>Ga0129312_1000200_pt1 | contig 60514 bp, 55 predicted proteins | sample O827metagenome_FD_94434 | JGI IMG/M metagenome (GOLD analysis project Ga0129312, IMG submission 94434) | Orangutan group fecal microbial communities from Wisconsin, USA - O827 metagenome | ecosystem: Host-associated > Mammals > Digestive system > Large intestine > Fecal | place: USA: Wisconsin... | reverse complement strand
CTAACACTTTATAATCGTAGAGATTACAACAATTTCCCTATGCATCCATTAAACTGGAAAACTCCCAAACAAGTACTTATGGATTATCTTGCGTCAATGTAACACATGTTTGACAAACCTACACCTTTTACCGGACATATTTCTATTTTTCTTGTATAAACTGAAATTATGTGATATATTTAATCTATACAAAGAGGGAAACCGGAGAAGCGGCTACCCTCAACAGTGATTTACCTAATTACTTAGGCCGTCAACTACTGCGAATAGTTGGCGGCTATTTTCGTTTATCCCTGAAAATCTTATAGCAAAGACTTACAAGGGCGCAAATGAATATTCCTATCTGAATCAAATCAGCATATGTAACATACATTGGCAACGCCCTCCTTTCTTTCGTCTGGAGGGTTAGCCCCTCCGATAGAGGGTAAGCCGCCCGGCTCTCTGGTTTCCCATGTATAAAGTATAACATGATATGAGGCCCTACACAATCAGGATCCACTCTGCCATGGTGCACGTAATCCGGATATTTACAATTCTCATGCATTGCTGGTAAAATAGCTGTATTATTATACAGGCTTTTATTATAATATATACTTGTAATAATAGACAATTTCAAGGCTTCAAATAATGGTAATATTGTATATTTACTGCGTGGGAAGTATATTATATAATATACTTAGAAAAAGAAATACAGATCACTACTCGTAAAGGAGGTTTTTATATGAGAAAGAACAGATTATTTGACCACATGATCATTGCTACATTAGTTTTATCATTTATCATCGGATCAGCTTCATCATATGTATCTGCTGAATCTGTATCAGAGAATGACACTACTGTTATCTCCGTTTCAGAAAATGCAAGTGAACCGCTCAGCCCTGTTAAAGATGATATGTCAGTTTTAGGAAACCTTAGAGACATTTATATTGAAAGGAGAAATAACCTGATCAGCCAAGGCTACCAATTTATCAACGTAGACCTGCCTAATAACGGGACATGGGAATACGATCAGACCTTTGCAAGAAATGAGTTATTTCCCAAACTTAATGAAGCAAGAATGAATGAGAAAAACTGGTGGCTCTGCGATAATAACACTACTCCCATTACGTTAGATACCCCACCCACCAAAGCATATGTATACGATACCGAGCTAGAAAAAGCAGCCATGCAGAGAGCAGCAGAACTTTTATTCGCATATATCCATGCAAGACCTGACAGAGTAAATTACAGTGAGGTGTATGACACAGTTAACAGCCCATATCAATGGTCAAGAGGTTATAATGAAATGATCAGTTTTGCTCCCATGGACACATTTGGAGCCAATAACCAAAGAGTTCTGATCGAGCCTACTGCAGAAGGCATTGTATATGGCTTCATGGAATCATATGAAAACATGCCAGGGCATCAAAAACATAGAAAGTGCATCCTGACTGATAAGTATTATCGCATTGGTATTGGTGTAGTAAAACTGGCAGACGGACATAGATTCGTTGCTGTTGAAGTATCAGAAGATAAAACTGCAGACGGCGAATATATCCCCGTATATTCCGACACTGATCCGGTAGATGGTTACAAGGAAACCACAGTGCAGATTGCATATAAACCCAATGATCAAAAAAACTGCCTGCACAGTGTTATCAATGTATTATCCCCTATAAAAGAAAACGAACTGGGTGGATATATAAAACTGATACCCGGCGAAGCATTTGATCTGTCACAGGAATGGTTCTCAAGAAACCAGAAATCTTCCTCTGCCTTTGGTCTGTGTACCGGTACTGACTCATTATTTTTCAATCCATCTAACGGGCAATGGAAAAGTGACAACACAAATATCGCAGATGTCACTGACAACAAGATCATTGCCAAGAACCCGGGAACTACGGATATTAACTTTACTGATATAACAGATGGTCATGTAGTTGGCTCCGTAAAAGTTACCGTTCCAGAACCAGTCTTACAGTCTGCTGCTGCCACATACGATAACGGAAGCACGCTTGTAGGCACTACCATTTACGGGGACGACGTAACACTCACAAACCATTTTGATTATGGCGAGGATGAATATGTTACCCTCAGCGACTATGGCGTATACAGCTTTACGGTTTTCAAGGAAGGCACAAACACCTTTACCTTTAACCACCCGGACGCTCCGGCAGGTACAACAATCCCTGTTACCCTGACAGTACAGGGCATCAAGGAAACACCTGCTCCAAAGCCGCCTAAGAAAGAAGAATCCACCGTAAAGCCTGCTGCCCCTTCTACAAATACAGGAAACTCTGTAAACACCGGAAATACAGGTACATTACACGCACAGAAGATCACTGTCGCAAAGAAGTTCCGCAAAACCTTTACGATCAGCCGCAGGAAGCTCAAAAAGTCCGGCAGGGTCTATAAGATAAGCGCAAAGGTAACCCCATTAGATGGCGGCGTAGGTCATGGACTTGTAAGCTATAAGGTAACGAAATACCCAAAGGGTGCAAAGAAATATGTAACTGTCAACAAGAAAGGTAAGATCACCATTAAGCGGAATGCTAAAAAAGGCACCTACAAGATCAAGATCACTGCAAACAGCGTATCCAACCGTCTTAAAAAAGCTTCCAAGACCATTACCATTAAGGTAAAATAGGCTAATAAAATAAGAGATCCGGACAAAATATACCTTAGATAATTTGTAATGAAAAAATTTAAAAGATGGGAATGAAACTATGCAAAAAAATACAACTAAAGTTCCTGCTTATACCAGGAACGCTATTGCCAAATATAAGAAGAAATTCAGCCAGCTTCATATATCTTTGACTCCGCAGGCATATGAAATCTTTAAGCAAAAAGATTCACAATACAGCTTTAATCAGTATGTGAATGAAACTATTGATATGCTGCTAAAAAAAGACTCAGACGAATGTGGATTTGGTCCCGGAGATATACAGTCTTGTGATATCATAAAAAAAGAAGCCTGTATCCCTCTCGCAGTAAAAGATCAGGTTATGGAAAAATTCTCGACAGCTCTCGAAAAAGCCGGACATAAAAGATGGGTGTCTCTCACAGGAATTGTATCCTGGGCGGTCAATACCAGGCTGCTCACCGAAATTCCTCAAGATCGCTAATCTGCCCTTGCATCATAGGGCATAAAACTTGAAATTGAATTCCTATCATACAAAAAACGGTTCTGACCATAAGGTCAGAACCGTTTTTTCTCATAAACCTGAAATCGATATAGGATTAATTGTTGATCAGCTTATCGTTTTCGTTGTTCCAGCTGTAAAGCTTACGGATCTCTGCACCAACCTTTTCTGACGGATGCTCAGAAGCAAGTTTTCTCATAGCCTTGAAGTGAACCTGACGTCCTGCAGGAGACATATCTAATAAGAATTCTTTTGCGAAAGTACCGTCCTGGATATCGGAAAGGATCTTCTTCATAGCTTTCTTTGTATCTTCTGTAACGATCTTAGGACCTGTTACATAATCACCGTATTCAGCGGTATTGGAGATAGAATATCTCATGCCTGCGAAACCTGACTGGTAGATCAGATCTACGATCAGCTTCATTTCATGGATACATTCAAAGTATGCATTTCTTGGATCATAACCGGCTTCGCAAAGTGTTTCGAAACCAGCCTGCATCAGAGCACAAACACCGCCGCAGAGAACTGCCTGCTCACCGAAGAGGTCTGTTTCTGTTTCTGTTCTGAATGTTGTCTCTAATAAACCGGCTCTTGCGCCGCCGATTGCAAGACCATATGCAAGTGCCATATCAAGTGCTTTTCCTGTGTAGTCCTGCTCAACAGCAACCAGACAAGGTGTACCCTTACCAGCCTGATACTCAGAACGTACTGTATGACCCGGTGCCTTAGGTGCGATCATTGTTACATCAACATTTGCCGGTGGCTTGATACATCCGAAATGAATGTTGAAACCATGTGCGAACATCAGCATGTTGCCTGCTTCGAGGTTTGGCTCGATATCTTTCTTGTACATATCTGCCTGTAACTCATCGTTGATCAGAATCATAATGATGTCTGCTTTCTTTGCAGCTTCTGCAGCTGTATATACTTCAAAGCCCTGTGCTTCTGCTTTTGCCCATGACTTAGAACCTTCGTAAAGTCCGATAATTACATGGCATCCTGACTCTTTTGCATTTAATGCATGTGCATGTCCCTGACTACCATAACCAATGACAGCGATCGTCTTGCCCTCTAATAAAGACAGATTACAGTCTTCCTGATAAAAAATTTTAGCTTCCTGTGCCATTTTTGTTTCCTCCTAAATTTTTGTTTCGTTTTATGAAAAGCCGCTCTGCGGCTGACCATACAATTTACTGTACTGCTATGTACACTGTCTGCCTTATGGCAGATAGGTTACATTTTCCGTACCTCTGCAAAGCGCAGCAATACCTGTTCTTGCAAGCTCCAAGATTTCAAAACCGTCTAACAGCTTCAGAAAAGCATCGATCTTTTCCTGATTACCGGTAAGCTCGACCATCAGACTGTCGGATGCGACATCAATGACCTTTGCGCGGAAAATATCCGCCATGGCGATCACACCCTGTCTCTGGCTTGCATCGGCTCTGACCTTGATCATTGCCAGTTCTCTGTAAACACTGCTTTCCGGCTTTAACTCCTTGATATCCCGTACATCGACAAGCTTTGCAACCTGCTTCTCGATCTGATCCAGAATGATGTCATCTCCGCTTGTCACGATCGTGATACGGGTGTATCTCGGATCTGCCGTCACACCGGCGGTAATACTTTCGATATTATATCCTCTGCGGCTGAACAGTCCGGAAATACGGCTTAAAACACCTGATGTATTGTCAACTAATATCTGAAATACTTTCTTTTGCATTTGCTTGATACCCTTCCTTCACCATCTCTATGAGCATTGTATCAGCATAAGACAGGCTTTGTCAACGTATGACATCCTTTCATGCATCCCATAACCTGTGTTCATAGTTTGGAGTTATATTATTCGTTTTCAGCACATTTTGGAAGTGCCAGCGTACCGGTTCTCGCTACTTCTACGATACTGATCGATTTCAGCATCTGGATCAGAAGCTGGATGCGCTCCGGCTCTGCACAGATCTGGATCATCATAAAGGATTTGGACATATCCACGATCTCCGCTTTTAAGATGCTGCAGACCTCCATGATATCCTTGCGGTTTGTACGGTTATATTTTACTTTGATCAGCATGAGCTCCCGCGAAATGCTCTGCTCCTCATGGAACGTACGTACCTTGATGATATCCAGCTTTTTGTTGAGCTGCTTTTCGATCTGCTCAAGTGTTCTCTGATTGCCGCTGGAAACGATCGTCATGCAGGATACTTCCTTATCGTCTGTCTCCCCTACAGCGAGGGAATCAATATTAAAACTTCTTCTGGAAAACAGCCCCGCTACCTTGCAAAGTACACCGGAACGGTTTTCCACCAATACAGAATATATTTTCTTCATAGGGACCTCCACTCTCTTTTACTGTCTATCCTCTATACAAGATCCATCGGATCGATCACAACTTCCATCAGGCTTGCCCTTTCATCCTGCAAAAATGCTTTCAGCTTTTCTTCGATCCGGTCGTTTTTCTCCACCAGATAATAAGGCATATCGTAAGCTGCTGCGATCTTGGAAAGATCCGGTGATCCGGTCAGATCTACAACGGAATAATGATCTTCATACGTAAAATGCTGATACTGACGTACCATACCCAGATAATTATTGCGCAGGACAATGACCTTGGAGCGGATTCCGTGCTGACGCATTGTTGCAAGCTCCATCATGGACATCTGGAAAGAACCGTCTCCGCAGACTGCAACAACTTCCTTTTCTGGACACTGGTATTTGGCACCCATTGCGGCCGGAATGGAATAGCCCATCGTTCCCATACCGCCGGAGGTCAGGAAATGCCCCTTCTTTACAATGTGGTAATTACATGACCAGATCTGGTTCTGTCCGACGTCTGCCACATAAACCGCGTCCTCCGGAAGCAGCTCTGAGATCGTCCGGATAAAAGCAGCCGGATCCACATATTCCGGAGAAGGATTTCTCTTCCGCTGCATCGTTGCTTCATAGTAATTCAGCTGTTCTGTCCAGTCTGTGAAATCTCCGGTGATCTCCTGCTCCATCAGATCTTCAAAGATTGATTTACAGTCACCGACAAGCGGAATGTGCGGGCCGACGTTCTTACCGATCTCCGCCGGATCCACATCGATATGTACCAGCACTTTATTGTTAATGATCAGATCCGGCTGATTGACAGCACGGTCTGCCACTCTCGCACCGACCATCAATAAAAGATCACATTCATTCATGGCTCTGTTGGCATAGGGATGACCGTTATTACCGACCATGCCAAAATACATATCGTCCTCTGTCGGCATGACACCGATTCCCATCATCGTGGAAACAACCGGAACCTGATATTTATGCGCAAACTGATATAACACTTCCTTTGCATCACTTAATAATACGCCACCGCCTGCACAGATCAGCGGTCTTTTTGCCTTGGAAAGCTCTTTTGCCACCTTTTTGATCTGTACCATATTGCCCTTTACTGTCGGCTTATAAGTACGGAGCTTTACTTCCTGCGGATATTTAAACTTGGAAATGGCAGCCAGCTGTACATCGATCGGTACATCGATCAGAACCGGTCCCTTTCTGCCGGTATTTGCAATATGGAAGGCTTCTTTGAAAATACGCGGGATATCTTCCACATCCTTTACCAGATAGCTGTATTTGACAAAACTCTCTACAGCTCCCGTGATATCCGCCTCCTGGAATACATCACTGCCGATCAGTTCACTGTTTACCTGTCCTGTGATACATACCATCGGAATGCTGTCCGCAAATGCGGTTGCAATACCGGTGATCAGATTTGTGGCACCGGGACCTGAAGTTACCGCACATACTCCCACCTGATCCGATACGCGGGCAAGTCCGCTTGCCGCATGTGCTGCATTCTGTTCTGTACGCACCAGCACGCTTTCTATCTCTGAATCTAAAATACTGTTATAAAATGGACAGATGGCAACACCCGGATAGCCGAATACTGCTTTAACCCCTTCCATTTCAAGACATTTTACCATTGCATCTGCACCGTTCATGTTCTGTCTCCTTCATTCTGCATCTATACTTTTAAAATTTTACTCCTTATATATGCATTTCGCAATATGCCATCTTCTTAATCACGCAATCCAAGCACCTGCTTTGCAACTTTGACTGCCTCCGCTGCGTCCTTGGAATAGCCGTCTGCGCCGATCTCATCCGCATACTCCTGCGTAATGACTGCACCGCCGATCAGTACCTTTGCTGTCACGCCCTGTTCCTTGGCATATTCGATCACATGCTTCATCTGCTGCATTGTCGTCGTCATCAGTGCGGAAAGTGCGATGATATCCGCATGTTCCTTTTTCGCTGTCTCTATAATAACCTCTTTGGGCACATCTTTTCCGAGATCGATCACGCGGAAGCCATAATTTTTCAGCATCAGTGCCACAAGATTTTTCCCGATATCATGGATATCGCCTTCCACCGTTGCGATCACAATAGTTGCCTTCGGCTTACCATCACTGGCTGCCAGAAGAAGCGGCTGGATATCTTCGATCGCCGTTTTCATGGCTTCTGCACTGGCAATCAGCTGTGGCAGGAAATAAATTCCTTTATCAAACAGATCACCCACCTCATTGATCGCAGGCAGCAGTGCTTCATTTAAGATCTGCTGTGCTTCATGCTCTTTCAGTGCCTCATGCACCTGATCAACAATTTTTGTCTTGTTCCCTTTCAGAACACATTCATATACTTTCTGCAGCACACTTTTTTCTGCCGCAGGGGCTTCCTGTTCCACCGTTTTTGCAGTTCTCTGCTTGCGCTCATTCATGACCTCAATATAGGAAAGATCCGCATCCTGTTTATGCAAAAGCAGGTCGGATGCCAGCATACAGCTTGTCAGAAGCTCCTGATTCGGATTTGCGATCGCCATAGTCAGACCGTTTGCGATCGCCATGGTCAGAAACGCTGCATTGATATAGCTTCTTTCCGGAAGTCCGAAGGAAATATTGGAAAGACCACAGATGGTTGCCAGCCCCTGCTCCTTACAGTACCGGATCGTTTCCAGTGTTTCAAGGGCTGCATTTTTATTGGCACCGACTGTCGCTACCAGTCCGTCTACCACAATATCTTCTTTTGTAAATCCAAGCTCCAGTGCTCTGCGCAGTATCTTCTGTATGATCTCTTTCTTTTCATCCAGATCCTTTGGGAGACCCTCGTCAGATACCGGAAGCAGGATAAACATTGCCCCATATTTCTTTGCGATCTGCAAGAGTGGTTCCATCTTGGCACTCTCCATGGAAATGGAATTGATCAGCGCCCTGCCAGGATAATGCCGCAGGACATATTCCTGCACATCGACATGGGAGGAATCAATGCAAAGTGGCAGGCTTGTCTGCATGGAAACATCTTCCATGACCTTCAGAAGCGTTTCCTTTTCATCAATACCGCTCATACCCATATTGATATCCAGAATGGAAGCACCGCTTTCCTCCTGCTGGGTAACGAACTCCTCTACCATGGAAAAATCGTTGTCACGGATACATGCCTGAAACTTCTTTTTACCGGTCGGGTTGATCCTTTCTCCGACAATATGAAACCTGTCATCCAGTCCGAATGCCAGCGTTTTCCGTTCACTTGTCAGATAACGGATTCCTTTGTTTTGCGCTGCATCTGTCGTCTCCGGCAGTTTCATTGCGCCTGTCTTTTCTACCATGGAACGGATATGCTTTACTGTTGTACCACAGCAGCCGCCAAGGAATGTTGCCCCTGCTTCTACAAGCAGACACATCTCCCTGCCAAAGGTTTCCGCATCCATTTCATAAACCGTTCTTCCCTCGCTGTCCAGCTTTGGCAGCCCTGCATTCGGCTTTGCCAGTACAGGGATCTTAGCGACCTGCTTCATCTGCCGGACAACCCCACACATCTGATCCGGTCCTGTCGAGCAGTTCGTTCCGACGACATCTGCGCCAAGCGCCTGTAATACAAGCATGGCAGTCATCGGATCTGTTCCGAATAAGGTCTTGTTATCAGTTTCAAATGTCAGACTTGCGATCACCGGAAGGGAAGATACTTCTTTTGCTGCGATCAGTGCAGCTCTTGTTTCCTGCAGGCTCATCATCGTTTCCACGACTAAAAGATCCACACCTGCCTGATCCAATACCCGGATCTGCTCCTTATAGACATCGATCAGCTGCTCAAAATCCATGTCTCCCATCGGTGTAAGCTGTCTGCCAGTCATCGTAATGTCGCCCGCAACCAGGGCTTTGCCGCCCGCAGCCTGTTTTGCCAGTCTGACAAGCTCTGTATTCATATCAATAAGATGCTCTGCCAGCCCGTATTCCGCCAGTTTGATCCTGTTTGCCGTAAATGTCGGTGCATACAGAATATTAGTGCCCGCTTCCACAAAAGTTCTCTGCAGTTCTAAAATTGCATCCGGATGTTCCAGGATCCACTGTTCCGGGCAGACGCCGGTAGGCATACCCGCCTTCTGCAGGTTCGATCCGGTTGCACCGTCCAAATAAATGAGTTTGTTTTGATAAAATTCTCTGAATTCCTGTTTTGTCATGATTCTAGTACCGCCAGTAAGTGTTCAAAATAGGGAGGCAATGGTGCATTCACTTCAATGTATTCTCCTGTCCTCGGATGATGAAATCCAAGTGTCATTGCATGCAGGCACTGCCCTTCACATTTATATTTATCTGATCTTCTGCCATATACCTCATCCCCCAAAAGAGGATGTCCGATAGATGCCATATGAACGCGTATCTGGTGTGTACGCCCTGTTTCGAGTACACACTCCACATACGTGTAATGCTTAAAACGCTGTAAAACTCTGTAATGAGTTACCGCTGGCTTACCGTCTGCAGTGATCGCCATTTTTTTTCGATCCTTTTTATCTCTGCCGATCGCGCCTTCGATCGTGCCTTCCTCATCTTTTAAAACACCGGTCACGATCGCCCTGTAACGCCTGTTGATGGAATGCTCTTTGAGCTGCCTTGCAATCTCATTGTGCGCCATGTCATTTTTGCAGATTATGATCGATCCGGTCGTATCCCTGTCGATCCGGTGTACGATCCCCGGCCGTAAAACACCGTTGATCCCGGACAGTTCTCCTTTGCAGTGGTACATTACCGCATTGACAAGTGTCCGGCTGTAATGTCCCGCCGCCGGATGCACGACCATTCCCTTTGGCTTATCAACCACAAGCACATCCGCATCCTCATACAGAATCGACAACGGAATGTCTTCCGCAACGATATCCGGTTCAACTGCCTCCGGGATCTCAAATTCGATCCGGTCACCTTTCCGCAGTTTATAATTTGCCTTTACGCTTTTCCCATTTACTATAACCTCTCCTTCCTTCAGTATTTTCTGAAGGAAGGAACGGGTCAGATCCTGCGAATCCGCAAGAAACCGGTCAATGCGCTCTCCCGCCTGATTTTCCGTTATTTCCAGTATCATTTGATCTCATGCACCTTCTTCTGTTTCTGCAACTGTAAGGAGATAAATTTCAGATCATCCTCTTTGCAGAAAAACAGCACAAAAATTATTAAAATTGCTGTACAGAAAGAAACATACAGATCCGCCACATTAAAGATTGGGAAATCGATCAGGCTGATATAAAAGAAATCAACCACATAATCCAGTCTGAGTCTGTCGATCATATTGCCGATTGCGCCCGCTGCAATAAACGTCAGCAGGATATGCCAGGTTCTGTATTTTTTTCCTTTCGGTGTTTTGACCAGTATAAATGAAATGACTGTCAGCATCACGATCGCTGCAAACACAAAAAACAGTTTGCCGTCCTGCAAAATACCGAATGCGGCGCCTCTGTTTTCCAGATACTGCAGTTCAAATACACCCGGCCAGATTTTTACTGACGGCCGGTCCTTCAGATGTGTTACCGCCAGATACTTGGTTCCCTGATCCAGTGCAAGCAGCACCAGAAAAAAGAGAAGATCCAGCAGCAGTTGTTTCAGTTTCCAGTTTTTGTTTTTTTTATTCATACTTATCCTCGTCACTTACATAAATTTCATGGATACCCATACGCAGTTCTTCGTCCGTTACTGTATGGTCGATCACAGCTTTTCCGATCTTCTTGAGCAGTACAAATTTAATTCTGCCTGCTTCCATCTTCTTATCACTCTTCGTCAGCTTCAGTATTTCTTCCGGATCCACATCCTCGATCGTGATCGGCAGATTAAACGGAACAAACATATCCCGGATCTCATAATACTCATCAAACGTCAGCATTTCTCTCTTATAGGAAATAAAAGCAGCTGCCACAATACCAAGTGCCACACATTCTCCGTGCAGCAGTTCAAAGTTCTTTGCCTTCTCAACTGCATGTCCGATCGTATGTCCCAGGTTCAGGAGTGCTCTGTCTCCCTGCTCGGTCGGATCCTTTTCTACAACCATACGCTTGATATTACAGCAATTATAGATCATCAGGCGGATTGTCTCCGGATCCTTGTCATAAATCTCATACAGGCTGTTGATGATCCAGCCATAGAACATACCATCCTTGATCAGTGCGCTTTTCAGCACTTCACCCATACCTGCATAGAACTGCCTTTCCGGTAATGTGGAAAGCGTCTGCAGATTCATGTAAACAAGCTTTGGCATATAAAATGCGCCGACCATATTTTTATACCGGGAGAAATCAACGCCGGTCTTACCACCGATGCTGCTGTCCACCTGTGCCAGTAATGTTGTCGGGATCTGGATAAAACGAATGCCACGCAGATATGTTGCAGCCGTAAAGCCTGTCAGATCTCCCACAACACCGCCGCCTAATGCGACCAGCAGATCTTTTCTGTCAAAATGCTGCTCGATCAGAAAGGTGTACAGTTTCTGCACAACCTCCAGATTTTTATTTTCTTCCCCTGCCGGGAATGTGAAGATTTCACATACGCTGCAGATTTTTTCCAGTTCTGCCTTTACGGTCTCTGCATATAGTGAACCGACATTGGAATCTGTGACGATGCAGATCTTATGCGTTTCCAGCTCCAGATCAGCCATTGCCTCCGGCAGATCTGCAAAAGAATCTTCAAATAAGATGTTGTAGCTGAATTTGCCGTCCTTTGATACGGGCATACAATTAGATTTTAATTCTGTGATCATTACTTTTATTCCTTCCTCTTTCCTCTCGAAAATCCCGCTACTTCGTAGCGTCGCTGCTTTGCAGCTTTTGATTTTCTCTTACTTGAACCTCAGCCGTATATAATCACCTTCGGTGATGGGCTGAGGCTGCATCATGCATCTTTGATGCATGACATAGTACGCTCGGGTGAAACCAAATATTCGCTTCGCTCATGCTTGGTTTCCTTCCTCTTTCCTCTCGAAAATCCCGCTACTTCGTAGCGTCGCTGCTTTGCAGCTTTTGATTTTCTCGTTGTACGCTCGGGTGAAACCAAATATTCGCTTCGCTCATGCTTGGTTTCCTTCCTCGCTACAAAAAGAACTTCCTGCCAGATCTGACAGGAAGTTCATTCATTTTCTTAAACTATCTGTTTTTACAGCTCCGGATTCAGTGACGGTACATCGAATGAGCCTGCTAGGATATCCTGGAAATCTCCGGAAATATCTACGCTTGCCGGTGTAATAATAAAGATATAATGAGATATCTTCTGCAGATTACCCTGAATTGCGAAGCAGGAACCTGATGTAAAATCAATGATACGCTGTGCGATATCCACATCAAGACCTTCTAAATTAAGTACTACCGTACGATTTGTCAAAAGTGTTTCCGTAATCTCTCTTGCATCTTCTACTGTTGTTGGTTTAATGACACATACTTCCATTCCACTAACCCCTCTTTTCGGCTGCTTCATTGCTGTTACCTTTGGAGACTGCTTTGCTCTCGGCTTTTCTTCCTGATAATCATCTTCAGGCTCTTCAACTCTGGCAAATGGCTTCTTTTTCGGCTTATCTTCTACATATTCATCTTCCATATCATAGTCATCATCATAGTATTCATCTTCCTGATCATTCAAGGTCATCTTTTTTATCAATGTATCTAATACAGCCATTTTCTTCTCCTTACACACCTAAATATTTTTCGTATAATCTCTTTCCCCGAAAATACCGGTTCCCACTCTGACAAAAGTAGCACCTTCCTCAACAGCGACCTCATAGTCACCTGTCATCCCCATAGAAAGAGTATTCATCTTTATATTATCAATGTTTTTATGCATTATGTCAACAGATAATTGTTTTAATTTAGAGAAATACTGTCGATTTTCCTCTGCATTTTCAACATATGGTGCAATCGTCATAAGTCCGTTAATTTCAATGCCCGGTAATTTGGTAATCTCTGTCACGAGCGCGATTGTGTCTTCTGTCTGCGTTCCGAACTTTGTCGCCTCATTTGCCACATTGACCTCAATAAGTATTTTAACCGTACAGTTTTTTTTCACAGCCTCTTTACTGATTTCTTCTGCCAGTCTGAGTGAATCCACACTATGGATCATATATACTTTGTCCACGATGTATTTGACTTTATTTCGCTGCAGATGCCCGATCATATGCCAGCGGATATCTTTGGGAAGCTGTTCATATTTGTCTACGAGCTCCTGCACCTTATTTTCGCCAAAGTCTCTGCATCCATGCTCATAAATTTCAGTAAGCATCGGAACAGGCTTTGTCTTACTGACTGCGATCAGTGTTACCTCTTCCCGGTTTCTGCCTGCCTTTGTACAGGCATCCTCAATTTTTTTCTGCACAAGATCATAATTTTCCGTTAACATTTTTCTTCCTTTCCCTGCTTACAGATCATTATTCGTAAATAAAGTCATCCGGATTGACACTGGCTGCATCCAGTACAATAAAATCATATTCGGAAAGTCCGTACTGTGTATTGGACTTCACAATAGAATATTCCTCATTGGAATACAGAACCGTGATCGCCGTAAAATCCGCATATCCTTTATTCATATTATAAACACCGACCAGCGATCCCATCTTACTGATGGCATATTTTTCCTGCTGTCCTTCCCTGCAGATATAATCGCCGATATTGAAATCCGTAGTGTCCACGTAATAATATTCATCATCTGCCGCATATATGGTTGCATCAATATACCTGGTGGACTGCTTACCGTTTTCGTCATAAACCTCTTTCAGGAAACCTCCCTTTTTAGAGCCGCTTCCCTCTACCTGATAATCCTGCGGAATCATGTAAAATTCTTTTTCCACGATCGCACTGTTCGGAATCTTCAATCCTTCTTCCCGATTATACAGAATTTCCAGATCAATGTAACGTTCTGTTGCAAATGTGATCATGGAATTGGTAAAATCAAGCTGCACATATGTACCATCCGTATTTTGCAGAACCGTTACCTTTGCCCATGACGTATACTGGTTTTTCAGGAATTTAACATTAACATATTCCTCCGCTTCCAGCTCCGCAGCCCTGGCAGCATCAACCGGTATCACGATCGACCAGTTTTCATTATCCAAAAGCTTATAAGCCGTATCTGCCTGTGAAACAAGCTGATTGGCTTCCAGCTGCACTGCCGTATATTTGGACTCATCAAAACAATCTTTCGTTACCGCAGACGGTTTCAACATCTCGTAACCGTCGATACCGTAAACAACAACACCGCTCTTTGGCGCATAGGAAAATGCAACCGCATCCGTCGTTCCAGCCTGACTCAGATTATTCAGCATATTGTAATTTGACAGCTTCAATGCCGTTCCTTCCAACTGATTTTTAAAACGGTATACTTTTTCAAAATCCATTTTGGAAAATGACTTTTGAAAAACAATTGCCTGATTACGGATCTCTGCCAGATCCTGATCCGAAAGGAGTGTTTCTTCTTCCTGTGAAGTGATCATTTCCGCGATCTTACCCGAACTGTCCAGCGAGTATACCAGATCTCCGCAGGCTACATGTTCTCCCTCTTTTGCGAAGAAATTGATATAGCCCGTTCCATTACAGGATACTGTCGTTTCATCTCTTATGGCAATCCCCTGATATACATTCGGTACACTCAGAGATCCTCTTGTCACTTCATAGCCGACAATATGCTTATTGTTCATATACAGGATCAGACTGACTACCATATAGATAAACAGAACTCCAAATATGATCATTCCGATATTCAGATGTAAAGGACCTCGCCGATAGTCCCTGATATTACTGACTTTTTTATTCTGTGCCAAGAAAATTTCTCCTATCATTACACAAAAAAAGCCTCGGAACTTCCGAGGCTTTGGTTTTTTATAAAGATACGATGATCTTTGATTTTAACGCCTCCGGCAATTCACTCTCATCCATGCTTACGCTCAGGACAAAATCAATGCCGTAATTCTGGCTTATTTTTTCCAGCTTTTCAATAACAGGAGTGATGTCTTCATTTTCCAGACATGCGATTTTCAAAAAGCTGTCCAAAAACATCTGTTCCAGATCATGATCCTGCGAAACAATACCACAGATAAAACCTACAAATTCATCATGATTTGTGATCATATACTGGGAAACATCGATCAGTCTGACTTTATTGTTCAGCTCATACATATGCTTCGTACTCTTATCCAGATATACGATATTTCCTTTTGTTTCTTTCACCTGTAAATTAACTTTTTCTAATAAATGCTTTGTTTTACCCTTCCCTTTATTACCAACGATTAACTGAACCATATGTAAGCCCTCCTGCCATTTTGATTTCGGTATTTCGTACCTTATCCGATAAAATCATTATAGTGTATTTGACTATAAATGACAACCTTTTTATCGGAATCCCTGTGGCACTTAACCTGTGATTTTCTGAAGCAGACCCGTCATCTCCTGATAGAGATACTGCCTTTCACTGCAGTTTAAAATAACAGACACATACTGATTTCCGGAAGAGTCCTTTGCAAGCAGGATCAGACAGTTTCTGGCTGCTGCTGTTGTACCTGTTTTTCCGCCGATCACCGTCACACCGTCAGGTGCCTGGGCATCCCCGTTTAAATACCAGTTTGTGGAAGTGCAGGAATACTCTTTCCCATTTCCCTGTCCGTCATGATAGATCGTCTCATACGTCTGCAGATTGATGATCTGTGTAAATTCACTGTACTGCATAGCTTCCTTAAAGATCAGATACATATCATAGGCAGTCACATAGTGATCCTCTGCGGTCAGTCCGTGCGGATTGACAAAATGAGAATTGGTCGCACCGATCGCTGCCGCTTCCTGATTCATCATATCGGAAAAGCCGTCCAGACTGCCCCCTATGTTTTCCGCGATCAGTACCGCCGCATCATTTGCAGACTGCATGAGCAGTGCATGCAGTGCCTGATCGAGTGTCATCGTATCTCCGGCAGAAAGCCCACAGAGCGTCGCACCGGATTCATTGATCTTTACATTTTCGGATGCGGTCAATACGGTATCCAGATCTGCATACTTGAGTGCTACAAGTGCCGTCATTACCTTTGTCAGGCTCGCCGGTGCGAGCTGCATATTTTCGTCTTTTCCATAGATGATCCGATTTTTGCCAAGATCACACAAGACTCCTGAAAGTGCCTGGGAAAGATCTACCTCATTCCCGGAAAGCGTCTGTCCGTCACGCAGGCATAAATCCGCCGCAAAGCCCTCCGCCTTATCATCAGCTGTACTGTTTGTATGATCAATCCGATATGCGCTTACCGGACTGTCCAGCTCGTATTCCATTGAAACCGCTGCACTTTTACAGCCGGTCAGCAAGACAGACAACACAACAAGTGCTGCCAGCTTTTTCTTATTTGTACATCTCACGCCACTCAAGATCTCCTCGACTTAATGATTTAATCAACAGCTCCGCCGTAGCTAGATTCGTAGCAAGCGGAATATTATGCATATCGCATAAACGGACTACATTATTGACATCCGGCTCATGCATCTTTGGTGTCAGCGGATCGCGTAGAAAGATAACAAGGTCGATCTGATTGTGTTCGATCTGTGCACCGATCTGCTGTTCTCCCCCGAGATGACCGGCCAGATATTTGTGGACATTCAGATTTGTAACCTCTTCAATCAGGCGTCCCGTCGTTCCTGTTGCATAAAGATCGTTTTTGCTGAGTATACCCCTGTACGCGATGCAGAAATTCTGCATCAGCTTCTTCTTTGCATCATGTGCAATTAATGCAATATTCATATGTAACCTTCTCTCCTAATTACTGTATTTCCTCACACATTGCAGTCTTACGTTCAATACAAACCCCATACCAATATAAAGACTGACAAGTGAAGTTAAACCATAACTGACAAATGGAAGCGGAATACCCGTATTAGGTACAATACCGGTCGCAACTCCAATATTCATAAAACTTTGAAAGCCGATCACCGTTGCCATACCTGTGGCGATCAGCATCCCCGCAATATCCTTCGCCTTCCGGGCGATCATCAGACATTCCAGTGTGATCAGAAACAAAAGTCCGACTACAAGACAGCCGCCTGCAAATCCCAGTTCTTCCCCGACAATTGCGAAAATAAAGTCCGTCTGCGGTTCGGAAATGAAATTACCGTTTTTTACGGAACTGATCTCATTGTTATTCAGTCCCTTTCCAAACAACTCCCCACTTCCGATCGCCATCTTGGAATTCTCCTGCTGGTATCCTTCCGACGTCGAATATTCGGCCGGATTCAGCCATGCCAGAATACGCGTCTGCTGATAATCCTTGAGCAGCGTCTGATCCGGCTGTAATACCAGTGTCAGGAATATCACAAAAAGCGGAACCGCAATTGCCAGCACTCCAAATATGATCTTATAACTCAGGCCACCCATGAATAAAAGCACGCAGAATAACAATGCGATCATGATCGTGGTCGAAAGATCAGGCTGCCTGTAGATCAACAGAAGCGGCGGCGAAAGAAGCACCAGCATGGAAATGATAGTCTTCAGTGAACTGATCGTTTCCTTATGTTTCATAATATACTGTGCATAAAATAAAATCAACAAAATTTTCGCCGTTTCGGATGGCTGAAACCGGATTCCCGCAATGGAAACCCAGCGTTGTGCATTGTTTGACTTTTCCCCGAAAAACTCCACCAGAAGCAGCAAAACCAGATTGCCGATATAGATGATCCAGTAAAAATTCAGGAACGTCGAATAGTCAAACAATGATATGACTACCATCAGAAACAGACCCATCACAAATCCGAGGATCTGTTTGCTTTGATAAGAACGATCCGCACTGCCGATCACTAAAATCCCCACTACGGTAATAGCAATCAGCATTATTATTAATTTAAAATCATAATCCCTGACACGGTATTTTTTCAGCATTTTTATCACCAGAATACATTTATTTTTCGTTTGCTCACTTCAATTTCCATCTTCCCCGGATCAATCTGGATATAGCGGGATAATACTTTTGCAATATCCTTCTTTATCATTTCCATCGTTTCCGGTGAACAATTGATTCTGTCTGAAATCAGCAATATCTTCAGTCTGTCTTTTGCTACTTCTTTCGACTTCTTTTTATGAAATAATGATTTAATACGCATTGTCCACCCCTCCTTTACAGTTTCTGAAAAATACCGGTAAAACGAAACCATACCGATTTTTCTTTTTCCAGATCGAGAAGTGGTACATCCTGTCCCAGAATTCTGTTACAGATATTCATATAGGCTCTTCCTGCCACGGAATTGCCACATACAAGCGGTTCTCCATGATTGGTGGATACCACGACCGCCTCATCATCATATACAGCCCCGAGCAGATCCACCGATAAAATATCCACCACATCTGCCACACTCATCATATCGCCGCGTTTGATCATATCATTGCGGAGCCTGTTAACGATCAGATCGATCCTGCCCACCTCATATGCATGCAGAAGACCGATGATCCTGTCAGCATCGCGGATGGCTGACACCTCCGGTGTTGTCACCACAATTGCCCTGTCTGCTCCCGCGATCGCATTCTGAAAGCCCTGTTCGATCCCTGCCGGGCAATCCAGAAGTATGTAATCAAACTGCTCCTTCAGCTGTGCGGTCAGCTTTTTCATCTGCTCCGAATTAACTGCCGATTTATCTCTTGTCTGTGCACAGGGAAGCAGATAAAGACCCGGATATCGTTTATCCTTGATCAGTGCCTGTTTTACCCTGCAGTTTCCTTCCACAACATCAACCAGATTATATACGATCCGGTTTTCCAGTCCCATAACGACATCCAGATTCCGAAGTCCGATATCCGTATCGATCAGGACAACCTTCTTACCCTGACAGGCAAGTCCCGTTCCAATGTTTGCGCATGTCGTTGTTTTTCCGACACCGCCCTTACCAGATGTAATGACAATTACTTCACTCATAGTTTTCCTCCAGCTCATGAAATATTTGTCCCCTGCAGTCTTTACAGATTCTGCAGTAATTCTTCTGTAAGGTCAAGATCCTCGAACCGGATCTCGTTCTCTTTTAAATATGCAATCTGCGGCTTGTCCTTTTTAGACTTACCGAACAGCCCTTTACTTTTGTATTTTCCCCTGTGTTCGCCGATCCGGACAGATTCTGGCTCCATATGAAGCGCAGCAATAAAATGGGCTTTTCCGTCCACTCCCGCATAGGCACTTCCGGAAAGTGTTCCCAAAACAACAATATCCTTTTTGGACACCACACAGCTTCCTTTACAGACATCTCCGAGCACGATCAGGCTCTGCTCTGTCTCCAGAATTTTCTTTCCAGACAGGCTGCCACGGTAAAATTGTGCAAAATCGCCCTGTGCCATTTCCTCAATACGCGCCAAAGGCCGTTCAAAGCTTTCTTCCTTTTCTTTTTCGACCACACAGACAATATTCACACTGCTTTCCTGCCGGATGGTATCTAAGATGGCATCTTCCTCTTCCTGCGTATTTTTCCTGCCTTCAAAGGTGACCGCCAGTTTTGCTTTTCCGAAAAAGCGTTCGGAATCTTTAAATTTTTCGGAGACTTCTGCCAGAACATCTCCAAAAAGGGCATCCTCCGCAATGACGATCCTGATGCCATTGGGATAGCTCTTGAGTCTGACTATGTCTTTCATACTTCCACCTCTTTCAGCTTTATCTGTTTAATCTCCCGCACTTTGTACCACATTGGTAGATTCTGCAGTTCCGGTGATCAGACTGGATTCATCCTCCAGCTTAAAGTAGTACTTCACAATATCTTTTGTCACCTGCGCCGCATAATCGGAAGCATATCCGAATGCGATTCTTGTTGCGATGGCAATCTGTGGCTGCTCATACGGTGCATAGCATACAAACAGCGCATGATTTGCACGTTTTCTGTTTTCCTGCGCCGTACCGGTTTTCCCTGCCACCTGGATCGTCAGATCCTTGTAGTAATCCTTATCTTCCACTACTTTACGCATACCCTGATGAATTGCATCCCATGTACTCTGCTTCAGATCAACCGTATTCCGCAACGTCGGTGTATAGTCGGCGATCAGATTGCCGTCCGCATCTGTCGCTTTGGAAAGCAGGCTCAGGTTATAACAGTTTCCGCTGTTTGCAACTGTTGTCACATACCTTGCCAGTCCGACCGTTGAATAGTTGTTTGTACCCTGTCCGATTGCAGAACGGATCGCATCAAAATCAGATACCTTTGGTGCACTTTCCGAAATTTCCACGCCGGATTTGTCTGAAAGTCCGAACTGATCTGCATAATAAGCCAGCTTTTCCAGTCCGGTATCGCTATCATAAACACCGTTATTACGGCTCAAACGATAACCCACTTCATAGAAGAAATAGTTACAGGAATGTTCGATCGCCCCTGAAATATCAAGCGGTCCATGTGAACCGTTCGGTGCGATCCAGCATCGCGCCGGCGGACTTAACGTATCCCAGGTTCCCTTACAGGTGATCGTTTCATTCAGTCCCACAACATTATTTTCCAGTGCTGTCGCCGCCGATACCATCTTGAAGGTAGAACCGGGTGCAGACAACTGCTGCGTTGCATAATTCCACATCGGCTGTGACAGATCATAGTAAATTTTATTATAATAATCGGAATCGATCGAATTTGTCAGCCGGTTGTTATCATAGCCCGGATATGTCACCAGAGCAAGCACTTCCCCTGTCTGGGTATCCGTTACCACACAGGAACCGGAGCATGGATCAAGTGCCAGCTGTGCAGGTGTGATATCCAGATTTTCTATCTTCTCCAGCATAAAGCTGTAAGCGGATTTACTACCGCTTTGTACTGCCTGTTTTTCTTCGTCCGTCCCATCAATGATATTCTGTTCAAACAGAAGCATACATACCTGCGCGCCCGTGATCTGATCGTCCAGCAGCATATATTTGTAAAGCCGCTTGTTAAAATAAGAATCTTTTATCAGATTTTCATCAATGTAATCGATCAGACGCGCATAGATTTCTTCGGAATCGGAGTACTGGGATTCCAGAGAAAGCTTTGTAATATCGATCCAGCCCTTGGAGATCAGATACGTCAGGTATTCCTGAAGGCTGATCACCTCATCCTTTTTCCATGCAAGATAAGTACTGTCCTCTTTGTCGATCTCGTCTGTCATGATCACACCGTTATCTTCCAGCATGGAAACGATTGCAAGCTCATACACCTGGTATTCCAGGGAAAGATTATTATAGGTCGTGGCGTTGGTCGCAAGCTCGGTATGCAGCGTATCCACCACGGAAGCCTGCTTATTCAAAAACGTCTGATATACTGTCTTTTCCGTATCTTTGGCAGTATCTTTCTGAAAATTACCGGTATCTATTACACCATTATTAAATAATGCAAAATACACATCATAAATTGGGATCTGCAGTTTACTTGCCGATTCGTTTTCTCCCAGCGTAAATTCCTTGATATTACGGATCTTGGATACCAGAATACCCGCGATCTTCTGTTCGAGCAGGTTATATACCGCCTTCTGCAGCTTCATATCGATCGTCAGATAGACATTGTTGCCCGCAGCCGGTTCCTTCCGGTCACTCGTTTCGATGACCTTACCCATGTTATCCACATAAACGGTTTCCGTTCCTTTGGTACCCTGCAGTGTTGTTTCCATATACTGCTCAATACCGGATTTACCGACAATGTCCGTCAGGGAATACTTTTCATTTTCTTCGGAAAGCTGTGCATATTCATCATCGGAAATCTTGCCGATATAACCGATGATATGGGAATAATACACACTGTCTACATACTTGCGGATCGTATCCTCCGTCACGGATACACCATCCAGCACATCCGCATTTTCCATGATCATGGCAACTGTTTCATCGGAAACATCCTTGGCAACTGTTGTCGCAATGTATTTCTGATAACTGTTCAGACTCATGGCATAGCGGATCGTTACCATCTGCAGCAGCTTTTCTTTTGTATAACCGCTGCCCACGATAAAATCAGAATTTCTGTCATCCGGATCCAGATATTCTCCGATCGCAAATTTCTTTGTCCCTGCCAGATAGGAAATCACCTCTTCTGCCGTAGCAGTACGCTCTGCATATTCCAGATCTTCTGTCTTGGGCTTTCCATATATATCCGCCAGAAAACGCAGCAGCGTTTTCCCTTCCACCGTAAAGGCATATTGATTATTTTCATCCAGAACAATATCAAAATCATTGATGATCTTATCATTGTTTTCTTCTATCATATCGATCAGCCTGGAGATTGTCCCGTTCAGCTGTGCATTTTTTGTCCTGCCGGACTCATATACATCTTCTATCGTAACGGAGTACGCCAGCTCATTATATGCCATAAGCTCTCCGTTACGGTCATAAATATTGCCTCTTGTACTGGCAATGGTACGTTCCTTTCTGATCTTCAGTTTAAAACCGTCCAGATATTCTTCCCCATGAACGATCTGAAGAGAAAAGAGGCGATAGATCAGGATACCTGACAGACAGGTAAACACAATGATCAGTACAAAGACTCTTGACGTTACCATATTGATCACTGATTCTTTTATCGATTTAAGCAAAACCGTCCTCGCTCCTTTTTTCTGTTCCATCCAGTTTTCCGTTGATCATACGGATCAGCGGATACAGGATCAGTGTTACCAAAACTGTATAAATGATCTCCGGTACTATCACATGCATCAGATAGTGCAGGAAGTGGAATCTGCCACGCAAAAGGAAAAGCAATATGTAGCTGACAAGTCCATAGGAAAGATCACTGAGCGTGATCAGAAGGATCGGCAGCTTGATATCCTCTTTAAAGAAGATCTGCTTGAAATATCCATTTGCAAAGCCAAGATACATAAAAATAAGTGCATAAAAGCATAAAACATTCCCGAAAAAAATATCATATAACAGGCCGGAAAAAAAGCCTACCCAGAGACCGCATTTCTGTCCGCACATGAATCCGAAGGTTGCTGTGATAATCACAAGCAGATTCGGTGCGATCCCGCCGAATGCAAGCCACCTGAATACAGTAGACTGCAGGATAAAGCACAGCAGGACTGTTATAACTATAAAAATATTCCGTTTCATCAGTTTTCACCCGCCTCTGTATAAGACGCTTTCTGGTCCGTGATCACAAGCACTTCTTCCAGATGTGCAAAATCAACAGCCGGTGTGATCGTACCGGAGCTTGTCAGGTTATTGGAATCAGACTGGATCTGAGTCACATAGCCGATCAGAATACCCGGAAGATACTTTGTACTGATATAGGAGGTTACAACCTTATCTCCCTCCTTTACCGCTGTTTCACCGTTTACAAGCTTGGAGAAGGTGATCACACCCTGATCCATCGTCTCCAGATTGCCCTGTACGATACAACTATCCTCTGTAGAAAGCACCATAGCGCTGACATTGGAATTGTCATCAATGATCGCCATGACCTTTGCCCAGTTATCTCCCACTTCTGTAATATGTCCGACCAGACCGCTTCCCGCCATGACATTCATATCCGGCTCAAGCCCGTCCAGACTTCCTTTATTGATCACAAAGGAATGAAACCAGTTTCCTGCTTCCTTCGATACCACACGGGCTCCGACTTTCCGGTAGTCTGCGTACTCTTCATCCAGCTTATATAATTCACGTAAATTGTTCAGCTCATATTTATCCTGCTGCAGGGAGTTGTTTTCAATCGTCAGTGCATCCACCTGCGCCTGCAATGCTTCATTTTCCTGCATGATATCCCGGATGTTTTTCAGCTCCTGTGAACGGACATTCATCCAGGAGCCGACCTTACTGATCCCCGACTGAAAGGGCAGGATCACACCACCCGCAAAATTGCTGAGCGGAGACGCCAGAAAATCCGTAAAAAAGGTAACTGCCATAAATAAAACGCAGACACAAGTCATGATCAGCAATAAGTATTTACTTGGAATCGTAAACTTCTGCCGTTTTCTTCTCATTATTTTCCTCCATTGCCCATTCCTTCGATCGCATAGGCAACTGATTTATAATTATCATCCTTGATGACACGGGCAAGTCCCAATGCAACACTTTCTACCGGATGCTCTGCAACATTCACCTTCAGTCCTGTTCCACTGGCGATCAGCTGTGCCAGATGGCTGACCTGACAGGCACCGCCGGTCAGATAAATTCCCTGTCTGTAAATATCTGCAGCCAGTTCCGGCGGCGTACGCTCCAGAATAACCTTGATATTATCAATGATCGAATTAAAATGCTCTTTTAAGCTGTCCAGTGCAAGATCTGTCGGGATCTCTCGCTCTACCGGAAGTCCTGTTACGATATCACGGCCGTAAACAAGCGCATTTTTCCCTTCCTCTTCCAGAGAAGCCAAAGATGTTTTTACCTTTTCTGCTGTCTTGCCACCGATGATCAGGCTGTATTCTTTTCTGACAGCTGCACGGATCGCATCATCAAATTTCTGTCCGCCAACCTTGATCAGCTTGCTCAATACGATACCGCCTAAGGAAAGAATGGAAATTTCCGTTGTATCAAAGCCGACATCAACGATCAGCACGCCCTGTGAATTTTTGACATCAATATCCAGTCCGAGCCCGTCCGCAATTGCTTTTTCCACAACCATAACACGTTTTGCCTTAACATTTGCATTCTTTACAAGGTCGTAAAAAGCTCTCTTCTCAACCTCTGTCACATCGGTCGGAACCGCAATATAATAATCCGCCGGCTTGACACTTCCACCGCCCAGATCCGTTACAAAACATTTTACAAGTGTCTGCATATTTTTAATATCTGCGATCACGCCGTTGCACAGCGGGTAGGAAATGTGGATATTCCCCGGCGCTTTCTCATACATATCAAACGCCTCATCCCCATAAGCAAACAGAATGTCCTTATTTTCAATCGCGATGATGTTTTTCTGACAGAAAACCGATTCATCACCTTTTCCGTAAATTTTAATGTTGCAGGTACCAAGATCGATACCGTATGCGCTCGAAGCCATTTATAAAACTCCTTTCTCCTTTAAACTGATATACGTGTTATCCCCGATAATAATATGGTCAAGTAACGGAATTTCCATAACCGCTGCCGCCTGCCCGATCCGCTCCGTCAAAAGCAGATCTTCCCTGCTCGGCGAAGGATCTCCGCTTGGGTGATTATGCATGATGATCACCGATGCGGCGTTACATAAAAGTGCCTGCCGAAATAATTCTCTGGCAGACATAATGGACGAATTAATGTTACCTATAGACAACTCGACATCTTTTATCCTGCTGTCTTTTGTGTCTAAATACAGTGCAATACAATACTCTTTTTCCAAATGCCGCAGCCGTTCCATATAAGCCTGTGCCACAACCTGCGGATTCCGGAACACCGCATCCTTTTCCACTCTGGCAACTGCCATCCTGCGGGAAAGCTCTGCGATCGCCTTCAGTTTGACTGCCTTGACAAGTCCGATTCCCTTTACCTGCATGAGCTGATCGAGCGTCACATGATGCAGTCCCAAAATACCATGTCTCTTATCACAGACGGATAAAACCCTGCAGGCAAGCGTCAGAGCATCCTCTCCCCTTGTTCCTGTCCGCAATATGATCGCGATCAGTTCCTCTTCTGTCAGGTTTTCTGCACCCTGCTGTAAAAACTTATCATAGGGCAGTGACTGTATTGTGCCGTTTTCTTTTGTCTGATACATATTCAGTTCTTACTCCAGACAGGCAGATCCCACTCTGCTTTACAGGAAACGATATAAAATAATGGCAATTACCATTCCGATGATGCTCGCGACCGTGATATGGATCGTCAGTCCAAAGGTCAGGACAAGAATACCCAGATCCAGTACGATCGGCGAAGTCAGCCCGAAGCTCTGCCCGTAATTCAGGAAGCTTGACGGAAGAAGTTGTCCCAAAAGACCTCCGATTACAATTCCTGTCAACATCATCAATAAAAGAGCCCAGCTGTTCTTGCTTCTCATGGTATCCTCCACTTCATTTGTATCATCACACTAGTTATATCTTATCACACCCAAAAAAGTATGTATATAAAATTCGTTTATTTTTTTTCGACTAAAAACTCATTCTTTTGCACTGTTCTTTCGTCAAAATACCGTCATTTTTCATATTTTGCAGCGCTTTCAGCATGCCAAATTTCGCATGTGGGAAAGTCAGTCCCCCCTGCATATATACCGCATACGGCGGTTTGATCGGACCGTCTGCGGAAAGTTCGATCGAAGAGCCGGACACAAAAGCTCCTGCCGCCATGATGACCGGTGCATCATAACCCGGCATATCCCACGGCTCCGGTGAAAGGTGGCTGTCCACGCTTGCAGCTGCCTGGATTCCCTTACAGAAAGAGATCACAGCCTCCGGTTTTCCGAAGGTGATTGCCTGAATGATGTCAAATCGGTCTTCTTTTGCATCCGGTACAACGGAAAAACCGAGTGTTTCAAAAATATTTGCTGCAAAGACCGCACCCTTTAAAGCACTTGCCGTTACGGTCGGTGCTAAAAACAGTCCCTGATAAAAAGCAGGCAGTACGCCAAGAGAGGCACCAACCTCTTTACCCAGTCCCGGAGATGTCAGTCTGTAAGCCGCGTTTTCCACACATTCTTTCTTTCCGACGATATAGCCGCCGATCGGTGCCAGACCGCCGCCCGGATTCTTGATCAGGGAACCGACCACCATATCCGCTCCGACTTCCACAGGCTCGATCCGTTCTACAAATTCGCCGTAGCAGTTATCTACCATACAGAGTACATCCGGTTTGCATGATTTGATAAAAGAGATCAGTTCGCCGATTCGTTCCACCGATAAGGTTTTTCTCGGTTCATAGCCTTTGGAGCGCTGGATCGTTACCAGCTTTGTCTTTTCATGGATTGCTGCACGGATACCATCGTAATCAAAGCCGCCATCCGGCAGAAGATCTACCTGGCTGTAAGATATGCCATATTCTTTCAGAGAGCCTTTGGACTCACGGATACCGATCACTTCCTCCAGCGTATCATATGGTTTTCCCACAGGGGATAACAGTTCGTCGCCCGGACGCAGGTTGCTCATCAGTGCCAGCGCCAGTGCATGTGTGCCACAGGTGATCTGTGGTCTGACCAGTGCATCTTCCGCGTGGAACAGATTGGCATATACCTCTTCCAGCGTATCGCGTCCGATATCATTGTAGCCATAGCCGGTTGTACCGAGCAGACATGCTTCGCTGACACGTGCCTTCTGCATGGCACGGATCACCTTCAACTGGTTATATTCCGCCGTTTCGTCGATCGCGGCAAAACGATCCTTCAGATTTTCCAAAATATGTTCTCCGAATGCAAGCACCTGGGCATCTATGCCCAGAGAAGCGTACATTTCCTGTAATGTAGTCATGTTTTATCCTCGATTCTGTCTTATTATATTTTATGATGCCAGGGACAAAAGGTCTAAACCCACATGAGCTTGCTCATAGGTGGGTGAAAGACCTTGGGTCCCGCCCCGATATGAGCATAAAAGTGGGATAATAATCCCACGATATGCGAATATTGGGTAGAATTGCGGGAATGCGTAGCATGGAGCAATTCGTAGGCATCAAAGTTATGTGGTTTTGACCTCAATATCATCGGTATCTATCATTACGTATTCAGATTCCGCATTTCATCCACCTTCCCGAGCATAAAGGCAAGCATTTCATCTTCCTTCCCGGCAAAGGCAGTCCGGTCAACCCATGTGACATCCCGCTCCCGGCGGAACCATGTCAGCTGGCGTTTTGCAAAATGTCTGGTATCCCGTTTGATCAGATAAATGGCTTCCTCCAGCGGACAATCCCCGCAGATGTGGTCTGCCATTTCTTTGTAGCCAAGCGCCTGCATGGATGTGGCAGAGCGCGGTATTCCGTCCGCAAGCAGCCCTTTGACTTCCTCGTATAAGCCTTCTTCCACCATCTGATCGACACGCGCATCGATCCGGTCATACAGCTTTTTCCGGTCATCATTCAGCACAAAATAACAAAAGGCATAGGGCGACTCTTTTTCATGTTCCCTCGCATTGTGCACGGAGATCTTTTCTCCTGTCTGCATATAATATTCAATGGCACGGATCACGCGTTTGCTGTTGTTTTCATGGATCGCCGCGGCAGCTTCCGGATCGACCGCCGCCAGCTTTTCATGCATATAGGCATTGCCCTTCTGCGCCGCTTCTTCCTCAAGCTGTCTTCTGAGCGCAGAGTCCGTTTCTTCTTCCGAAAACGCAATATCATACAAAACAGCCTGAATATAAAATCCGGTTCCGCCGACCAGAACCGGAATATGTCCCCGCTCATAAATGCCTTGCATCGCTTCCTTCGCCATCTGCGAAAACCGGAATACATCAAATTTTTCATCAGGAGAAAGGACGTCGATCAGATGATGTCTGACACCGTCCATTTCCTTAGGCAGGATCTTGGCAGAGCCAATATCCATCTTCTTATACACCTGCACGGAATCCGCAGAAATGATCTCTCCGCCAACCGCCTTCGCCAGTTCGATGGAAAGCTTTGTTTTCCCTACTGCCGTCGGTCCGGTCAATATCAGCATTTCCTTTTTCTTCATCGTTTAAACTTACGCTCCAGTTCATATTTACTCATGGAAATGATCGTCGGTCTTCCATGCGGACAGTTATAAGGGTTGTCGCAGGCTAACAATTCCTGCATCAGCACCTTTATTTCCGATAATGATAATTTCTGATTTCCTTTGACTGCCGCTTTGCAGGACATGCTGGCGATCTTGCTGAGTACGGCGAAGGAATCTCCCGCAGCCGGTGCCTGCACCAGTTCATCCAGCACAGAAAGCAGCAGCTCCTTTTCTCCGTTTCCGTACAGATCCAGCGGAACCGCACGGATCGCGACCGCATCTTCTCCGAACTCTTCCAGTTCAAAGCCAAGTCTTGTAAAGTGCTCCTCATGTGCCTTCCAGGCAGTCTGCTCCTTTGGAGTCAGCGTCACGATCGTCGGCGGTGAAAGCTGCTGGGACGGAATCTCCGTCTTTTCATGCAGCCTCTTCACAAACCGCTCATAATTTACCTTTTCATGCGCCGCGTGCTGATCCACATAATAAATCTTATCCGCCAGCGCCAGAATCCAGTACGTATCAAATACCTGTCCGATGATCTCGAAATTATCCACCTGCTGTTTTTTCAGGTCGTCTTCCGTAAACAAAGCCATCTGCTGTGGCTTTTCAACAATGATCGCCTGCTCCTTTTTGATGATCGGGCTTTTCGGTACTTCTTCCGTATATTCCGCCCTTGTACCGATGATCCTTGCTGCAGCAGTTTCAACCTGTTTTTTCTCCGGTGTTGATGACCGCCGAACGTCTGATCCGGATGTTGTATATCCGGTCTTTTCTTCCCGCACGCCCGACTGCACAGGCTGCGCCAGTTCCTCATCTACCTTCTGCAGTGCTTTCTGCACGATCTGCCCATAGGACTGTCCGTAAGAAGAAGTTTCTCTCACCTGCGTCTGCAATCTTCTGCCTGCTTCAAACGGCTGCGGAATCTCTCTGGTCAACTGCTTTTCCGCTTTCTTATCCTCTTCCTTTTCGATCTTTGCATCCATGGATGTGACAAGGGATCTGCCGTTTATCGCCGCTGCAACAGATTCCTGCAGGAACCGGAAAAAGGTCTGTGGTTCATTGATCCGGATATCCATTTTGGTCGGATGCACATTGACATCGATCTTTTCCGGATCGATCGTCAGATATAAGACAACAAACGGATATTTATGCTGCATCAGAAAAGTGCGGTAGCCTTCTTCCACTGCGGAGCATACCAGAGAGCTCTTGATATACCTTCCGTTCACAAAGATCGTTTCAAACGCTCTGTTTGCCCTGCACAGGATCGGTTTTCCCAGAAATCCTTTTACCGAAATGCCATCCATCTGTGCAGAGATCGGAAGAAGCTGGTTTGCCGTTTCTTTTCCGTAGATCCGGTAGATCACCTCTCTGCTGTCTCCGTTTCCGGAAGTAAAAAACTTCGTCTGCCCGTTTGCTATATACTGAAACGCGATCTGCGGAGCGGACAGTGCAATATGCTGCATAAAGTCCGCAATATAGTTACCTTCTGTCATCGCCGTCTTTAAAAACTTTTTTCTGACCGGCGTATTGTAAAAAATATTGCGGGCGATTACCGTCGTTCCCTTCGGTGCACCGATCTCTTCAAGCTCGCCCGCTTCTCCTCCGTTTATCGTAAAATGCTGCCCGGTCAGTTCTTCCTCCGTCTTTGTGATCAGCTCTACCTGACAGACTGCGGCAATACTGGAAAGTGCCTCTCCGCGGAAGCCCAGACTGCTGATATGGGAAAGATCCTCCGCTTCCTTGATCTTACTTGTAGCATGTCTTAAAAATGCCTTGGTAAGCTGCGACTTATCAATTCCGCTTCCGTCATCTGTGACACGGATCATGCTGATACCGCCGTCCTTGATCTCCACCGTCACATGCCCGGCTCCTGCATCGATCGCATTTTCCACAAGCTCTTTCACAATGGAAAACGGACGTTCCACAACTTCTCCTGCCGCGATTTTATCTACCGTATGATTATCCAGTACATGTATTTCATTCATTTGTGCTACTCCATCTGTTCTTTAACATGTTTTGCAGTTTATAAAGGGTATTTAAAGCATCCAGCGGTGTCAGATTCGAAATATCGATCCGGGAAAGCTCCTTGATCACATCCTCATCCTTCGTCGTGTCAAAAAGTGAGATCTGTGCCAGATCCACCTGATCGTAATGCTTTACTTTCTGCTTTTCCGACTTTTTATCGGTCTGGATACACTGTACCTTTTCTGTAATATCATTATCGGAAAGCTGCTGTGCGATCTCTTTCGCCCTGTCAATGACAAGATCCGGAACGCCCGCAAGCTTTGCGACCTGAATACCGTAACTCTTGTCTGCGCCGCCCTTTACGATCTTCCGTAAAAAGACGATATCATCACCTTTTTCCTTGACAGCAATACAATAGTTGTTGACATTGTTCATCTTGCCTTCCAGCTCGGTCAGTTCATGATAATGCGTTGCAAATAAGGTTTTGGCACCGAGCAGCTTTTTATTGCTGATATGCTCAACCACAGCCCATGCGATCGACAACCCATCAAAGGTGGAAGTTCCCCGTCCGATCTCATCTAAGATCAGCAGGCTGTTCGCCGTCGCATTCCGCAGAATATTGGCTACTTCATTCATTTCCACCATAAAAGTGGACTGTCCGCTTGCCAGATCATCCGAAGCACCGACTCTCGTAAAAATACGATCCACAATACCGATCTGCGCACTTTTTGCAGGTACAAAGCTTCCGATCTGCGCCAGCAGTACGATCAATGCGGTCTGCCGCATATAGGTGGATTTTCCTGCCATATTCGGACCTGTGATAATGGAGATCAGGTTTTTACCGCTGTCCAGATAGGTATCGTTGGCAATAAACATATCATTTTTGATCATGCACTCCACAACCGGATGACGGCCTTCTTTGATATCGATCACGCCCTTTGTCGAGATCTTCGGCTTCACATAATGATTCCGCTCTGCCACATAAGCAAGGGATGCAAATACATCCAGCCCGGCAATAGCCTTGGCTGTCTGCTGTACTCTCTGCATATTGTCTCCCAGCGCATCCCTGACCTGACAGAACAGCTCATATTCAAGTGAATACAGCTTGTCCTCCGCATTCAAAATGGTATCTTCCATTTCCTTCAGCTTTGGCATCGTGTAACGCTCTGCATTGGTCAGTGTCTGTTTTCGGATATAGTCATCCGGTACCTGATCCTTGAAGGAATTGGTTACCTCAAGGTAATAACCGAATACTTTATTATATTTGATCCTCAGATTTTTGATCCCGGTTCTTTCACGCTCTGTGTTTTCCAGCTCGGCAAGCCATTTCTTACCGTCCGTTTTGGCTCTCCGCAAAGTATCCGCATCTTCTGAAAAGCCTTCTTTGATAATACCGCCTTCTTTGGAAGAAAGCGGCGGTTCCTCTACGATCGCCGCATCGATCAGTCCGTACAGATCGGTCAGATCATCGATCTGCTCCTGCAGCTTCTGTAAAAGAGGCGTTTCAAATTCTGCCAGAACCGTTTTGATCGGTGGCAGCATCTGCAATGAATTGCGGAATGCGATCAGATCTCTCGGATTAGCAGTCTTATAACTGATCTTTCCAAGCAGTCTTTCCAGATCATAGATCGGGCTTAAATATTCCCTGAGTTCTTCTCTGGACATCGGGTGTGCAAGCAGATCTCCGACCGCTTCCTGACGGAGCACGATATCCGCCTGCTCGATCAGCGGCTGTTCCAGATACGTACGGAGCAGTCTTGCGCCCATGGCTGTTTTGGTCTTGTCCAGCACCCATAACAGGGAACCCTTTTTCTGCTTTTCACGGAGCGTTTCCGTCAGCTCCAGATTCCGCCTTGTAGCACTGTCCAGCAGCATATATTTGCTGGCAATATAAGGATTGAGATGCGTGATATTGGACAGACTGTTTTTCTGCGTTTCATACAAATAGGCAAGCACTGCACCCGCAGCGATCTGTCCTGCCATAAAATCATCCACACCGAGCGCAGTCAGTGTATTGACCTTAAAATGCTTACATAACAGCTTCTGGCAGCTGTCTTCTTCAAAATGCCATGCATCGATCTTATTGACCGAAATGCCGAGGCGTTCCCGCAGATCGTCTATGCTGTAACCGCTGACTAAAAAATTATCGTTACAGATGATCTCCGACGGAGAAAACTTCACGATCTCATCATTCAGCTTCTTTGTATCGGAAACCTCTGTCACATAAAAATCTCCGGTCAGAGCATCCACGACCGCAATACCGATCTTATCCTCTGTATAAGCAATGCACATCAGATAATTGTTCCGGCTTTCTTCCAATGACATCATATTGAGATTTGTGCCCGGTGTTACAATACGGATCACTTCCCTTTTGACAATGCCCTTGGCAAGCTTCGGATCTTCTACCTGTTCACAGATTGCCACCTTATAGCCCTTACTGACCAGTTTAGTCAGATAAGAATCTGCTGCATGATACGGAATCCCGCACATAGGAGCACGTTCTTCCTGCCCGCAGTTTTTACCGGTCAGCGTGATCTCCAGCTCTTTCGATGCCACAAGCGCATCATCAAAAAACATTTCATAAAAATCGCCCAGCCGGTAAAACAAAATGCAGTCCTTATACTGCTCCTTTGTCGCCATATACTGTTGCATCATCGGTGTTAAATCTGCCATCTTCTGCCTCTTTCGTCATACCGTCTGATTCTCCGGTAACTTCTCCTCCTATTTTGGTCAATCATCCTGCATTATTTTCGCAACACGGGATCATACACTATGTTACCGCTTATTTTCTACAGTTCCTGTATAGTAAAATCCGTGACATTCATCCAGATGTACTTCTGCAAGCGTTCCGATCAGATCCTCTCCGCCCGGGAAATGAACGATCGTATTGTTGGACATGCGTCCTGTTACCAGGCTGTCATCCTGCTCATTTTTCTCTTCCACCAGAACCGTGACTGTCTGCCCGAGCAGATTACCGACTCTGCTTCTGGCGGTATCCTGCACAGTTTTCAGTACTTTGTTGAAGTTCTCCTTCACTTCAGCTTCCGGTACCTGATTTTCCATGGCTGCAGCAGGCGTTCCTGTGCGCTTGGAATAAATAAAGGTAAAAGCATTTTCAAACTGCACCTTTTTGATCACATCGATCGTTTCCTCTACATCTTCCTTTGTTTCTCCCGGGAAGCCCACGATAATATCTGTCGTGATCGCAATATCCGGGATCTCCCGCCGGATCTTCAGTGCCAGATCCACATACTGCTCTTTTGTATAACGCCGGTTCATTGCTTTCAGTATCCTTGTCGAACCCGACTGCAGTGGCAGATGCAAATGACGGCAGATCTTTTTGGAATGCTTCATGACCTCGATCAGCTCATCTGAAAGATCCTTCGGATGGGATGTCATAAAACGGATCCGCTCCAGTCCTTCGATCTTTTCCACTTCTGTCAGAAGCTGTGCAAAGCTGACCGGATGTTCCAGATTTTTGCCATAGGAATTGACATTCTGTCCCAGCAGCATGATCTCGATGACACCATCCTTTACCAGCATTTCAATTTCACGGATGATATCCTTCGGTTCTCTGCTTCTTTCCCGTCCTCTGACATATGGCACGATACAATAACTGCAGAAATTATTACAGCCAAACATAATGTTCGTACCTGATTTAAATTTATACTTACGGACGATCGGCAGATCTTCCACGATTTCATTGGTATCTTTCCAGATATCAATGATCATGTCATCGGATTCGAGCATTGTGACAAGCAGCTCCGCAAACTTAAAGATATTGTGTGTTCCGAAGATCAGGTTGACAAATCGATAACTCTTTTGGAGTTTTTCCACAACACCCTGTTCCTGCATCATACAGCCGCAAAGTCCGATCTTCATTGCCGGATTTTTCTTTTTATAGCCGTTTAAGATGCCCAGTCTTCCATACACTCTCTGATCCGCATTATCACGTACCGTACACGTATTGAAGATCACAAAATCAGACTTTTCATCTTCGCCGTTGTCGGCAAATCCCACTTCCGTCAAAATACCAAGCAATTTTTCCGAATCTCTGGCATTCATCTGACAGCCAAAGGTAACCACGCAGCACGTCGGCTTTCTGCCAAGCTTTTCTTCCATATCTGCTACCAGTTCCCTGGCACGTGCCATAAAATAATATTGCCTTTCAGGCTCAGACTGCGGCGCAGCACCTGCCTGTCTGTAATCTTCCATTTTTTCTTCCAATACTTCTTTTTGTATCATGTAATATAATCCTTTTCCGCATTTCGTTATTTTAACCGCTTCGCCGTTTATCCGATCCTTTATTTATTCCCGGATCTGTCCGTTTCCGATGATCGTATATTTATAAGAGGTCAGTTCCCGCAGTCCCATCGGTCCTCTCGCATGCAGCTTCTGGGTGCTGATACCGATCTCCGCACCAAAGCCGAATTCAAAGCCATCCGTAAAACGCGTGCTCGCATTGACATATACGCAGGCAGCATCCACTCCCTTCAGGAATTTTTCCGCTGCTTCCATGTTTTCTGTAATGATGCTTTCGGAATGACCTGTATTATAACGGTTGATATGTTCAATTGCCTCATCTACGCTGTCTACTGTTTTCATGGAAACGATCAGACTTAAATACTCTGTTCCATAGTCTTCCGGTGTCGCTGCTTTCAGATTGGGCATGATCTCCCTGATGCCATCATCCGCACGCATTTCCACATTTTTTTCCTGCAGAGCCTTTGCAAGCGGCGGCAGAAGCTTTTCCCGGATATCTCTGTGGATCACAAGCGACTCACAGGCATTGCAGACACCGATACGCTGTGTCTTTGCATTGACGATGATCTTCACGGCTTTCTCAATATCCGCATCTTTATCAATATAAATATGGCAATTTCCGGTTCCTGTTTCGATGACCGGAATCGTTGCATTCTCTACAACCGCTTTGATCAGTCCCGCACCACCACGCGGGATCAGGACATCCACATATCCTTTCATCTTCATAAATTCTGCTGTCACAGCCCTGTCTGTTGCCGTGATCAGCTGGATCATGTCCGGATTAAGCCGGTTTTTCTCCAGTGTTTCCCGGATCACATTTGTTATGGCAATATTGGAATGCAGTGCATCGGAACCGCCTTTTAAAATAACAGCATTGCCCGCTTTAAAGCAAAGTCCGAACGCATCTGCAGTCACATTCGGTCTGGACTCATAAATAATTCCGATCACGCCCATCGGTACACTGACTTTCGATATGATAAGACCGTTTGGCCTGGTGAATTTTTCCAGCACGTTACCGACAGGATCCGGTAATTTTGTGATCTGTACAAGCCCTTCTGCGATCTGGCTGATCCGATCCTCTGTCAGTTTTAATCTGTCAAGCAGTCCCTGGCTCATGCCTGCCTGGATTCCTTCTCGGACATCCTCTGCATTTGCGGTCAGAATGCTGCCACATTCTTTCCGTAAGTTCTGTGCGATTTCAGTCAAAACCGTGTTTTTCTGCTCTGTTGTCAATAATGACGCCTCATACTTTGCTGTTAATGCCTGTTCACCCATCTGTATCAGATCATATTTTTCTGCCATATCCTATCCTTCCCTTCCTGTGCGTATCATTTATTTTCTATCTGATAGATTGCCTTTTCCGTTATGATGCATGCGGGCTTTTGATCTGTTTTTTCCGTCTCGATCCGTCCCGGTTCCACAAGCTGCAGTTCATATGCGATCGCCGCTGTAGAAACCTGCGGATGTGTCTCCAGAAATCTGTCATAAAAACCGCCACCGTATCCGATCCTGTTTCCTTCTTTGTCAAACACCGTTCCGGGCATGATGACAAGATCCCCCGGTTTCTGCTGCCACGGTCGCTGGGGCTGTGGTTCCCTGATGCTGCGGTATCCGCTCACAAGCTGTGAAAGATCCGTGATCTGGTAAAACTGCATTTTCTTCCCTTCCACTCTCGGGCAGAACACCAGCTTTCGTTTTCGAAATGCCAGCTCCATGATCGCGTCTGTTTCCACTTCGGAGCCATAACCGGCATAGATCAGTATCTGATCCGCCTGTTCAAAGGCCGGAAGCTCTGCAAGCTGCTTCTTGATTCTATCACTTTTTTTCTTTCTTTCCTCTTTCGAAAGGGCATCTCTTATTGAGAGAATTTCCCGTCTAATTTGCTTCTTCGTTTCCATATTTCTCGCCTAAGTTCTCTATCGTACCATCTTCATTGACCATGTCAATGTTATTCAGCTGGCTGCGCAGATTCTTTCTGATACTTGCAACATATTCCTGTCTGAGCAGCGCCTGTTCCTTCTTTTCATCCTCTGTCAGTCCTTCTGCCTGCGATTTATGATAAAGCTCGTTGATTCTTTTGATTCTTGATTCTTCCATATGATTCTCCCATACCTGTTGTTTCAAAATTGCATCATTATATTATAACAGAAAGTAGCTTTTATGCAAACCTTGAAAAGGAATTTCATTGGAACCGAAATGTACACCTGCACAAGATACAATATATGCTATTTCCATACATTTTCTTTCGATGACCACATCTCTAAAAATTCATCTTCTCGCAGTATGGCTCCGTATACCGGACCGATAAAACGATCAATCTGTACCAGTATAGAAGAAAAATCTGGTTTTTCAAGTCCCTGTCCGGGATTATAATTATTCCATAGTTTTTGAAGAAATTTATTTTGATCAAATGTTCTTATTTGTTCCATACTATCTTTCTCATATGATGTCCCTCTGTGCTGCAACGTTTCAAAAATTGCTTCCTGCAACACCCTACCTTCAAAATCAAATATCCGCGACCAGTAATAAATATCATAAAAATCTTTCATCCTGCTGGTAGCAGTCATTCTCTTTAAGATAGCATCAAATTTTTCTGCCATTGTGCTTTCCAAAGAATATGTATAAATATCGGGCTTCTTAAACCCCTCCAGCCTAGTCGTCACAGTTCTCCTAACTGCACCAGGTACTATCACATCATCCACACCCATATCAACAGAAAATGGAATTCTCACATTTTTGATATGTGCCATCAAATTTATACCTATACCGGGATATTTTTTCTCCGGCGTAATTTTCCTCGTTCCTAAAACTTCCATGGTAATGAAACCATTATCTGTTTCTGTTTGACAAATTTCACTTATAATTGTTTCCATTCCAGTTACATCATTTGACATTCTTCTTATCAAGAAGTCAATATCCATGGTTGGTCTGCCTTCATAATTTGAAATGGTATATAAGAACATCCCACCTTTCAAGACAAGATTCTCTGCATATCGTGATATTTCAAGCTTACGGAGAAATTCTTCCTGTGCAAAAAGCTGTAGACAAGTCTGATAATTGATTCCTGTTTCTTTCGCTTGCTTCTTTAATCTGGTAAGCACGGATGCTCCCATATCTTTTATCTCTTTTACAGCCACACTCCAACCACCCTTCTTGCTTTCTTTTCTACACCAAGCTTTGAAGCATACATCATTAGTTTCGCAGCATCCTTTTCCTTATCATTGATATACCTTTGGATTACAGTATTAAACACCTCTCCATCCATTGTATTAATATGACGCAGACAATCACAAATAACCCGCTCCCTGTCGTAGATCTTTATCATAATTCCATCTATATTTCCTTCACTTACACCAATATTCAATCTGGACGCTTCGATAAAATGTGGTTTTATGATAGGAAAATCCAACTTGTATTTATTTCTTGCCGACTTATTATCTACAGCTATATGCCAAATTCCCGATACACGATCCGTATAGTCATAGTACATTGCAGCTGACATATCACAAATAATTGCCCCGGGAAAAAGTGATGTTATTACTGACACTTCTGTAAAAGACTTTTCATCCTGCCACTGATAATAACCATACTTAATCTTTTCTACTTTTCCTTGTTCTATTAGATTTTGAAGCAGCTGATAAGAAATACCTTCCCTTGTAAGTTCGCAGGTACGCATTATTCCACCATATTGTCCAAATATTGATTCATAATTTTTAACTGTATTCATGCAAATCACCCCAAACAACTTGATACAAAAAGTATTATGTTTTTGTATTAAGTTCTATTATACACAAATAGCAAAAAAAAACAACTTGATACAAAAAGTATTTTATTTTTGTATCAAGCTGTTTTTCTGGTTTAAAACTATTTTTACTATATCATGGCTCACTAGCGAGAAACATTACATATTCTCAATAAACGTCACCAAATCAAATTCTTCGCTCTTATGCGCCTTAAATAACGTACCGTATTCTCTGCCGTCCATGATGCGGTGGATGATCCGGACATCTGCCGCGTTGGCAATGATCATGTCTGCACCGGAGCTGGTTGCGATTCTGGCAGCGGAAAGCTTTGTGCCCATACCGCCGGTTCCGACACTTGAGCTTGTTCCTTTTCCCATTCCCATAATGGAATCGTCCAGATGATCCACAACACTGATAAATTCCGCATCCGGATTTTTATTCGGATCATCTGTGTATAAGCCATCGATATCGGAAAGCAGGATCAGAAGGTCTGCATCAATCAGTGCTGCTACAATAGCTGACAGCGTATCATTATCACCGAACTCGATCTCGAAAGTGGAAACCGTATCGTTTTCATTAACGATCGGTATTGCGCCAAGCTTTAAGAGTTCTGAAAATGTATTTTTGGCATTGAAGCGGTTCAGCGGCTCTGCGATCGTATTTTTCGTCATCAGTACCTGGGCAGCCACATGGTTGTATTCTGCAAAAAGCTTCTGATAGGTCATCATAAGACGTGCCTGTCCGATGGCAGCACACGCCTGCTTCACAGCGATCGGATTGTCTTCTTTGCCGATATGTACCGCTCTTTTGCCGACAGCAATGGCACCACTGGAAACAAGTACCACTTCCTTGCCCTGATTGGCAAGATTGCAAAGCTCCCGTACCAGAACATCCAGCTTCGTATAATCCAGTCCGCCCGTCTCCTTATGCTGCAGAGAAGAGGAACCGATCTTGATAACGATCCTCTTTTTATCCTTGATTTCTTCCCGTAAAGTTCCCATTGTATTTATTTCTGCTCCTTTTTCTGACTATTTCATTTCCCGACTACTATATCATATCTGCCGGATCCGGCTGGCTAAGATTCTGCGATCAGGTCATACTGACTGCAATCCGCTCCGCCGCCAGAAGTCCATCCATGGCAGCACTTGTAATACCACCTGCGTAACCTGCGCCTTCGCCGCAAGGATAGAGCCCTTTCAGTGAAGATACGCCTTCTTCATCCCGGACGATCCGCACAGGAGATGATGTTCTGCTTTCAATGCCTGCGATCATCGTATCATCTGCGTCAAATCCTTTGATTTTTCTGCCAAACTGCTCCATCCCTTCCAGAAATGCTTCGTTGAGTTTTTCCGGTAAAATGCTCCTCGTATTGGCAAATGCCCACTGTCCTTTGATGCGGATAGGGGAATCTCCCACATCCGCATTATGCTCCGTCAAACGTTCCTCATGTCTTTTAAAATTTCCAAGGCTCTGCACCGGAATTTTCCCGTCTGCAAGCTGAAAGGCTCTTTCCTCCAGCTCTCTCTGGAATGCTACACCGCCCAGCGGGCTCTGATCCGGAAAATCTTCTTTTGTGACCGTCATAATGATCGCTGCATTGGCGACACCGCTTCCTCTGTCATGATAGCTCATGCCATTGACCGCCAGACGTCCCTTTTCACTGGAAGCATTGACCACATAGCCGCCCGGGCACATGCAGAAGGAATAAACGCCTCTTCCGTCTTTCGTCTGCGCTGTCAGCTTATAGCTGGCTGCCCCAAGAGCCTCTCTGCATGCTTCATCCTGTTTTCCGTACTGGCTTTCATCGATCTGCTCCTGAAAATGCTGCACACGGTAACCAACCGCAAAATCCTTTGGTTGCATTGTAAGCGTGGTCTTTGCCAGCATCTCAAATGTATCCCTTGCGCTGTGTCCGATCGCCAGTACAATATGATCTGACATTATTTTTTCCGCATCATTCACGATCACGCCTTTTACAGCCTGCGTGCCCTCTCTGATCCCGGTCTTTTCCGGCTGCTTGCATAATATCAGTCCTGTGACCTTGCTTTCAAACCGTACCTCACCGCCCAGCTCTATGATCGCCAGCCGCAGGTTCTTCACCATGCCCATCAGAAGATCTGTTCCGACATGGGGCTTCTGCTTATATAAAATATCCGCCGGCGCTCCCATTTTTACAAATAGGGAAAGTACTTCTCTGCATCGTCCGTATTTGTCCTTGATCAGCGTATTCAGCTTTCCGTCCGAGAAAGTACCTGCACCGCCTTCTCCAAACTGTACATTGGATGTGGTATCCAAAACACCTGTTTCCCAGAACCTGTCAATATCTGCTTTTCTCTGCTCTACGCTTCTGCCACGCTCTAAGATGATAGGGCGAAGACCTGCTTTTGCCAGATAGTAGGCGCACACCAGGCCTGCAGGCCCTGCGCCGATAATGACCGGTCTGTCCGAACAGATATGTCCTGCAGTTACCGGAAACCGATATTTCTTCTCCGGCGCAGGCTGCACATCCTTACTTTTCGTGTTTCGAAGCAGCTTTTCTTCCGTCCTGCAAGCCACATCTAAAACCAATGAATAAAAAAGCGCGGGCTTTTTTCTGGCATCCAGAGATTCTTTCACAATATGTATTTTTTGAATGTCCTCACTCTTGCAATGCAGGATCTGGCTTACTTTCTTTTCTACATCCTGCATGGTATAAGGGACACTTACCTTGCACTGGTTGATCCTGATCATCTAACGATTTTCCCTTTCTGTCTCCCTGTTTTCTGATACTTTTTCTTGATCACAGCAGTGCAGTCCTGCAATATAACCGCTTGTCCACGCCCACTGCAGGTTATAACCGCCGCATCTGCCATCCACATCCATGATCTCTCCCGCGAAATAAAGATTCCTGACTTTTTGGGACTGCATCGTGTCATCGATTTCCGAAACCGGGACACCGCCCATTGTTACCTGTGCCTTATCAAATCCCGGATAGCCGCTCATTTCAAATACAAAGTGCCTGCATAGCTTTGCCAGCTTTATGAGTTGCTTATCGCTAACCGTTTGCATTTCCTGCTGAAAAGGTAACGAAAGTCTGTGCAGCAGCGCACCACAGATCTTCTTGTTCAGAAAAAGTGAAAGCACTTCTTCGACCGACTGCTTTCCATACTGCTTTTGCAGCTCTGTCAGCATATGTAACAGTTCTTCTTCTCCAAGCTGCGGCAGGAAATCCACAGAAACTGTTGTCTTTTTTTTCGCCGCCAGTGCCTGTACTGCCCTGTGGCTTAACTGAAATACAGGAATCCCGGAAAGAGAATCTTTATTGAGCTGCAGCTCTCCTTCTTCCGTCTGCACCTTTTCTCCGTCCACATACAGTGTCAGCAGAGCATTTGCCCTGACACCCGCCAGCTCCTTACACGCCGGATCCTTTGTCAGCAAATAGGTCAGAGCCGGATACGGTCTGCGCAGTGTATGTCCAAGGCTTTTTGCAAGTGCATAGCCGCTTCCGTCCGATCCTGTCTGCGGCGCTGCATTTCCGCCGCAGGCAAGGATCAGCTTATCAAACCGGTATTGATCCGTCCTCGTTTTTACAATAAACCCGTCTTTTCCGGCTGTGACACCTTCTATTTTCTGTTCTGTCTTAACGGTCACTCCCTTTTCTTCCAACAGCATCCGCAGCACATTCAAAACGGTGGCGGCCTGTCCGGTATAAGGATAACAATACCCGTCCCTTTTTTCACTTGTGAGCATCCCATGCGCTGCAAAAAAAGCGCTCGCAGCCTGATCGTCAAACTGTGAGAGGGCATGCGCCACAAAAGAAGGATGATCGCAGTAATAATCATCCTTCGACAGTGTTCTGTTTGTATAATTGCACTTACCGTTTCCGGTAGACAATATTTTCTTACCGATCCGCGCGGTATGTTCCAATATAGTCACATCTGCAGCTCCGGCCGCTGTAACCGCTGCCATCATGCCCGATGCACCGCCGCCGATAATTCCAACCTTTTTTCTCATATATCAGCCTGTTCCCCAAATTCTGTTTTTATCCTGTCTGCTATTCATTTCTGCCCCATCCGTTTTACCGGATTCCGACACAGGTTCCTGTCCATTTCCTTATGAAACAACATTAACTGGAATACGATTCCAGCAGATTGTAGAGTTCTTCCTCTGTCTGAATATATTTTCCGTCCATGACTTCTTCCTGCACCGCCTGAGGCAGAGAAAATACCGGGATATCCGTATACAGGATCACCTGTTTCCGATTGCCGTCATACACAGTCAGATAGCCATCCTCCGCCACAATACACGCATAATATAGCGAAGTTGCAATGACCTTTCTGACACTGATCTTTTCCGTTGAAAAAGACTCCAGCGACATGGACACAAAGCCTTCCTCCTGATCCTTCAGAGAAGGGCTCTTCTCATAATCCTCGATCAGCTTTTCGACCTGCCTGCGGTCTTTTCCGATAAAAGAAGCCGGTAATGTTTCCATCCTGCTATTTTCTGTCTGCTGTGTTTCATCATAAACGGTCACTTCATATTCTGTATCACAGGTCAGCGTCTGCATACCTGTCGCAGCCTGCGCTGTTTTTTCATCCACATCCGGTGCTGTGCCTTCCTGCACCGCGCCATCCGGCGGAACACTGTTTTCATCCACGCTGCCTGTTTCTTCCCCAAACAGCGTATCATCCAGTTTTTCCAGATCCGCCGACTGCTTTTTATAATAGCTTTGCTGCGCATTTCTAACATCCTTTGCCCCGATCAGGTCTTTTGTCAGAAGCTCACTTCCCTTTACCAGTATATAACAGGCAAAGACGATATTGATGAAAATACTGATTCGATAAAAAAGTTTCATAAGACTCTCCTTTTTTATCAGTATTTCCCAGTTTTTTCATCTTATACGTCAGGTATCAGCGTCCCAGCTTTCTTGCCAGAAGCTCCGGCAGACTGCCAAACGGGATCTGCCGCCATTCATGCTTCTGGAACACACCCAGAAAAATGATCAGCACCTGATACAGCAGGTAACAGATCACCATGGAAAGCAGCAATGTCATAATGCCACCAAGGCTCTTGAGCAGCAGCATCTGCATTAAAAAGGCAACTGCACCCGTCAATACTGCGGAAACAAGCGGAAAGACGATCATCCGCAGAAGATCTGCCCGAAACCGCACTCTTTTGCTGATCATTGCAAATTCTGCCAGTGCCAGACATAAGGCAGTTAAAAAGACTGCCTGCAGAAATGCATTTCCCGCGTGCTGCCCCGAACCAAATAACAATGTAAAAAACCAACAACCTGCAAGCAGTGCAGCTAAAGTCAGTCCATTACAGAAAAACTGCCGCTGCATGGCAGAAAGGAGCTTCCTTGCACAGATCGCAAGTGCCAGAAAAACCGCTGCGATACAGCCTGTCTGCAAAAGCTGTGTCAGTTCTTTATTTTCATCAAACAAGGCTGCGCTGACTACATTTGCCTGTGCCAGCAAAAAAGCACAGACAGGCAGGATCAGATAAAAAAGAATCTTTCCCATCACAGCCATGCGCTCCCGTGCATGCTGATAATCCTGTTTTTTCAGTATCACACGCAGTTGTCTTGCCAGATAACCGGAAAGCTGCTGTGCATATAGAACAACCGGCATATAAAGCATAAACACAATAAAAACAAGCGGCATTGATACATCCCCTTTGTGGAATGCATAGATCATACAGCAAAATGCCAGTGTGGAAAATAAAAGCTCATGAAGCATCTGCGACAGATATAACAGGATATAATCCGACAGCAGATTCTTTCTGCTCTCCGGACTGCGTGTTTCATCTGCATTCAACTCTGCGCGGATCGTTCTGCGGAGCAGCAGCATGACAAACAGCAGAAATAAAAATCCTAAAAATGCGCCGACTGCCAGTCCGCCGATTCCACAGACCGCAGCATAGGCATAATAATAATCCTCCTGTCTGAAGACGGCGGCTGCTCTCGTTCCCGCACCGCTGCATATGTTTTTCAGGCAGATCGTCGCAAGCAGGCTGATCAGTGCTGTCACAATGCCTGACAGACTGCCCGGCAGCGGAATGCTGCTGCCTTCCAGATAACCCTTTATGCACTGCTGCAGCGCCAGGAAAAATACGGCGATCAGACCAGCCTGCAGCGGAAATGCATACTGCACAGTTCCAAAGAGTGCTTTGGAAAACGGCTCAGCAAGCAAAAATCCCGGAACGCAAAAAAGCAGCAGAACAAGCAGTGTCAGGATCATAACTGTGTGATACAGTCTGTGTGCGTTTTTGCTGCAGTCCCTGCTCTTCTGGAAATAGACCATTCTGCCCAATACATCCGGAATGACTGCTGCAGTCAGCACATATATAAATAAAATTGTAAAAAGTGCTGCTACATAAAAGGTAATTCCTTTCTGTCCGATCTGTGCATACAGATAGATCATCTTCACAAATGCGATCAGCCAGATCACCCAGGGTGCATACATTTTCAGGCCGCCCTGTTTCATATAATTTGCACGTCTTTTTCTTCCGTCCATAATCGTTCCTCTTTTATCTCGTTATTCCGAGCTCTTTCAGTATTTCTTCCTGTCTGGCAAACATCACTTTTTCTTCCTCAGGCTCCATATGATCGTACCCAAGAAGATGCAGCATGCTGTGTGTCACCAGAAATGCAAACTCCCGAAGCGGTGTATGTCCGTATTCTTCTGCCTGCGAGAAAACACGCGCAGCGCAGATCACAATATCTCCGAGCACCAGTTCCTCCGTATCCGGATTCAGATACATGCTCTCATCTTCCTGTACCAGTGAAAAATCTGACGGGCTTTCATAGTCCACACCCGGAAAGGAAAGGACATCTGTTTCCCTGTCGATCTCCCTGTACTCCCGGTTGTACGCCCTGATTCCTTCCGCATCCGTGATCAGCAGATTGACTTCTACTTCATACGGACAATTTTCCGCCTCCAGCACCTTACGGATCACCTGCTCTGCCACCGCTTCCATATCAAACGGAAAGTCTGCCTCTATTTCATTTTCAACGCAAAAAGTCATAATATAAGGTTTCCTCCACAAATATCTTATGTATCTCATTCAGCTGACTGATCGTCAGACTGCAATGATCCAGAATACCGCTTTCTATCTGCTTTTTAAAAACCACGCCTGCGATCTGTTCATAATTCAGCTCCGCACGCGGATTCTTTTCAAATAAGAACATGACAGACGATACCATTGCATCCGCCAAAAGGACGATCGCTGCCTCTCTGGAAACAAGCGACGTGTTTTTACCGCCATATTCCTTCAGAAGCTGTACAAGCTCCGGCGGAAAATGATATTCCCTTGCGATCGCCAGTGCATTTTTCAGATTTCCTTCTCCGCGCATCCGCCCGATCTTATGATAATAGCCGCCTGCTTTTGCAAGCATTTCATCCGCACCGATCTTTCTGGCGATCTTCTCGCAGAAATAAGCCGTATGCACCGCATGATAATATGCCTTCTTGGAATATTGCTTCAGATCTGTCAAGAGCACATATTCCGGATCGTTCATTTCCTGATATTTATCTCTGTTTTTATGCAATATATGCAGACTCAGATATTTCAGCACCAGTGTCAGGATGATAAAGCTGACAAACAGATTGATCGCCATATACAGGACATTTTCAAAGGTGATCGTACCCTGCTGTGCAAAATCCATGCAAAGAAGTGCCAGACAGGTAAACAGAAGCGCTGTAAATAGGGGCACGCCAAATAAAAAGGTCGTATCCAGATGGCTGAATAAGATCATCCCCATCATACCGATCAGTGCAAAGCTGACAAATACAACCGGATCGGGCTGACTGATCAGCTCCTGCAGATATAACAGGATCAGATAAGCGCCTATCCCGACCTGCGGCCCGGATGCAAGCATGAGCATCACGGCAAGCGGCAGAAACAGCCAGAGCTGGCACGGCAGAAACGAGTTGACTGCCACAAGCAGAAGCCCCAGCACATATACACCCAGAAGTCTTTCCGGATGTGCACCGTTATTGTATAAAAATGTTTTTTGATATAACCCCGTCAGAAACACAAAAACAAACACAAGCAGAAGCATTCCCAATGTGATAAATCCTGTCAGGAAGCTGCCCGTATCCGTGTCTTTCATAAAATAAAACAGGAAAAGCTCTCCCGGTGGAAGAAGCAGCATGAGCAGAGAAAGCAGAATCGTCTTAACGTTTAGCGTTTCTGTCAGGCCTTCCTTTTTCACGGTATTTCTTTCCGGCTGTTTTGGTTGCTTTCTTTTCATAGTCCTCATAAGCCTTTACGATTTTTTGTACAAGCGGATGTCTGACAACATCCTTACTGGTCAGATTGCAGAATGCAATGTCTTCTACCTTCGATAAAACACGCACTGCAACCTCCAGACCGCTCCTTGTCGTAGCAGCCAGATCCTTCTGGGAGAGATCGCCCGTCACAACGACCCGGGAACCGAAACCGATTCTCGTCAGGAACATTTTCATCTGCGCTTCTGTCGTATTCTGTGCCTCATCTAAGATCACATAGGCATTATCCAGCGTACGTCCGCGCATATAAGCAAGCGGTGCTACCTCAATGGCACCTTTTTCCATATTTTTCTGAAAGCTCTCCGCTCCCATGATCTGATACAGGGCATCATAAAGCGGTCTTAAATACGGATCCACCTTACTCTGCAGATCGCCTGGTAAAAAGCCGAGCTTTTCGCCCGCTTCAATGGCAGGTCTTGTCAGGATGATCCTCTCTACTTCATTGTTTTTAAAAGCTGTGATCGCCATTGCCATGGCAAGATATGTCTTTCCCGTTCCTGCAGGACCGAGTCCGAATACGATCATATGATCCTTCATCGCCTGCACGTACTGCTGCTGACCGATCGTTTTCGGCTTTACAGGCTTGCCGGCCACTGTATGGCAGATGCACATGCTGTCCATATCCTGCAGGGATACATTCTCTTCCTCCTGTGCAAGCTGCAGGACATAATCTACCCGCTGCTCCTCCAGATCCGTTCCTCTGTGGATTGACCGTGCCAGCTCCTCTATCAGCTCCGCCGCACGCTGCGCATTTCTTTCTTCTCCGATGATCTTTGCACTGCCATCCCTGTTGACCACCGTCACATGAAGCTGCTTCTCGATCTTTGCGATATAGCTGTCATGCTGCCCGAAAATGCTCCGCAGACTGTCCATATCCAGATCAAGCTCTATGCTGAAATCACTCAATTTTTCTTTCCTCTCCGTCCATGATGCGGATCCTGATACTGCCCTCCGCCTTCATACCTTTTTGATACTTTTTTATTTTAACATCATTTTCTACAATTTGAATACCTTTTTGTTGTAAAGTTTGGCAAAATTTTTCAAATTGCAGCTGCAAAAGTGTCTTCGCCGTTATTGCATCATACGTTAAGTTTTCCAATGTATAAGCATTACAGATGATCGTTCCGTAATATAGCGGCAGATAGAAATCACCGATCCCAGCCTGATTCAGATCCGTTACGATATCATATTTTTCATACGAAGGAAGCATTCCAAGCGAAAAACTCTTTGTGTAAATCCTCGCATACCAGACTTTCTTCTGCTCCCCCGTATAGACCTTCTTTTCGTATGCAAAGGGGAGATTTCTTTTGTAGGAAATGGACGCCCTGATACAGATATCCGCATCCGCATGGACATACATGGTCTCCTTCAGCGTTTCATCGTCATTATAAACAGGTATTTCTCCCTGTACCAGACAGTCACCTTTTTTGACCGTGTCTCCTGCTTTGACAAGTGGGATCCCCGCCCTTGTCACAATCGATTCTACCTCGCCGTCCATTGTTGCGATCAGATCGCACGGTCTCTGTTCCGTTTCCTCCTGTAGCAGAAGCTGATCGTTTTCCTTAACGCTGACGTAAAGCCTCGTTCCCTGGATCCGCAGAGATACCCATGTCAGAAACGGATACGTATCACGCAGTTTTTTCTCAACCGCATCGATATCCACCTGCCCGGTATAAGTACCATAATACACATTTTCCTCCTGCAGAAACTGCAGCAGCATTTCTTTTGTCAGTCTGTTTCCGCCTGTGAGCTCAATGTCCCATAAAAACTGCGAAACAAGATACAGACTGAGCAGACAACACAGACAGCCCAGCAGGAAAATCCTTCTTTTTTTCCACCTGCGGGCAAAAAAAGGCAGTCCGCTTTTGGAAAGCAGGACCACCTTTGTTCTCGTTTTATGTACAATGGGTTTCAATTTGAAATAATCCGAAACATACAGATTCATTTCATATCTGTTTTCCGATACCGAGATATCCCAAAGCTCGATATCATGCACACTACACAGATTGAGAAAGCGTTCCGGGGCAAAGCCTGTCACGCGGATCCGCACAAAGCCGCGCAGAAAACGAATGATATTCAGCATACTGACCTCTCTATAAAAACAGGATTTTTTGTATCATACCTTCTATCTTCATTTCCTCATTTGTATAATATTCCACATGGAGATGCTTTCCCTGAAACCGGATCCTGCATCTGCCCGTGGCAATGACCACGGATTCATCCGTACACTCCAGAATTCCTTTATAATTTTCTATAAACGCTTCTTCCTGTCCTGTGATGCTGACAAGTGCCTCTCCCTTTGCCAGATCCTTTGGCAGGCGCAGCGTATCGGAAATCTGCTCTTTTGTCTGTTTGAGTAATTTTGATCTTTTCATACTGCATTATATGCGGTATTTCTGCAGAAAGAACCTTATGAGATCACCTGTTTGATCAACATGCTTTCCGCAGGCTTTTCCTCACCGATCGTGATCGCCTGTAAAAACCGCTCCTTTGCCTGCAAAAGCTTTTCCGGATCATTGGCATAGATCGTGGCAAGGCTTTCTCCCGCCTGCACTTTATCCCCCTTCTTTTTATGCAGGACAAGACCAACAGCCGGATCGATCGTATCTTCCTTCTTTTCTCTGCCGCCGCCTAAGAGCAGGGAACAGATCCCGACCTCGTCACATACGATCTTCTGTAAAAATCCGGACTCTTTGGCACAGATCTCTTCCCGGATTCCTGCCAGCTGAAACAGGGACGGATCATAAATATACGCCGGATCTCCGCCCTGTGCTTTGATAAATTCCGCCAGCTTTGCAAGCGCGCTGCCATCCGCTATCGTCTGCTGCAGCATTTCTTCTGCCTGCTCTTTCGTCTCTGCGATACCGCCCGCGACCAGCATATAACTGCCCAGTGTCAGACACAGCTTTGTAAAATCCGCCGGTCCTTCCCCTTTCAGTGTCTGTATTGCCTCTATCACTTCCAGTGCATTTCCGACTGCATATCCAAGCGGCTGATCCATATCGGTAATAACTGCGATTGTCTTTCTTCCCGCTCCGTTTCCGATCTCTGTCATTTCCTCTGCCAGACTGACCGCATCCGCTTCCTGTTTCATAAAAGCACCGCTTCCGGTCTTGACATCCAGTACGATCGCATCTGCACCACATGCCAGCTTTTTACTCATAATGGAACTGGCGATCAATGAAATCTGATCGACCGTTGCTGTCACATCTCTGAGTGCATACAGCTTTTTGTCCGCCGGTGCCAGATCCTTTGTCTGTCCCATGATCGCAATACCGATCTCATTGACGTTTTTCTCAAATATTTCGATCGGGATATCCGTATGGAAACCCGGAATGCTTTCCAGCTTATCGATCGTTCCGCCCGTATGCCCCAGTCCTCTGCCACTCATCTTTGCAACTTTGCAGCCACAGGCAGCAACCATCGGTGTCAGTGCCAGACTTGTCTTATCTCCGACACCGCCTGTGCTGTGTTTATCTACTTTTACGCCTGCAATACCGGACAGATCCAGCATATCACCGGAATGTGCCATGGAAAGAGTCAGCTGCAAGGTTTCTTCCTTTGTCATGCCCTGAAAATAAATTGCCATCATCATGGCAGACATCTGGTAATCCGGAATATCTCCCTTTGTATAGCCTTCTACCATATAAGCGATCTCTTCCGGTGAAAGCACACCGCCGTTTCTCTTTTTCGTGATCAGATCATACATTCTCATATGCGTTTCCTCCCTTTCCGTTTCATACCTTCCCACATTTGTTTCGTCTTTTAATCCAGCAGACTCATGACATACGTTCTTGCAGGTGTTTCACTCACCTCGATCATAAAGATCATCCAGCCTAACGGATTGAGTTCTTTCTGCAGACTGTCCAGTAAAAATTCCGTCAGATTTTCCAGCGTCGGATTGATGGTTGTAAACGGTTCAAAATCATTGATAATCCGGCTCTGATACCGTCGCAGGAATTCCTCTACCTTTTTCTCTACCTGATTAAACAAAACAAGCCCGCTGCTCATCTTTGCCACATGCAGCACGATCTCCCACGTATGCGGATGCACCTCTCCCCTTGTACCGTCAATATAGATCGCATGAGATGCATTCAGGTAAAAATTAAATTTATACTGGTTTTTTGGAATGCTTTCCAGATCCGGCACTTCCTTCTCTGTCCGCTGCGCCTGAAGCATTTTTGCTTCTCCTGCCTGTTTTTCCGCAAGCCTGTTCTTTTCCACTTCCTGTTCCAGAAGAAGCTGTTTTTGCTGCAGCTCTCCTGTCAGCCTGTTGATTTTTCTTCTGCCTTTTATCCGGACATACTGCAGGTAATAAACGATCATGACAAAGCACACCGCTGCAATGATACCGTACATCAGAATATGCATATACATCATATCATATCCCATGATTGTTTTCACATAATCTTCCCTGACGCAAACACCGACTGTGTATCCGTTTTCCGTCTGAAAAACAGATGTTCTGTAAGCGCCTCTGCTCTTTTCCATCCGTTTCATATATGAAGTCAGATCAAGCTGCTGTACTTCCACCGCATTCATTTCCGCGGTATTTTTGACAAACAGAAGCTGTCCGGCCTTTTCTATATATACAAACTGACTGGCAGAAGTCTCAAAGCCTTCTTCTATATTTGCAATCAGTCTGTCCGGATAGGTATCTTCAGGCTCTGCTTCCGTCTGCAATACAATATTGCAGACAGCCTGCTGTTGCTGCTGCAAATAAGTTTTTAATCCGGTTTCGATCTGTGTGTCCATTTCCAGCTTCATGATCCAGACAAAAAGAATACCCAGAAGCAGCGTCCCAAAAGTCAGTATAAAATTAAACGGACTGTCCGCCCTGCGCAGTTTCCTGTTTTTCTTCATGTTTTTCTTCCTTGTTTGTTAATTTTTTTACCCCCTTGTGCCACGAGATCAGCCATGCGAAATCATGACAAACAACGCACTTTACCTGCTCCCATTCTTCCTTCCACGTCTGCGTACGCCATGCACCGGTTGTTTTAATGCTGTTTAAAATACCCGCCATACGGAACCAGTAGATCACAAAATTATAAAAAGGCAGCAATAACAAAATCAGCACATTCCCCGCATAAAAGCGGCGCAGTTTTTTGTCATATCCCAGATAAGATAAAATGTTCAGATAATACAAAAATGCCGACAATACATATAAAATATAGATCAGCACAAGCGAGATCAGAATAAAGGAAAACGGATAATTCAAAAAGGTCAGGCAGATCAGTGCAAAATACCAGATCATACGCGGAAATGCAAAGGTATGGTCAAACATAATGACTCTTGTCATAAAATTGGTCAGAAATCCTTTTACCACGCTGCCTCTGTCCATAAACATATGGGCAACTTCCAGTTCTCCTCTCTGCCATCGTTGTCTTTGCAGACAGAGCTTTTGCAGATTTTCGATCGGATCCACAAAAAATACCGCGTTTTCACAGATTGCGATCTTCTGATGGAGAAGCTTCCGCACCTGAAAAGTAACATGGGTATCTTCACAGACAGTCTCTGTATTGTATAGCTGTGTTTTTAATATGGTTGATTTCCGAAACGCGGAAAACGCACCTGACATTGTAAAAATGCTGTTCAGCTCCGCTTCAAAATTACGGCCTGCCAGAAACGCCTGTGCATATTCATAAAATTCCGTCTTTTGGAATATACGACGGAACGGATTCTTCTCTGCCTTGATCATTTCGGGATTTGTCAGGATCGTTCCCGTCATACAATGCAGCTCATTATGGGCTTCAAACCGCTTTACCAGATTAGAAAGCGCCTCCGGATGCAGAATACCGTCCGAATCAATGTGGATGATGTATTTCCCTTCGGCATGAAACAGTGCCATATTCAAGGCTCTGGATTTTCCCTGCTCGGAATTCATCCATTTCAGGTTCATCTGCGGATGCTCCTTCTGATAGGCTGTATATATTTCAAAGGAATTGTCCTTACTGCCGTTGTTGACCAATAGGACATCCAGCTGCTCCGGCTGATAATCACTGTTCCTGATCGAATCCAGACAGGCATACAGAGTGTCTGCAGAATTATACACCGGAACGATCAATGTGACCGGCGGATAATAAATGAGCGGCGCATCTTTTTTATACAGGATACGTTTTTTGACAAGCAGAAAAAAACCTGCTACTGCCGGTACGATTTCCATGATCAGCGGAATAATGATCCACGATACCCAGAAAACAATTTCATTAGACAGAAGTGTCAGTATTCTTTGCATAATGGAATCCTCCGATCTTCTGTTTTACAATCTGCGATTTTGTAAAAATATAATAATAAAGTATCACAGACAGGGCATAAAAAATAATCCTGCCAACAATCGTATGCGCAATGTAATACGCATCATTACCAAAATAGTAAATGGTTGTACCAATCACAAATAACCGGATGATATTGGCAAAAAAGATCATCATACAGCCAAGCACAGATAAAATAATGCGCTGCATCCAGTCATATACCCGGAAAAAGGCAAGCATGGACACATATGCCATCATCTCGATAATACCGGAGCATTCATAGTCGATACACAGAGAAATGGCTTCACTTCCGTGCTGCACAAATAACATACTGTATTCACTGTAAGACTCATAAAAGCCTGTCATCCTGCCTGCAACACCTGCCGCAGAGCATACCAGATTAGTCAATGGCCGGATCGCCACGGGCTGGATCCACATCATCATAAACACAAAGAGTCCGACACTGCCCCAGATAAACTGATAAAAATATAGCTTTCCGCGTGTAAACACGGACAACAGGTATATCCAGACAAGAAAGCAGACAACTGTAAAGATCGTCATGATTTCTGTAATCCTTTCTTCTTACCCAGCAGCCCAAATAAAACAACCGCTCCTGCCATCAGCAGGATACTGAAAAATGCACCTGTTGAGGTGCCTACCATTGTGACTTTTCCGTCACCGACATTAGGCATGGTCACTTCCACTTTTACACCACTTGCGATCGTTCCCTGCTCAAGTCCCATCAGCTTCTCTACCTCTGAAATTTTCATTCTGACCTCAAACCGGTCATTCGGGTCTCCGCTCGATACTGTCACTGCAGCATCTCCCCAGCTGTAAGCCGGGTAATAGGTGAACGGACTGAGTCCTGTATAAATACCATCTTTGCTTAAATTGACATTCTTTCCCCAGTCAATTCCGTTTCTGTCCGCTGTCGGATACCGCAGAAAGAACGGAAGCTGTTTTCCATTCACATGTAAATAATAAGCATCTATCGGAATAGAGGAACTGTAAAGCGGATGCATTTCCACATACAGATACAAATATTCCCCATCCCTCACAAGTGCAGCATGATTATTACAGAGCTGGTTATTGCTGTAATAGGTGATCATTGTCTTTGGAATTCCTTCCCAGTCATCATAATAGCCGTCGATCGTGATCCCGCCTGCGGCTTTTGTCTCTATACAGTTTACCTGCAAAATTGCTATTATAACCAGGCAAAACAGAACCACACATGTTATCTTATGCTTCCAATTTTTGTTTTTCTTTTGCATGTTCTTCATTTTCATCATTCCTTTTCATATCGTATTTGCTGATTCCCCACAAAAATAATAAGATCAAAATGATGCCTACAAGGCTTACGATCATCCCCTGTTTCAAATAAGGATACTGCAGTCTGATCACTGTTGTTCCTTTTCCTACCGATACCAGATACCAGTCTACGGCAATCTCTCTGTCCGGCTGAAAAATATCATAATAGGCAAGCGCCGTATTCGTATTTTCATAATCTGTCCGTATCGTGATCGAATCACGATCCCGCGCAATTTCAAGTGGTACAATTTCCCGCTTCGGAATTGTCTCTCTTTCTGTTCCAAACACCTGCTCCAGAAGCGTATAAACCGTTTCATCTCCGGTAAGCTGCAGATGATATGGCAGATTCATCGCCAGAAATGTGATATTTTCATATGCAGATACACTTCCCACATAAGGAAGTATCCGTTCTCCTACTCTGACAGTCCCGTCCACCCGGTTCAGTCCGTTCAGATATACGGTATTCCAGTCTGCATTTTCTGATGAGAACTCCTGCGGCGTATAACTTTCATCCCGGTAAGTCAGCTGTCCATAAGCATTCTTCAATGTAATACTCTGGGCAGTCACACCTAAGAAAGTCGTAACGCCTTTTGAATCATTTGTCGAAATATGATTCATATCAATTATGATATGCACACCAGCATCGGAGAGTTTCTGCACAAGCGCTTCCGCTCTCTTTTTATCTTCATAATTGAAATCCGACAAATAAATCGTTTTATAAAGAGATAATTCTTCAAATGTATAATGATCGATGTAAGGATCCGAAAGCTCTTCAAACGCCGGAAACAATCTGGCAAGATCCGATCCGCCTCCTCCGATCGCAGCAGCCTCATAGGTCGTGACCGTTCCGAACCGATCCGGTGTATCCACTGTATATATCAGATAGTCCGCTCCCTGCTCCTGCAGGCTGTAGCCACTTTTTTCAGCCGCCTCCGATACTGCCGGAATGTCCTTTTCCTGCCGTGGCAGCAAAGCGATCCGAAGGAGCACCGTATCATTGCCCATCAAGAGACAGCGGTCAAACAGATAATAAAAGTTTCCCTCCGCATATGCACTGTTCAGCTGTACAATATTGACCGCCGTCGCAGCCCCCTGCCATGCCCAGCCAAACGTATAATCTTTTGATGGTTCCACCGCAGAGATCATATAGGCGGCAAATGCACCGTAGCTGCTCAGATCAAAAAGCGCCATTCTCTGCTTTGTCAGTTCCTTCGCCTGCAAAATACCGTAGTTTTCCGCACGCCGCATCTGTGCAGCACTGACATTGGTTGCACGGTCTGCCTTTTCCGCATACAGGTAAAACCGCGCCGGGTATACATCGATCAGCAGGAGTATGCAGAGCACGATCAGAACGCTGCTCTTGGCATTTCTCCAGAGCAGAAGTGCCAGAAAAGTAAAGCCCAGTCCGACCGGAATAAAGCGGATCATCCAGAAAAACTGATGAAACGGCACTTTGGAATAAAACTCGTATAAAGAATTTGTCGTGGAAAAGAATAAAAACAGTCCCGTGATAAATCCTGCTGTGCTCTTTCTGCCCGCAAACAGCATACCAATGATCCCTACGATAAAAATACCGATCCCATAATAAAAGGTTTCCAATTCTCCGCTGTATCTGTCCGCAGGATTCAATGATGTAAATCCATCCGCAAAAAAATCACGCATAACCTGTGCGGTTCCTGCCTCACTCATTCCCATCAGCCCGCCGCGCAGTGCAGGTACAAGCCAGACACCGATCAAAAGAAAAGAAAGCACCATTCCTGTCAGCAGATAAATCCCCCGCCGGATTCTTTTATTGCAGACCGCATCAAAGCAGACAAACAAAAAGGTGGTAATGCCGACCATTGCTGCGATCATCAGATGACACAGCGCTATGAGCGCCATCAGTAAAACAATCGCATACATGGCTTTTGTCCGTTTTTCCTCCAAAAACTGCCAGATGGCATAAAGCAGATACGGAAGCAGCGTTGCCACAACCGCACGCGGAATATTACCTTCAGCAAACAGGACACGCATATTATCAGGCAGTAAAAACCATGCCACACCCAGAAAAGCAGCCAGATATTGCTTCTGGTAACGAACACCGAACAAAAGCCACCCAAAGGCGCCCAGCACAAATAAAGCGCCCAGAAATAAAATATAGCTGCTCATCAGGTTTCCGCCCGTCAGAAACAGACAGCCCGCCAGCATATACAACGGAACAGGTGCCCAATAACGCATCAATTCGATGCCGTTGTACCAGCTTGTATCATACAGAATATACCAGTTTCCTTCTTTGATTCCTTCATAGACCAGTCTACCACGATACATATGATTCAGCGTATCCGATCCGCGCGGATAAATCCCTGACTCCGTAACGGTATACATCATAACCACAGCACTGACCAAAATAAAAAGAACGGCTAGCAGCGTCTTCTTCCATCCGTTTCCGGATATACGAACCCCACTATCTGTTCTTTCATGATCACCCATAGTTTTCTGCTCTGCAGTATTTCCGCTGCCTGCTGCAGCTTCTGCAACTATCGCCGCCTGCACCTTTTCATTGCTTTCCGCAGTTTCTTCCTTCTCTTTTACCCCATTTTCTGCAGACTTAATCGTTATAGCAATTTCCTGTACCTTATCCTGTAAATGAAGATCTGCAATTTCATGTACCCGGTTGATGCCTGCATCATATAATTCCTTTGTGACGGAATACGTACGCACCGGTGTTTCATAAATATCAAGCCGCAGCAGGGATAAATCATCCTGCAGCACCTTTGTCAGCTCTTCAAAAAAAACATTACCAATGTTCTCCAGCGTCGTATCACCATTCTCAAATCCGGGCATCTCATCCAGATTCCGGTTCTGAAACGGTGACAGCCAGCTTTCGATCTTCTGCTCGATCTCCTGATACAGCTCCATTTTCCGCTGTGCTTTCAAATAAAGCACAATGGAGAATGTATGCTGATGTCTGCCGGCTTTGTCACCAATCACATTGGAATGCTCCGCATGTAATTCAAACTTCAGCTTATAGATATTCTGTCCCATACGTTGTTAAAAAAATGTTCTTTCTACCTTCTTATTGATCATTTCAATGCCCGCTTTCAGATCGGGATGTGCTTCCAGAATTTCTTCCGCCTTATCCCGCTGCATTTCATTGATGCAGAGCGTGCATTTTGATTTCTCCCCTCCTGCGAAAACTCTCTTAAAAAATGAAACATCATCCCATTTTTCATAATAGGAGATCCGTTCATCTAAAAATAAACGTTCCAGCTGCTTCTTGACGTTCAGATCCGTAATTGTACAAAATTCCACTTCATTATGTACCTTCACATCAGCAAATGATATATCTGCCATTTCTTTCACCCGTCTTTTCTTTTAATGTCAAAAATAGAATCCTCTCTTATGCACTTTTCTTAGCATATCATAATTTCCCCTGTTTGGAAAGCCCACAAAGTCTTATTCTGTATCTTTCTGATCGCCTGCATAAAAATCCTCAAACAATTTGTTGACTGCAGAACGGGTATCCTGTGAGATCTGTGGCAGTTCTTTTCCCCATGTCTTCGTTGCCTGCTTGAATCCTTTTTCAAATGCTGCCTGCATCTCTTTCATCTTATCCATATCACCGCCGGAAAGTGCTTTTGCGAAATCAAAAATACGTTCTGAAGTCTGTTTCACACCCCAGTAACCGTCTTCTGCGATATCTGCCTGTGCCTGTGCTTTTGTCCGGGCATCAACCGTGAAGTTTCCGCTTGCTAAAAACTTCCACATATCATTTGCCTGTCCATACGCATTTCCCTGCTTGGAGATCATCTGCTGTACAAGCTGCTGCAGCTGCTGTGTACGTGCCTCTGCATCTGCCTTGAGCCGGCTGATAATTGCTTCATTTTTTTGTTTTGCTGTAACAGTATCTGTCTTTTCAGTTTCTGCTGATGGCTCATATACTGCAGATACTTCTGTCTGCTTTCCTTCTGTTTCCGTTGCAGCTGCTTTCTGCTCTGTGCTCTTATAAGCAGCATAGGTACCTGTCTGATTTGAAATTCCGTTTACATTCATTCTAATATCCTCCTTGATCTGCTCAAACGACTACCTTGACACATTTCCTGGTTCTGTAAATGATATCGGCTATTTTACCCGTTTTGTTTAGTAATATCCTGCTTTTTTTCCGGCACTTTTCATCTTTTTCCAATATTTTTATTTTTTGATATGAAATATACTTTCAAGATACTTTCGACATACTTTCTACCAGTGACTTTTTGACTTTTTCCCCCTTGTATGCTACACTATCAGTCGTGTATACAATATACATCTGATGAAAAATCGTGGAACTTATGGCAGAAATTTATCATACAAAATCTTTTTCCACAGAAGGGAGATTATAGAAAAATGAACGAACAAAATGTAACTGCCGGTTTTAACGTCCCGGCCTCGCTTGTGCAGGCGAAGATCTCGGAGGGAAAAGCCAAAACAGAAATGCCGGTCTGGAAAGTACTGCTTCTCGGTATTTTTGCCGGTATGTTTATTGCCTTCGGTGCATCTTCCAGCAGTCTTGCCATCCATGCCATTGAAAATCCGGGTGTAGCAAAACTGATCGCCGGTCTGATCTTCCCGGTCGGACTGATGATGATCGTATTCGTCGGCGGCGAGCTTTTTACCGGAGACTGCATGATGCTGATGGGCAATCTGCATAAGAAATACAATGCACTTTCCATGATCCGTGTGCTTGTGCTTGTGTATCTCAGCAATCTGGTCGGTTCCGTGATCATTGCAGCACTTGTTTACTTCAGTGGTCAGCTTGATATGTCCGCCGGACTTTTAGGTGCTTTTACGATCAAGGTTGCTTACGGAAAGGCTGCTCTTCCTTTCTCACGCGCTCTGTTCTCCGGTATCTTATGTAATATCTTAGTTTGTGTCGCAGTTCTGATGGCAGGTGCTGCAAAGGATATCGCCGGAAAAGTATTTGCGATCCTGTTCCCGATCATGGCATTTGTCATCGGCGGATACGAACACTGCGTTGCCAATATGTACTACATTCCGGCAGGTCTTATGGCACTTTCCAATGATACTTACAAACAGGCAGCCATGAATGCATACGGTTATACAGAAGCGCAGCTTGCAGCACTCAGTCTGAAAGGCTTCTTTATCAACAATCTGATCCCTGTTACGATCGGTAACATCATCGGTGGTATGATCTTTGTCAGCATTCCGCTGTATCTGCTCCATAAAAAAGCCGTTCATAACTAATAGGATAAGGCTCCAAGGGATGTAACAGTATTTCGAAATACTATTACGTCCCTTTTTTGTTATGGTGCTCTTCGGTCTGTTTTGCCGAATAAATCATTCCAAGTACGTCCTCAAATACTCCCGTAATTTCAACCTCACTTATACCTTATTCTCCTTACTTTACTTGCCATATCTTTACTCTTTTATTATATCATTTTATACAGTTGATCAACTTCTGCTTTATACACCGATTCGGTATGAGAATCAAATAGCACCCACTCCACCAAATCGAAGCTGTCCGGATTATCCTGCAAGAACCTGTTTACTGTATGTACTGCAATCTTTGCTGCCAACTCAACCGGAAAACCATATGCTCCCGTTGATATGGAAGGAAATGCAATAGACCTGATTCCATTATCCATTGCAAGCTTCATAGAATTAAAATAGCAGTTAGCAAGAAGTTCCTCCTCTCTATTCCTTCCACCATTCCATATCAAGTCGGTCATTTTTTGCGGACAGTTCATACATGCTATCCTTTTCTGTTCTCTGCTCCTGCGTTTGCTCTCGTTTGATTTCTCCCTCCGTATCTTCTTGGCACAAGCAGGACAATACCTTGATG
>Ga0129312_1000199_pt1 | contig 60519 bp, 43 predicted proteins | sample O827metagenome_FD_94434 | JGI IMG/M metagenome (GOLD analysis project Ga0129312, IMG submission 94434) | Orangutan group fecal microbial communities from Wisconsin, USA - O827 metagenome | ecosystem: Host-associated > Mammals > Digestive system > Large intestine > Fecal | place: USA: Wisconsin... | reverse complement strand
TGTGATTGTCAATGACGGCAGCACGGACGGCACGGATGAGATGCTGGCGGCGATGCCGTATGAGATCGATTTAATCAACGGCGACGGCGGACTGTTCTGGAACCGCGGCATGTATGAGGCGATTGAGCACGCTAAAAAGGCGCATCCCGATTACGAGTATTATATGCTGATGAACGACGACACGAAGTTTGTGCCGGGCATTTTCGACGAGATGCTCCCGCTGTTTGCACCGGATAAGGTCATGGTCGGGGCGATGTGCGGGGATGACGGCAAGATGAGCTACGGCGGCATCAAGTACGTCAAGGGCATCAAGTATAAAAAATACGGTCCGGAGGCGCAGGACATCTGTTTTGACACGTTTAATGCGAACTGCGCGATCATTCCGCATGACATTTTCATGAAAGTGTCGATTGATCCATTTTATCAGCATAGTATCGGCGATTTTGATTACGGACTTGCCATCAGCCGGATGGGATATGAGATCCGCATTTTCCCGAAATTCATCGGGCAGTGCAACGACGGCAGCTTAAAAGGAACCTGGCAGGACGAGTCGCTGCCAAAGATGCAGCGCATGAAACTCAAGGAGAGCAGAAAGGGACTGCCGTTTCGGGACTGGTTCCATTTCCTGCACAAGTATTTTGGACTCGGAACGGCCATCGTGCGTTCCATTACCCCGTATGTCCGCATTCTTTTAGGCACCAAGACCAGATACTCAGGAGCGTAGGAGGCATGGCAAAGAACCGTGGCAGATGCAGTGGCATATGGAGATGGCAGGAATGAAAACGATCAGCTTTGTGATTTTAAATTATAAAACCTATGAGGAAGCAGCCGCATGTGCAGAGTCGATCCTTTCGACGCAGACCTGGAAAAACATGCACATTGTCATCGTGGACAACGGTTCCGGAAACGGGAGCGAAGAGTGGCTTGCGGAGCATTTTATCGATGAAAAACGGGTGCGCGTGATCGCATCGGGAGAGAATCTCGGATTTGCCAGAGGAAACAATCTCGGCATCCGCTATGCGAGAGAGCACTATGATCCGGATCTGATCGTCGCGGCAAACAGCGACATCCTGTTTGAACAGCCGGATTTTTGCGAGCGCCTGTTTGAGATCTACGACAGAAAACCGTATGCGATACTGGGTGCGGATGTTGTGGACGCGACCCGCACGCAGCACTTTAACCCGGTGGCGGAGAAGCGCAGCTATACCTTAAACTATATGCGAAAGCAGATCGTATCGTCCTGGATCCGGGCGATGAGCTACCGGATGTCCAGGCTGCTCTTGGGGAAGAAGAACGGAGGCGATCTGTCGCGGAGCACCGGAGCAACCCGCGAGGTGGACGGCGAGGCGGTAGCGGCGGACAGCAGAGTCGGCGAGGAGCGCGAGGGAGTGCTGCTCCATGGATGCTGCCTTGTATTTTCAAGGGATTTCTTCAAAGTGTATGACGGCTTCTGGGAAGGCACCTTTTTGTATGCGGAGGAGGAGATTCTCTACTATCTGGCGGCAAAGAGCGGACTGCGGATGCTGTATTCGCCGGAGGTCACCTGCATTCATAAAGAGGCTGTGACGACAAGGAAGCTGTACGGCGATGTATGCGACGCCAAGATTTTTTACTATACACAGATCACCAAATCGTACCGGGCGTTTCTCGGTCTGATGAAAAAATATGAAAAATAAGATAACGATCGTCTGCTGCTACAATGACAGGAAACAATACGAGAGACTGCAGGCGTCCCTTGCAAAACAGAATACCGGGTATGAGCTGATCGGCATGGACAACTGCCACGGGCAATATGTATCGTGCAGCCTTGCACTGAATACCGCAACGGCGCGTGTGGAGACGGAGTATGTGATCTACGCCCACCAGGACGTAGAACTTCCAAAGGAGGATACGCTCGCGCGGTTTGCCGGATACCTGGCGCAGACCAGGGAGGAGGATCTGCTGGGCGTTGCCGGGATTGTGCCGGGGACGATTCCGGGAAGGAAGAAGCGGTTTGGCGAGGCTGAGGGAATCGTTTTATCCGGAGTACAGCACGGCGCAGGGGAGCTTGCCGCAGCCGGCGAGCAGGCATTTTCCGGGATGAGGGCGTGCGATTCGCTGGATGAATGTTTTTTCGGCGGGCACACGGCACATTTTAAAAAGAATCCGTTTGATGAAAAGCTGTGTGATAACTGGCATCTGTACGGCGTGGAGCGCTGTCTGCATACCAGATGGCACGGCGGGAACGTCTACGTCTGTGACGTGGTGCTGATCCATCACTCGACGGGGCATATCAATCACGCATACAACGAGAATTTCCGCCGGCTGGCAAAGCGCTACGCCGGAATGCAGTGTATCAGAACCGTGTGCGGCAGCAGTAAAACCGGGTTCTGGCACCGGAATGTGTTTTATTGGAAGAGAGAATTTCTGATCCGCCTCGGGCGGCTGGGATAGACAGAATCATAGAGGAAGAACGTATGGCAGAGAAGAAATCACTGGTAAAAAACTCTATATTTAATATGATCTATAAGGGCTTTACGGCCCTTTTTCCGCTTATTACCACTTCCTATATCTCGAGAGTTCTTCTTCCGGCGGGCGTGGGACGCGTCGGGTATGCCAACACGATTGTGGCATATTTTGTGCTGATTGCGTCGCTCGGGATTCCGACCTACGGCGTAAAGGCGATCGCGCAGAGCGGTGAGACAAAGGAGGGGCGAAGCCGCACCTTCTGGGAACTGTTTTTCATCAATCTTGCCGCGACACTGATGTGCATTGTGGCGTACTATGTGTTTGTGGACAATTTTCCGCATTTTGCGGACCGGAAGCTGCTGTTTCAGATCATGGGTCTGATGCTGATTTTAAATATTTTTAACATTGACTGGTTCTATCAGGGAATGGAGGAGTACAGTTATATTGCGACCAGAAGCATCATCGTGAAAATTCTTTCGTTTGTGGCGATGCTTCTGTTTGTAAAGAAGGCGGAAGATTATGTGATCTACGCTTTTATTCTCTGCGTGGCGACGGCGGGAAACAACCTGCTGAACGCATGGAATCTGCGGAAATATATTGGAAAACCGGACGTGGGACTGCATCCGGGCAGGCATTTAAAGCCGGTGCTGATCCTGCTGGCGTCCACGATCGCGACGGAGATCTACACGATGTTGGATACCATCATGCTGGAATATTACCACGGGGAGACGTGCGTGGGATATTATTCCAATCCGGTGAAGATCGTGCGCATGACCTACACGGTGGTGATCGCGCTTGTGGCGGTTTTCTATCCGCGCATCAGCTATCACTACAAGCAGAAAGAATATGACAGATGCAACGAGCTGCTTAGCCGGGGCTTTAAGATTATGCTTCTTCTGGCGCTTCCGTGTACCGTCGGAATTGGCATTACGGCAGAGTACATCGTGCCGTTTCTGTTCGGGGAGGCATTTCTGCCGTCGATCGGAACACTGCGGATCTTGAGCGTGCTGGTGCTGGTGTTCTCGGTGGCGTATTTCCTGGGACACATCGTGCTGATCGCAACCGGGCAGGAACAAAAAATTCTTCACGCAACGATTGCGGGGGCGGTAATCAATGCAGCAGTCAACTTCCTGCTGATTCCGTCCATGCAGCAGAGCGGTGCCGCGATTGCATCCGTTCTGTCGGAGATCGCCGTGACCACAGTGCTGGTGTGGCATGCAAGATGCAGCTATCACCTTGCGATCGGCAGGAACTATGTCATCAGTCTGGGCGCGGCGCTGGCAGCGATGACGGCGGTGGTATGCTGGCTCAAACATCTGTCATGGGCGGTGCCTGTCATGCTGTTCGTTCTGATTGCGGCGGCGGCAGCGGTCTATTTCGGCTGTCTGCTCCTTTTCCGGAACGACACCGTGATGGAGCTGCTGCACAAAGGGCTTGAACGGTTACAAAATCGCTAGAAACTATGGATAAAGGGAAAACATATGAAAACAGATGAAAAGCAAATCAGGCATGGTGTGGCACTGCTGGCAGTGATTATATTGATTCTTGCTATTACGGGAGGATATATGGCGATTGACCGTTATCTGGTCGGGGATGAGGTCGTCACCTATGGCATGGCGAACAGTACGGATAAAGGATGGATGCTGTCGACCGGACGAATCCGTGCATATTTCGAAGATGAGATTCTCACAGACTCTGTGGCGCAGACGATCCAAAACATTGCCGCCTTTGGAATGGATCTTGCAAAAAACAGGCGTGGTGCTGCTTATTTTTCTTATCCTAGACCGGAGGAATGCGGATGGTATGGGAAGGAGCAGATCAGCGACTGGTTCTCGATTCGTGAGGATGAGCACTTCCATCTGGGGGATGTCTACCTGAATGCGATGGGGGATGATGCCAATTCCTACCTGTATTATGAACTGGTGCATCTGTCTGGCTCACTGTTCCCTGCGATCAGTGCAACAAAATGGAGTGCTTTTCTGGTCAATGCGGTGGCGCTTGTGGCGGTATTACTTTTGCTGTATGGCATTGCCGGATACTTTACTGCGGATACAAAAAGACAACTTTTGGTGTGCCTGCTGTTCGGGTGCTCGGTGGGCTGCCTGGATTTAAGTACATATCTGCGTGCTTATATGCTTGCCATGGCATTTCAACTCGCACTTTTGCTGGTGCATTTAAAATTATATCAGGCGATGCGGGATGGCATGGAAAAAGCCGTGCGGCGGGATATTGCGGGGCTGCTGGTACTCTATCCGCTGGGATATATTGCACATTATACAACCGGAGTCTGGGCAGTTATGCTTGGTATCGCGACACTGGTCTGGCTGAAGAAAAATTTAACAGGGCAGGAGCGGAAAAAGAATACGAGGCGCTATCTCATCTGCGGTATTCTGGCGGTCGGAATCGGTATTCTGCTTGATCCAATGTCTGTACTGGGGTTGTTTTCGAAACTTTCGGGAACTGGCACATCACCGGCACAGGCGATTAAGGAGAGTGCGGCAGGATTTGTTGCGTCGGTGTTCGGAAATGTTCTGTGGATGGCAGGATTTTGCATTTTGTTTGTTATAAATCTTGTTCGATCCGTTAGAAAAGCGGAGAAAAAAGATAACCGGCTGGTCTGGCTGGAATGGCTTCTGGCAGGCTACTGTGCATTGATTGTTCTGACCACCCGGTTTCCTTATTTTAAGGTGGCATATCCGTTGATGTTTCTTGTGATTGTAATGGAGTTGAATTTCTTTGCAGAGACAACCCAAAGACCTCACAGAATCAAGATGGTATATTCGATACTTGCGGTGGTTTTCACCTGCAGCAGTCTGGTGTATACTTACTATAATAAGAACACGGAAGTGCGGGTGAGCGATCAGGTTGAGGCGGCGCTTGAGGCGGCAGATACAGATCGACTGATTCTGATCCGGGAGCATGCGGAAGGGTACGAGTGCTTCCCGTTACTCGGCCGTTATGAGAGCGTTTATGTGTTGACGAACGGAGAAGAGAAACTGGATGCATTGCTTGCAGATACACTGATTGGTGAGCAGAAAGATATTACAATTCTGATTACGAACACAAAGGCAGATGCAAGGACTTTCCAGAGGTGGGTATCCGGGCATGGCTTCGAGGATGACATGGATATTTTGTGCAAGACCGGGAAATATGAAGTTATAAAGTGGCATAGAGAATAGAAAAAGGAAAAAACGTATGAATTCTGCTTTGGGGATCGTCATTGGACTGGTGGTGTTAAGTTGCATTTTCTGGATATTGGGGGCGGGAGTCTGCCGTCTTATGGGGCGGAAGGAAGGGCCGGGCTTTTTGTGGCTGTTCGGTATGGCACTTTTCCTCGGGATTTTCTCCGTTGTGGATATTTTCACCGAGGCGGGCGGTGCGGCGTTCCATGTGCTTTTCTACACGGCACTTGCGGTGCTTGTCATTGCCGTGGCGCTTGGCGTGGTGTATCTGGTCAGAGCCGGAAGAAAAGAGGGCGGATCCTGGATGCGGTATCCCGCGCGCGATGTGTGGCTGCTGCTATTTCTCGTGCTGCTGGTGGTTCAGATCTGGTATGGGATGGGAAACCAGTTGTATGTGAGCCGCTATGATACCAGCTACTATAACGGGAATGCAATCAATGCGCTCTACACGGACACCATGTACCAGTACGATGCGTATACCGGCGTCTATGTGGGAAAAGCGGTGGCGTGGCACGACAGTTATTCCATGCTGATCGCGTTTTTAGCGAAGCTGTTTTTCATGCATCCGCTGGTGGTGGTCAACCGGATCATGGGCGTGATCGAGATCGTGGCAGCCAATCTGGCGGTCTATGAGATTGCCCTGCGTCTCTCCAAAGGAAACCATGCGGTTGCGGTGTGGACGGCAATCATCCGTGCGCTCATCAGTGTGCTGTGCTGGAATCTCGGCGAGGTTCCGGGCTATTATCTGTGGACGCGCATGGCAGAGTCGAAATCCATGCTGGCGAATGTATATCTTCCGCTTGCGCTGCTTGCCATTGTGCTGGCGGCGGAGGAGACGGAGAAAAAGCAGTGCTGGATCATGCTCGGTGTCTTTGCGTTCGCCGGGGCGACGATGTCGATGAGTGGCGTGTTCATGATACCGATGCTTTTGGGTGTCGGACTCCTCCCAGTGCTGCTTCGCAGGAAGAAGTTAAAATACTGGGGATATGCGGTGCTGTCGGTGCTGCCGTGTCTGGCTGCCGGTGTGCTGAGTTTTCTGTAGGTTGAGGGAAAAGAATGGCGGAAATAGATTTCTTTTATCAGAATTTTTGGAAATATTGGAACGGAGCGCTGTATCTGGTGCCGTACCTGGGCTGCCTGGTGTATCTTGTATACAAAAAGGATAAGAAACTGATGGAACTGTTTGTCTGGCCGTTTCTGATTCTGCTGGCAACGGTATATAATCCGTTCCTGATGCGTCCGATCATCGAGAAGATGGGATGGGAGGATCGCTATATGCGTTTTTACTGGCTGCTTCCGGCGGAATTTCTGTGTGCCTATCTGCTGGCGCGTCTTGTGAATCGCAAAGCAAAGAGAGAAGTGCAGTTCGCCGTCGGGGTGGTGGTGCTTGGCATCGTGTTCTTGTGCGGGAGCAGTCTGGTAAAGTACATTCCGGATGATAACGTGTACAAAATAGATTCCTGGGTGCTCGAGACGTCGGAACTGATTGCGGAGGCTTCCAAGAAGGAGAATCCGGTGATTCTTGTCGATCAGGAGATGTACAGCAGCATAAGGCAGTACGATCCGACCGTGATCGAGGCGGTCAACAATACGGAGATGGCGCGCTACATGTTCACAGATACGGAAGAACTTCCGGTGGACGGGCAGTATGACGATCACAGCACGGCGGTTTCCCTGTTCGTGAAGGGTGTCGAGGTTGACGCATCGATTATGAACGAGATTTTTGCAGAGCGCCAGGTGGATTTTTTTGTGCGCAACACTCGGTATTACTCCGCGGAATACTTGCAGCAGCTGGATCTCACCTATGTCGGCGCGGTGGAAGGATATGAAGTATACCGGTGTGCGAAAGAGTAAGGAGGAACGGGGAAGATGCTTACAATTCTGAAAACAGTGATACTCGCTTTTGTGTGGCTGGTTCTTCCGATACTGACCGGGTGTCTGTTCGGACTGTTCCCGCAGAGGGAGTATCGAAAACGCCGGTCGGCGTATCTGATCGGGAGTCTTACGATCTGGGCGCTGTTTTACGGGCTGGCGCGGATTGCGCTCGACGGAAAATGGACGCTGACGAAGCTTACGAGGGTTTTCTGCATTCTGCTTATCGTTTTGACAATCCTGTCGACGGGCGTTATAATTTACAGATGGAATATACGGGCATTGATCCGGATCAAAAGCAGGGCAAATCTGTTTATTACAGTGATTGCTGCGCTGCTTGTGATTGTGGTCGCGGGCGGATTTGCAGCGAACCGGACGGAGGAGCATACGGTGGAGCAGGTCATGACCATGTACATGACGGATTCGTTGTATGAGTATGACGCCATGACAGGGAAAAGCCGTGCCGATATGATGGACTTTGAGAAGGAAACGCTTGATGCGCAGAAGGCGGCGCCGGTTGCGGCTTACTATGCTGTGTATGTCAGAATGAGCAATCTGCATCCGGCAAAGTTTGTCCGGATTCTGCTGCCGGTGTTTTTACTTCCGTTTTATATGGCGGTGTATGCCGCGTGGGCGGAATATTTATTTAAACATGACACGAAGAAAAAATGGTGCTTTCAGATCGTGGTGTGGCTTTTATATGCGGTTTCGCTGATCGCAGACTGGTCTGTGGCATTTGGATTATATCAGAACTGCTGGAACGGGGAGACGCTTTTCTTCCTGGGAGAACTCCCGCTTACGGTGCTCCTTGTTCTGGGTGAGAAGAAGCAGCTGCGGGAGATCGAGGCGTTCGGACAGCCGTATGTGATTCTGTATTATGTGGTGAGTGCGGCTGCGGGACAGCTGTTGTATGAAAAAGGATTCTTTTTTGTGACATTTGTGTGGGGAGCGGCTCTGGCTGCGGCACTGATAAAGAGGTGGAGAGATGGAGGCAGTCTATCAACTGTTAAAAAGTGAATTCCGGCAGTTCGGGACCGGGGGCATCAGTCTGGTACTGGCTCTCACAGCGCTTCTCTTTCTGATGGCAGAGTGGAAGCGGCTTAGCCGCGGGTGCCGCATGTATACGGCCTACGCCGCGTGTATGCTGGTACTTGTGGGGAATCCGTTTGGATACAATGACATCAGCACCTTTTGGATGGAGACGTCTTACTGGAAAATGTTTTTCCTGCTGCTTCCGGCGGTCGCGGCTGCAATCCTGGTGACGGAGCTTGCGGTCGGGACAAAGCATGTGTGGACGGGAGCGCTCGGCGTGCTGGTGTGTGCGGCGCTCGTGGCGGTTAGTATGAGTTTTCAGTTTACGGCGCCAAAGCTTGCCGTGCCGGAGAATGCATACCATGTGGAGCATGAGATTGCAGAACTCGACGATGCGCTGCGGGAGTCCGGCAGAAGCATACAGAATATGATCGCGCCGCGTGCCGTCTGCGCACAGATCCGCGAGCTGGACGCCTCGGTGAATCTGCTCTACGGAGAGGATTTAATCGAGCGGATGATCGCACAGGATACTGTGACCGAGGATGAGACAGAGAAGCAGTTCATCAGTGACTGTGCAAGCATTGTGGCGGTGCCGGCGGCAGTCGACAACCAGATTGCCATGGCGGAAAAGTATAACAGCAACTGCGTGATCCTAGAAGCGGATTATGACGATCAGACATTGATGGAGAGCGCCGGGTACGACTGCTATGGCACAGCCGGTTCATATGTGATATACTTTAGGGAATAATAGCAAAGGAATCGAACTGAATGAGATTAAGAGAGCAATATAAGCATCTATTAAATTACGGAGCGAATCTGATCACTCTGCTGGTGGAGGGAGTCTGCTTTGGCTACATCTGGTACACTGTTTACGAGGAGCAGTTTGGTTTCTGGCGCCGTGGAAACTGGGCGGTCGTCGGACTGTATGTGCTGGTGATCTTCTTTTTTACGAAGGTATTTGGCGGGTATAATATCGGCTATATGCGGATGACGGATATTGCATTGTCCCATATTTTATCCATTTTACTGAGCGGGATCGTCGGTTATCTGGAGCTCTGCCTGATCTGCCGTGATTATGTGGAGCCCGCACCTATGCTCGGCGTTATGGCAGTTGAGATAGTCTTCATCCTGCCGTGGATCTACATCATAAGAAAACTCTATGCCAAGCTGTACCCGCCGCGGCAGATGCTTGTCATCTACGGACATTATGCGCCGGACGAGTTGATCGCGAAGATCAATACGCGCCGTGACAAGTACAATATCTGCGGATCGGTCAGCTATGAGATCGGTCATGAGAAGCTTTACCCGATGATCCGCGAATACAATGCGGTGGTGCTCTGCGATCTGCCGGCACAGGCGAGGAACCAGATCATGAAGTTCTGTTACCAGGAGTCGATCCGGACCTATGTCACACCGAAGATCTCAGACATTATTTTCCGCGGAGCGGACGACATCCATCTGTTCGACACGCCGCTGCTGTTATCGCGCAATCAGGGACTGTCGATCGATCAGCGCATCATTAAGAGAACCTGCGATATTGTGCTGTCACTGATCGGTATTGTGATCGCGTCGCCGTTCATGTTAATCATTGCACTGGCGGTCAAGCTGTACGACGGAGGTCCGGTGTTCTACAAGCAGGAGCGCCTGACCAGGGATGAGAAGCCTTTTATGATCTACAAGTTTCGCAGCATGAGCATGGATTCCGAGAAAAACGGCGCCAGACTTGCGGCAAAGGGCGACAAGCGCGTGACGCCGGTCGGAAAGATCATCCGCAATATTCATTTTGATGAGCTGCCGCAGCTGTTTAATATCTTAAAGGGCGATATGTCCATGGTAGGACCGAGACCGGAGCGTCAGGTGATCGCGGACCAGTATGCCGAGGAGATTCCGGAGTTCGTGTTCCGCACCAAGGTGAAGGCCGGACTGACCGGATACGCGCAGGTGTATGGAAAATACAATACCACGCCGTACGACAAGCTGAAGTTCGACATCACATACATTGAGAACTATTCCCTGTGGCTCGACGTCAAGATTATGCTGCTGACGTTCAAGATTCTCTTCCAGAAGGAGAATACCGAGGGAGTGGATGAAACGCAGCAGACGGCACTGAAAGATTAGGAAAAAGTTATGAGAGACAGGAAGAAAATCCTATCTGCAGTCTGGGCTGTGGTACTGATTGGCATTTCGGTGCTTACAGTGATTCCGCTGTTAAAGCTTGGAATTTATGACCACCCCAGTGCAGATGACTTCAATTACAGTATACAGACTTACCGCGTATGGCAGGAGACACATTCACTTGGCAAAGTGATTGGGGCTGCATGGAGTACGAGCATCCGGTTCTGGCATACCTGGCAGGGCTTATATGCGTCCGCGTTTGTGCTGGCACTGCAACCTGCAATCTTTGGCGAGACATATTACGCGCTCACGGTATGGCTTACGGTCGGGACGCTCTATGTGTCCAATCTGATCTTTGTAGAATATGTGCTGCATCACAAATTGCGGGTATCCGCACTTAGCGCAATGGCGCTTGCATTTGCAATGTCGATGGTGATGGTGCAGTGGCTTCCGAGTGCGGTGCAGGGATTCTACTGGTATAACGGGGCAATGAATTACACGCTTTTCTATGGAGTCTTACTTCTTCTTATCGTGGGACAGATCAGTTTCTACACACCGCGCAAGTGGTGGCAGTATACGCTTAAGGTTCTGGCAACCCTTTTTCTCGGCGTAATATTGATGGGTGGAAATCATGTGACAGCGCTGTGCGGTCTGATGACCGGCATTTTGGCGTGCATCCTGGCATTTCTGCGGAAAAAGCGGCAGCCGGTCATTGCCAGTCTGATTGTAGGAGCGGGAATGCTGACCGGTTTTCTGATCAATGTATGTTCTCCCGGCACGAGCGTGCGCCAGGCATATTTTACGGATCGTCCGGGATTTTTTGGCACGATTGCAATCGCGGTAAAAACCGGAATTCTGTCGATCAATGACTGGCTGGGACTGGGGCTTTTCGTGTGTGTGGCAGGAATGCTTCCGCTCGCAATGGCAACGGCGAAGAAGGTATCCGCGGAAAGGGGATATGCTTTCCGCTATCCGCTGGCGGTTTTTGTGGCATCGGTTGCATGGATCTGCATGATGTTCTGCCCGCCGGTCTATGCGACCGGTGGAACCGGAGAGGGCAGATTGTGGAATGTAATTTATTTCGTGTTTGTGCTTCTGGTATTTATCAATGAATTTTATCTGTGCGGCTGGCTGTGTGCAGGATCACATATGGAAAATCTGCCACAGAACGAAGAACAGAAGCCCGTAGCGAGAGCGGCAGCAGGAGCAGTGCTTGCGGCAGGACTTATCATATTGTGCCTGTATGATTCCTCATCTTATATCGCGAGGATGGAAATGCGTTATGAGCAGGCGCAGGGATATTCCGTACAGGCAGATCAGAGAGTGGAATTATACTTGAATTCCGCAGGTGGGGATGTGACCGTACCCGCATATACGACACAGCCGGAATTACTGTATTTTGATGATATTACCGGCGATGCGGCTGACTGGAGAAATGTAAGCGTGCGGGACTATTATGGATTGAACAGTGTGGTGACAGGGGAATGATGCAAAGGGAGATACAGGTGACGGCAATCACCGCAGCTTACAATGCTGCATCCTATATTGAAAATTGTATACAGTCCGTGCTGGCACAGACCGTGCCATGCCGGATGGTTATTGTGGACGATGCATCCCGGGATGACACGTATGACATTGCCATGCGCTATGCAGAAGAGTATCCCGACCGGATCACGGTGCTAAAAAACGAGCAGAATGCCGGGGCGGCGGCATCGCGCAACCGTGCGGTTGCCTGTGCCACGACGCCCTATGTGGCGATATTGGATGCGGATGACTGGTGGCAGGAGGACAAGACGGAGCGTCAGCTAAAGCGGCTTGCGGAGACAAAGGCAGACGCCTGCTATGCGGGCAGGGAACTGATGCACGCCGACGGGATCTCTACCACGAAGATCGTGCAGGTTCCGGAGACGGTCACGTATCACGGACTTCTCAAGGGGAACGTCATCCCGTGTTCTTCCGTGCTGATGCGCAGGGAGGACGCCCTGCAGTATCCGATGACACACGATGAGCTGCACGAAGACTACATTGTGTGGCTGTCCATGTTAAGGGACGGGAAAACCTTTGCCGGTGTAAACGAGCCTTTATTAAAATCCAGGCTGGGCGAGACCGGCAAGTCCAGAAAGAAGGGCAAATCAGCGCGGATGACCTACGGCGTATACCGCTATATGGGGATTCCCGTATGGAAGGCAGTCTACTATTTCTGCTGTTATGCGGCAGCCGGATGCAAGAAATATGCAGGAGCAAGAGGGAAAAAGTGAAGATTCTGATAGATGCGAGAACGCTCGGGAAGCGCCCGAGCGGCGTGGGAATGTACCTGTACAATTTTATCTGTGGCTTAATGCAGTATGATACCATGGAAATGGAATTACTTACGGACGTGGTTGAGAGCGCGGCGATGAAGGCGCTGGAGAAGGCACATATTCCGATACATCGATATGGGACACTTGTCGAGAAAAGTATCGGGGTATATGCCTATTTTCGTTTTGTGCAGAACAAAATAAATGAGGTAAAACCGGATCTGTTCTGGGAAGTAAACAATCTGACGCCGGTGGTCATCCGCAACCCGTACGGAAAGACGGCAGTGACCGTGCATGATGTTTTCCCAATCACGGCACCGTACGGATACGGGAGACTTTATCCGCACTATTTCAAGTGGAATCTGGGGAAAACGCTCCGCCACATGGACGCGGTGATCTACAATTCCCTGGATACGAAGACGCAGGTGGAACAGTATTATCCGGCGGCAAAGGCACTTCCGTCCTGTATTTCTTATATCATTACCGAGGTGATGCCTTCTCTGCCGGTCTGCGACGAGGGATATTTTCTGTATATCGGCAATCTGGAAGAGCGGAAGGGAACCGATCTTCTGCTGAAAGCGTATGTGCGCTATAGAAAGGACGGCGGTACAAAGAAGCTGTACCTTGCAGGAAAGATCCGGTCGGATGCGATCGAGACGCTGCTCGGGGAGTGCCAGAAAGAGACGGACGGCGTCTGTTACCAGGGGTATCTGGAGACGGAGGAAAAGTACCGGATGTATGCCGCATGCAGCGCCTTTTTGTTCCCGAGCAGGGCGGAGGGCTTCGGCATGCCGGTGATTGAGGCGCTGACCTACCGCAAGCCGGTTCTGGTGAGCGATCTTCCGATCTTTCATGAGATTGCGGGCGATGCGGTGCGCTACTGTAAGCTGGACACAGAGGATGCGGTGCCGCAGCTTGCCGCTGAGATGCGGCAGATCGGGGAAGCCGGAAAAGAGAGCGTACCGGAAAGCCTGTGTGAAGCGGTCGTCGGACGCTACAAAAAGGAGCGCCTGGCGGGCGGATTAAAAGAATTTTTAGAGACGATAGGGAAAAAATAGCATGAAACAAAAAATGGTGCGTTTTATCGCAGATCATAAGCAGAAATTAAAGAAGTTGCTTCCGAAGAAGCTGCTGCGGGCGGCAAAGCTTGCCTACTTAAAGAGGCTGATGGCAAAGTACCAGAAAGAGCCGATTCATCCGGCGGAGTACCAGAAAAAAGAAGCGGGCGTGAATCTGATTGGCGACATCCGGGCGGAGATCGGTCTGGGGCAGAGCATGCGTCTGCTGGCGAATGAACTGGAATTATCAAAGATCCCGTTTGGAATTTATAATTTTCAGCTTGACGGCAATGTCCGGCGCGGGGATCACAGCTTTGAACACCGGATGCGTGAGGACTATCCTTACCGGGTGAATCTGTTCCATGTGAATCCGCAGGAGGTAGGACTGGCGTATCTGTATCTGAATAAGGACATCTGGAGAGACCGTTACAACATTGCATTCTGGCTGTGGGAGCTGGAGGAATTCCCGCAGGAATATCAGGAGGCAATCAAATTTTTCGACGAGATCTGGACGCCCTCGGAATTTGCGAGCAGCAGTATCCGCAAGGTGACAGACAAGCCGGTGTATACGCTGCCGTACTATGTGACGGCAGGAAAAGACGAAAACTGCGGCAGGGCGGACTTTGGACTTCCAGAGGACAAATTCTTATATCTGATCATGTACGATACCAACAGCACCATGGCGCGCAAGAACCCGGTGGGAGCGCTTGATGCCTATAAAAAAGCGTTTCCGGTGGAGGATGAACATGTCGGACTGGTGATCAAGATGAACAATCCGAAGCAGGAAGATCTGGAGGTGCTGCGCGAGCAGACGAAGGGCTATCAGAACGTGTATCTGATTGCGGAGGTTTTGGACAAGCCGAAGGTCAACAGCCTGATTGCGGCGGTGGATGTGTTTGTGTCGCTGCACCGCGCGGAGGGCTTCGGGCTGGTGATGGCGGAGGCTATGCTGCTTGACACGGTCTGTGTGGCGACAGACTGGTCGTCGAACACCGAATTCATGGATGCGGACAGCGCCTGCATGGTATCGTTCCGGAAAGTGGAGATACAGGAGACGTCCGGCAACTACAAAAAGGGCTACCGGTGGGCGGAGCCAGATGTGGAGGAGGCAGCCAGCTATCTGCGGCGGCTGTATGAAGATCCGGCATATTATGACAGACTTGCAAAGAACGGAAAAGCGAAAATAAACGAGGTGCTGGGGGCGCAGACGATCACGGCGATGTTAAAGGAGCGGCTGGCGCCGATCCTGCAGGCGGCAGATGATGCGCAGAAGACAGCGCAGTAAACAGCATACATTGTATAAAATGAGGGACAGGATGGAACAGATTAACACAGAAGAGATCATGCAGGAGATCCAGGCACAGATTCAACAGCGCGGTTACGTCAGAAACGAATTAAAATTTGAAGATGTACAAGTAGAGACAGGGACCGGAGAAGTGCACGAGCAGATCGATGACTATTTTGAACTGGATCAGTTCGGGGTGACGGTCGATCATATGAAGCACACCAGAAAAGTGCGGTGCTGGCGGATGCTCGACGGCAGCCGGCTGTCTGTATTTTTCAAGAAAATGATCCGTAAGATGATCAAATTCTATGTGGAGCCAATCATTGACGAACAGAATCAGTTCAATTTTTACACAACCTCGGCCATGGCGCAGTTGTATGCCAAAATGCAGGATGAGCAGGCGGTCAGGATTATGGAACTGCAGCAGCAGATGGAAGCGCTGGAAGAAAAGTGCAGAAGATTAGAAGAAAAGTGTGGAGAATAGAACATGCGGATAGTTCAGATTTTGCCGGTTCTGGCGTTTGGGGATGCGGTTGGAAACGATACCCGTGCATTGAAGGATGCACTGTCGGAAGCGGGATACGAGACAGAGATCTACGCGGCAGTGATTGATGAGCGCCTGCCGCAGGGAACGGCACAGCCGTTTGAACGGCTGGGGAAGCTGACAGCCAATGATATTGTGATCTACCACCTGTCGAATGGCCACAGGCTGAATTATGAGATCGAGAAGCTGGGCGGCAAAAAGGTAATTATTTATCACAATATTACGCCGGAGCGTTATTTTGAAAAATATAACCGGGATGCATGTGCCAACTGCGTGCAGGGAATCAAGGCGGCGAAGCGCCTGGCAAAGACGGCGGACTATGCGATTGCTGTCTCGGAATACAATAAGCAGGATCTGATCCGTCTGGGATTTACGTGCGACATTGAGGTGCTGCCGATTCTAATCCCGTTTGAGGATTATGAAAAAAAGCCGAACGCCGGTGTTCTTCGCAGGTATGATGACGATTATGTCAATATTCTGTTTACGGGCCGCATTGTGCCGAACAAAAAGCAGGAAGATGTGATCGAGACTTTTTATTACTATAAAAAATATATCAATCCAAAATCCCGCCTGATTTTGGCAGGTTCCTATGTGGACGTTGGAAAATACCACGAGAAGCTGGAACTTTTTGCCCGGAAACTTGGGCTTGCGGATGTGATTTTTACCGGACAGATCCGGTTCGATGAGATACTGGCGTACTACCGTCTCGCCGATGTGTTTTTGTGCATGAGTGAGCACGAAGGGTTCTGCGTGCCGCTTGTGGAAGCCATGTATTTTGATGTCCCGATCGTGGCAAGAGATACTTCGGCGATCGGCTGGACGCTCGGTGGAAGCGGCGTTCTGCTGCCGGACAATGATCCGGTCGTGGCTGCGGAGATGGTGAACCGCGTATTGACGGATGAAGCATTAAAAGAAAAGATTCTGAAAAATCAGCGGACACGTTTGCAGGATTTTGACAATCAGAAGGTCAAAGCCCGATTTTTACAGATTATCGAGAAAATTATCCGGGAAAACTAAGCAAAGAAAACGAGACATACCGGCAATTTCCTAAGTTTATTGAAAAAGCCGGTGGAATTTGATATGATAAGGTGTAAAACTATAAAAAGGGGTCAATCATGAAACGTTTTAAAGAGATCTATGATTATAGACAGATGATATTCAGCCTGGTCAGAAAAGAACTGCGAGGAAGATACAAGGGTTCTGTTCTGGGCTTTTTTTGGACATTCTTAAATCCATTGTTACAGTTATTAGTGTATACCATGGTGTTTTCAACGATTATGAGATCGGGAATTGAGGATTACTATCTATTCCTTTTCGTGGCGCTTGTTCCCTGGATCTTCTTCAGCTCCTGCGTGACTGGCGGTGCGACGAGCATTTTGAATTCCGGTGATATGATAAAGAAGATTTATTTTCCGAGAGAGGTAATGCCGATCGCTTATGTCACCAGTGCGTTTGTCAACATGATTCTCACATTTGTGGTGGTGTTTGCGGTACTCATTGTCTCGGGCTATGGAATGAACGCGCGGGCACTGTTATATCTGCCCATCATTATGATTGTGGAGTATCTGCTCGGACTTGGAATCGCGCTTCTGACGTCTGCGCTTACCGTATTTTTCCGTGATCTGGCATATATTCTTGGCATCGTTGCGATGGCGTGGCAGTTTTTGACACCGGTCATGTATTCACAGGAGATGGTGGAGGAGGCATTGCCTGCCGGCATGTTAAAAATCTGGAATATGAATCCGATGACGCCAATGATCAATGCCTATAGAGATATTCTATACTATAAGACGACGCCGCAGCTTAGCACCCTGGCTGTTGCGGTTGTACTGGGAATCGTGATACTGGTGATCGGAGAAATTGTATTTGTAAAGCTGCAGAGAGGCTTTGCGGAAGAACTGTAGAGAAGATAATGGAGGTAGGCATACAATGGTAGAGCAGATGGAATTTGTGGATGTAGAAGGAATCATGAGTGAGATCCGGACACAGATCAAAGAGCGTGGATATACAAAGAAAGATTTGAAATTTGCGGATATGAACACGAGTGCGGTGCTGGGCGCTGAGGATTATTATGACTATCCTAATTTTAGGGCGACGCTTGAGCAGGTTGACGGGAAGAGATACGTTCCGTGGTGGAATCCGATTAAGGGAAATAAAGTAGTTGTCTTTATCAAGAGATTCATAAGAAAATGTGTTACATTCCTGATTGCTCCGATTGTGGATGCACAGAACGAATTGAATCAGTATACGGCATCGGCACTGGTACAGATCGGCGCAAAGTTCGAGCAGGAACAGGACTATGATTACGACGAGATGCAGAAGAAGATCGAGATGTTGGAACAGCGCATTGCTGAATTAGAAAAAAGTGTGGAGAATAATCAATGAAAATTTTTCAGATATTACCGGTACTTGCCTTTGGCGATGCTGTTGGAAACGATACGAGAGCATTAAAAGATGCACTGTTGGACGCAGGCTATCAGACAGAGATCTACGCTGCGGTAATCGACGAGCGTTTGCCGGAGGGAACGGCGCAGCCGTTTGATATGATGGAGAAGGTGGAAGAAGATGACATTATTATTTATCATCTCTCTACCGGTCACGAATTAAATCAAAAGTTAAAGAGCCTTGGCGGAAGAAAAATTATTCTTTATCACAATATTACTCCGGAAAAATATTTTCAAAAATATAATCACGGAGCCTATCTGAACTGCCGGAACGGACTGCGGGAGGCAAGAGAACTGGCACCGGTGGCGGAATTTGCCATTGCAGATTCAGAATACAACAAGCAGGATCTGATCCGTTACGGTTATACCTGCGACATCAAAGTGCTTCCGATTCTGATCCCGTTTGAGGATTATGAGAAAAAGCCGAATCAGAAAGTCATAAATAAATACGGGGATGACGGGTATGTGAATATCCTTTTTACAGGGCGCGTTGTTCCAAACAAAAAACAGGAAGACATTATTGATGCGTTTTACTACTATAAAAAATTTATCAATCCAAAATCAAGACTGATTCTTGTCGGCTCCTATGCGGGCATTGACCGCTACCATGAGCAGCTGGAAGCCTATGTAAAGGCGCTTGATCTGGAAGATGTGCTCTTCACCGGACAGATTAAGTTTGATGAGATTTTAGCATACTACAAAGTGGCGGATGTTTTCCTGTGTATGAGCGAGCATGAGGGATTCTGCGTGCCGCTGTTGGAGGCGATGTGTTTTGACGTGCCGGTCATCGCGCGCGACACTTCCGCGATTGCTGGAACACTTGGGGGAAGCGGCGTGCTCCTTCCGGATAATGACCCGATGGTGGCGGCGGAAATGATCAACCGTATCGTCACGGACGAAAAGCTTAGGGAGACGATCATACGCAATCAGAGAATCCGTCTGAAGGATTTTGATAACCGTGTGGTAAAAGAGACATTTTTAAAAATTATCAGAGAGTTTATAGGCAAGAGGGATTGATTATGAAGAAAATCGGATTTGTCATACCGTGGTTTGGATTTGATATTCCGGGCGGCGCTGAGGCAGAGCTAAAGGGGCTGACCCTGCATCTGCATGAGGCAGGCGTGCCAATCGAGATTTTATCGACATGTGTTCAGAATTTTAATGTAAACTGGAACTGCAATTATCATAAAGAGGGGACAACCACGGAAAAAGGGATTACCGTACGCAGATTTAAAGTGCGCAAGCGGGATGAGAATGCCTTCAACGAGGTGAATCTCAAGCTTATGAACAATCAGATGCCGACGGAGGCGGAAGAAGAAATTTTCAACCGTGAGATGGTGAACAGTCCGGCATTATACAGATATATCAGAGAACACAAGGATGAGTACAGCCTGTTTGTGTTCATTCCGTATATGTTTGGAACGACCTACTATGGAATACAGGAGTGCTATGAAAAGGCGGTCTTAATTCCGTGCTTCCATGATGAAAGCTATGTATACATGAAGTCTTTCAAGCGGGAATTCTCCAAAGTGGCGGGCATGATTTTCCATGCGAAGCCGGAAGGCGATCTCGCGGAGCAGGTCTATGATCTGACCAATGTGAATGCACAGGTGCTCGGAGAGGGCGTGTATACAGAGTATACCTATGATGCAGCGCGCTTCCGCGACAAATACAACATCAGGGAACCGTTTATTTTATATGCGGGAAGAAAAGACGTCGGGAAAAATATCTATACCCTGATCAATAATTTCCGCGAATATAAGTACAGAAACCAGAATGACATGAAGCTGGTATTGATCGGCGGCGGCGAGGTGAAAATCCCGGAGGATATCAAAAAAGATGTGATCGATCTGGGCTTTGTGGATGTTCAAGACAAATTCGACGCTTATGCAGCAGCAACCGTGCTGTGCCAGCCGTCGACGCATGAGAGCTTTTCCCTGGTAATCATGGAGAGCTGGATCTGTGAGAGACCGGTGCTCGTGCATGAGCAGTGCGAGGTGACAAAACACTTTGCAATCACATCGCATGGCGGACTGTATTTTGACAATTATTTTGAGTTTGAGGGGGCGGTCAATTTCTACCTGGAAAACCCCGAGAAGGCAAAAGCAATGGGACTGGCAGGAAGAAAGTTTGTCCTTGATAACTTTGCCTGGGATGTGATCGTCGAGAAATATATGAATTATTTTAAGCAGGTGGCACACGAGGAGTAGAAAACGAAGTGCGCAGCCTGTATCGGAAAAGAGCAGGAAGTAAAGAGGTAGAATCATGCAGCCGGAAAATGCAATCGAAGTAAGAGATTTAACAAAGAAATTCAAGGTATTTTACGATAAGGGAAATCAGCTCAAGGAAAAAATCCTTTTTCACAACAGAAACCGTTACGAGAACCGCTGGGTGTTAAACGGGATCAGCTTTAATGTCCGCCGGGGAGAGGCGGTCGGTCTGATTGGACATAACGGATGTGGCAAGAGTACCACCTTAAAACTGCTGACAAAGATTATCTATCCGGACAGCGGTACGATCGAGATGCGGGGAAGAGTATCCAGTCTCATCGAGCTTGGTGCGGGATTTCACCCGGATATGAGCGGGCGTGAGAATATATATACGAATGCATCCATTTTTGGACTCAGCAAAAAGGAAATCGATGCGCGTGTGGCGCAGATCATCGAATTCTCCGAGCTGGAGGAATTTATTGACAACCCAGTGCGCACCTATTCCTCGGGTATGTATATGCGTCTGGCGTTCTCGGTGGCGATCAATGTGGATGCGGATATTCTGCTGATTGACGAGATTCTCGGTGTCGGAGATGCGCATTTTCAGGAAAAATGTTTTGAAAAACTGCAGAGCATCAAGAAAAACGGAACCACGATCGTGATTGTGTCCCACAGCATGGGACAGATCGAAGACATCTGCGACCGCAGCATCTGGATCGACAAGGGAAAGATCCGCATGGAAGGAAAGCCGGAGGAAGTTGACGCGAAGTATCTGGAGTATATGGGTGTCAAGTCGAATGAGGAAAAGAAAAAGACGCTCTTAGAGGAACAGCAGAAGCAGCAAGATAAGTTAAGAAAAGAAGAAGAGAAAAAGGAACAGATCGAAAAATCCGAGTTTAAGATAAAGAATGTCAGCTTGAATGAAAAAGAGCTTACCATTCACTATTCTGTGGGCGGAATCTGTGAGGATGCCATCTTAAAATTCGAGACGAAAGACGGGGAGTGGATCGCATGCACCGGAACGGATCTTAAGAAAGAACCGATCGGAAGCTTCGAGACCGAATTAAAACAGTCCCAGCTGCTAACCTATCTGGCGGGCGTGAACGATACCCATGAAAATTATCTGCCGCGGATGCAGACAAGCGGAGCGTGCGAGCGTGTCGAGGACTATCTGGTGATTCATCCGGAAGGCGTCATGTATGGACCGTATATTACGCTTCCGCCGATGCACTATAAGCTTCAGATTGAAGTGTCCTATGAGGGAGAAAACCGGCCGGTGATTGCCATCACAAAAGATGGGGGCAATGTAAGAGTGGCGGAAGCGCAGCTCTCCAATGGCAAAAACTATCTGAGTTTTACGCTGGATTCCAGATCCGAGAATGTGGAATTCGTATTGTCGAACGGCACCGGAGCGGATGTCGTTGTAAAAAATATTGAAGTAAAATAGGGAGATGCATGATGCGGAAACCGGAACAAATCCGGTTTGATTTACAGTCAAACCAGAACCTGTCGAGAAGAAATATCCAAAAAGCATATGGATTGGGAAACATCAGTGAGACGTCCCTGGGACCAAACCATACCCTGCGCGAAAAGTTTTTGCATGTCTATAAATATGTTACAGGAAAGCTTGTGCGCTGGTTTGTAGAGCCGTATTTTGTCCAGCAGAGGGAATGTAATCACACCATCACGAACGTGCTGGAAGATTATGACCGCATGCATACAATTCTTATGGAAGAAAACGACGCGCTCCGCAGGACTGTAGAGCAGCTGCAGGCACAGATCTCGGAAATCCATAAAAAAACGGGTATGACTTCTTTGTTTGACCCACAGGGGAAACAGAGAATTGTCCAGATTGTGGCGTCTTTAAACTTTGGAGATGCGGTAGGAAATGATGTGCGTGCAATCGCAAGAGCTTTAAACGAGGCCGGCTACGCAACCGGAATTTTTACGATGGCGGTTCATCCGAAGATCAAGGACGAAGGCGTCTACCTGATCAATATGCTGCCGGAATTAAATGAAAATGATCTGATTATCTATCACTATGCGACGGCAGATGAACTCGCTGACATCATCAAAGAGGCGCCCTGTAAAGTGGTGCTGCGGTATCACAACGTAACTCCGCCGGCGTTCTTCCACGGATATGATGAGGGCGCGGAGAAGGTGACGCGAGAGGGTCTGGACGAGATCGCGGATCTGAAGGAGGCGATCGATTACGGAATCGTTGTCTCGGATTTCAATAAAAAGGATCTGATCGACATGGGGTATCAGTGTCCGATCGCAGTGGCACCGATTCTGATTCCGTTCAAAGATTACGAGCAGGAGCCGGATAAGGATGTGGTAACCCGCTATTCCGACGGGAAAACGAATATTGTGTTTGTCGGAAGGATCGTGCCGAACAAGAAGTTTGAGGACGTGATTGCCTGCTTTGCGGCATACAAGGAGAAATACGATCCGACCGCAAGACTTTTTCTGGTCGGCAATTATCAGGAGACAGATCTCTATTATCAGTATTTACAGGATGTCATAAAAAAATGCGGGGTAGAGGATGTGATCTTCCCGGGACACATTGCATTTAACGCAATTCTGGCTTACTACAAAATTGCAGATCTCTTTTTGTGCATGAGTGAGCATGAGGGATTCTGCGTACCGCTGGTGGAGGCAATGTTCTTTGAGACACCGATCGTTGCGTATGCTTCCACGGCCATTCCTGGAACACTCGGCGGCAGTGGAGTGCTGGTGGAGACCAAGGAGCCGGAAGCTGTAGCGGAAAAAATGCATCAGGTCATTACGGATCAGGCATACCGGGAAGAAATCATTGAAAAGCAGAAGAGAAGACTGGAAGATTTTTCATACGACAGAATCAAGGAACAGATTTTAAAGGAAATTACAGATATACAGGAAAAGTAAAGCGATACAAACGTAACGTTTTAAGGAGGCACAATGGCAACAGCATTATTAAGCATCGGGCTGCTAGTTTTATTCTCAATCATCGGAATTATGACGTTTTCCTTTTTTGACGGGGAAAGAAAAGGGGATTTGCTCTTTCTTGCACCGGCGGTAGGACTTTCGATTACGACAGTTCTGGCTGTCGACTGCGCGGCGCTTGCTCCGGTACGGATCATGAAATATGTCGTTTTGGGCGTATTTATCGTCATGCTTAGTGTAAGAGGCAGAAAAATGCTTGCAACGGCAAAAAATGAACTGAAATATAAGAGGTTTGCAATCTATGCAGTTGCTGCCTGTGTCATTTTATGTATCCCGGTATTGACGCAGACGGGGCTGGTCAGTATCACAAGAACGAATAACGATCTGATATATTACCTTGCGGATATGGACTGGTTGACAAATCATACTTTTTTTGAAAAGCCGATCTTTACAGATGTGACGCCATACTATTTCGTGACACAAAATATGTATGTACATTATTCTCGACTGGGCTTCGATGTACTTGGCAGCGTGCTTATGAATCTGACCGGACTCCAAGGCAATCAGCTTTTCTTTGCGTACTGTGTCGCAACTGTAGTCAGCTTCAACATGATGTTATTGTTCTTTGCCGAGAGAGTGCTTGAAATACGCAATAAATGGTGGTGGTCACTGGCGGCGATACTGACTGTTTCGTTAAATATGTGGGCACTGCTCGGTTTCCAGTATGGACCGCAGATCTTTGGCATGCTCTGCATGGCGGGAACGGTATTTGGAATGATCCTCATGTGGAAAGAAAGAAAATTGCTGTGGTTTCTCTTTACAGCACTCATGCTGGCAGCGGATTTTGCGGTATATTCAGAATTTGCTTACTATCTGTTTATCATTTTCGTGGTGATTACGGTAATCAGCTTTCTCTATTACAGAAAAGAAATAAAAGTGGCTCCGATGATTTATAAGTCATTTGGGGTGGGCTGTCTAGGATTGGTGCTCTGCGCACCAGCCAGCTATAAGGTGGTCCGGTATTATCTCTATCTGCTCGATTCTGCAAATGAGGGAATTGATACATTAAATGCAGACGGATGGATCGTAGTACGTTTTCGAGAAATCCTGAGTGATTTACTTGGGTTTTCGTTCAGCCCGGATACGAATGTACCTGTTTCCTTTGGGATCTTAGGACTGATCGGATCGTTAATGATATGGGCGCTCATCATTGCTGGAATCATCCGCGTCGTATCTAAGAAGAAAAACTATGAAATGATTGCGCTCTTGGGAGTGTGCGCGTTCTTTGCAGCGCTGGAGCTTACATTTGCATTTATGGGATTTGATTACGGCGAATTCAAGCATCTGATTTCCGTACAGCCGTTTATCTGTATTCTGCTGATCAAATGTTTGATGGAACTGGAAGAACTGTTCACGGAAAAGGGGAAAGCGCAGCTTGGATGGCTCGGCGGATACACGGTGATCGTATGTGTGTTGCTGGCGAATGTGATTCAGATCATGGGGTGTTTCCCGAATGATTCTTACCGCGTCTATACGGCGGACTTAAACAAACTGGACAAATTGTCGGAGCAGTTTGATGATGATTTAGAGATTCTGATCCCGGAAGAATATATCTGCGACACGCAACATCAGATTATTTACGCGTTAAAGGACGATAAGGTGGTTGTGCCGGGAAACAGTTACTTCTATAAATACACCAATCATAATAAACTGGATGCCAATGCCATTATTGTTGATAAAGAACAGAGTGAAATTGATGAAAAGTGGACAGCCGGTAAGATATTGTATGAGACAGACCGGTTCTGCATCTATGAATTGGACTTTGAAAAACAGTTTTTTGAAAATGGCGATCTGAAGTATACACTTGGGGATGAGGAGTATAGGAAATCGGATGACTGTATTAGCATGGACGATTATGTCTACTGCATTGCACAGTCCGACGGATTTAAAATTTACGGACCATATGCACCGCTGATAAAGGGAACGTATTCGGCATCCTGCGATTTGCAGATTGTAGAAAATACAACAAAAGATAAGTGCGTCGGTTTCTTTGAAATATATGATGCAGATGACGATGAGACACTGGCGAAAATCAAAATCTATGAAAACGATGGAAAAATTGAAATACCGGATTTTGAGGTGGAGAGTGCCTGCGAACACTTCGAGGCGAGAGTCTGGCTCAATAAAGGTGTGATAGCAGAAATAAGTGATATTCGTATTATAAAGCGATAGAGAAGGATGCTTACAGGTTGATGTTGAAAAAGGGATTATAAAGTGGAAAAAAGGAAGAAATTTAACAGCAGCCATGTTCTGGTGTTACTGTTAGCAGTTATTAGTTTCGTTATACTATATGGTATTGATGTATTAGATGTGACAAATGATACATGGTTGCTTGCTTCCGAGAGAGATTTGAGAGCACATTATATAGGCTGGAAGTTTTTCCGACAGTCACCGTGGAATTTCCCGTTCGGGCTCATGGATAATATGATGTATCCCGACAAAATCTCGATTATCTTTACCGATTCAGTGCCCGTTCTGGCAGTATTTTTTAAAGTGTTTAGCGGCATCTTGCCGGAGACATTTCAATATTTTGGTCTGTGGGGGCTGCTGTGTTTTATATTGCAGGGACTGTGCGCCTATGAACTCATTGCACACTATGTAGACAACAGATGGATCCGGTTGATTGGAACAGAATTTTTTATCATCAGTCCGTCCATGATCTACAGATTATATTATCATTCAGAGCTGGCTGGGCACTTCCTTCTTTTGCTGGCGTTTCTGATCTTTGTCAAAAACAGGGATGAGAGCAATTCCTTAAAAGTAGGGATAAAATGGTCCGTGCTTTGTATCGCCGCCGCGGGAATACACATTTATTTTATTCCTATGGTGGGAATCGTCATGGTGGCAATGTACTGTGTGCGATTAAAAAGTAATTGCCAGACAGGCGTGCTCAAAAGCATGCTCGGCGGTTTTTTGCTGGAAATTGTGATGCCGGTACTTGCAGCATGTGGAAATATATATCTTCTGGGAGGATTTTCAAGTGCGAGAACCTTTGATTCAGAGGATGGATTGGGCCGGTACAGTGCCAATTTAAATACGTTTTTTAATTCGCAGAGCTGGAGTGGTATTCTTCCACAATTAAAGCTGTATTGCAATGACCAGTACGAGGGTTATGCCTATGTGGGCTTAGGCGTTATCATACTATTGGTAATTACGGTAATTGCATGTGTAAAAAAGAAAGTAAGCTTTTCACGGAAAGAAATCGGGTTTGCTGTCCTTGTATTTGTCGTAAGTTTTGTTGCTGCGTTAAGCCCGGTTGTGACATGCGGAAGCAGGCTGCTGGTAAATATTCCGTATCCGGGATTTGTGATTCATATTTATGAGATGTTCCGGGCAACGGGCAGATTTGCATGGCTGGGACAATATGTGTTGATGCTTGCTGCGGTTGTGGGCGTGGGAATGCTTGCAGATGGTGCAGCCGGCAATAAGAAAAAAATAATTGTCGTAATTGCTTTTGTAACCATAGGGTTACAGATCGCAGATCTGCAACAAATGCTGTTTTTGAGAAAAAATGTGGGTGATGCCGGTCAATATCAGGAGTCAGAGTATAATGTGCTGCAGAGTGATGTGTGGGAAAAGCTGGCACATGATTACTCGCACATTGTGTTGGTGGAAGAGAATTCATTAGTACACAAAAATTATGTGGACAGCTTTTCACTGGCCGATTTTGCTGTCAATCACGGACTCACAATCAATAACTTCCCGGCAGCAAGACCAAATGATGAACTTGTGAATGCGAACAATGCGAAGATTTATGAAAACCTTGAGACCGGTCTGGCTGAGGACGACGTAATCTATATTTTTGGAAATAGATTTGAACTGCTGTTTAAAGATCTGAAATTAAATTTATATTTGATCGATGGTTTTGCAGTAGGAGTTAAAGGAACTATAGACGGAGCGGAAAAGCTGGATCCGGATGTATTTACGACCCAGTTTGGAGGAACCTTCTTCCTGCATCCGCCAGAGGAACAGGAACAGGACGGGGTACTGTTTAATGATGTAAATTCATCCCAGTATATGGTGTATGGCCCATATGCAGAGATGGAGCCCGGGGTATATGATATCACGTTTGACTATGATATGATAGATGCAGGCGACGGCAGCATTGGTTTTGCGGAAGTCGTAAGCGGGGATGGTGCGCAGGTGTTTGCCTCTTTGGAGATAGAACCGGATGCAGTGCAGATCAGGCTGCAGAATGTTGTGATCCCGGAGAAAACGGAAGTAGAAATAAGGGTGTTTGTCTATGAGGGACACGAGATCGCATTAAAACGTTTCACCTGTACAGTTGATAAAAATAACACAATGGAGGAATAAAAATGAAAATTTTACTGGTGGTCAATTATTATTATCCGTATATCAGTGGCTTGTCGGAAGTCGTAAGACTGCTTGCGGAGGATTTTGCAAAGCAGGGACATGAAGTGACGGTACTTTGTTCCAATCACGATAAATTACCGGCAGAAGAAGTCATTAACGGGGTAAACGTGCTGCGTGCGCCAATCATCTGCAAGATCAGCAAGGGTACTGTCAGTCTGGCATTTATCCGCAAGGCAATTAAGATGCAGAAGGATTATGATGTAGTGAATCTGCATCTGCCGATGCTGGAGGCAGGAATTATCAGTGCTCTTGGAGATAAGAAAAAGATTGTCTCCATGTATCACTGCGACATCGATCTGGCGCCGGGGCTTATCAATAACATGATAAAGGGAATCATGCTCAAGATGAACACCTGGGGGCTGAAGAATTCAAGAAAAGTCCTGGTCACAACCGTAGACTACGGAAAACATTCCAAGATTGCATATAAGTTTGAAGATAAAATGGTGGAGGTTCACACCCCGATCAAGGAATACCATCGCGTGGAAGTGGAAAGAGCGGATCAGTTCAAGCGCATCGGATTCTGCGGACGCATTGTTTCGGAAAAGGGAATTGATGTGTTGCTGCAGGCGTATAAGCTCGTTGCCGAGCAGAGAGACGATGTGAAGCTGGTGATCGGCGGAGATTACCAGAATATTGCAGGCGGAAGTATCTTCCCGCAGCTGCAGGTGTTAATCGAGACGGAGAATATCAAAAATGTAGAATTCCTCGGAAAGATTCCGGAGGAGAAGATGGCAGAGTTCTACTCTTCCTTAGATGTATTCTGCCTGCCGAGTATCAATCCGTTAGAGGCATTTGGCATGGTTCAGATTGAGGCGATGCTCTGCGGTGTGCCGGTTGTGGCATCTGACTTATATGGCGTGCGGACGATCGTGGGAAACACCGGAATGGGACTGGTCTGCAAAAAGGGAGATGCGCAGAGTCTGGCGGACTGCATTATGAAGATTTTGGATGATCCGGAAAAATATACGAAGTCACATCAGGAAATTCATGACCTGTATAGTACCGAGTGGTGTGTAAATGCATACTTAAAATGCTTTAAAGAGGTAATGGATCATGCTCAGTAAAATCAGACAGTATTTTGAATTGATAAAGTACTGCTTCTTTGGCGGAATCACAACGTTGCTGAATCTGGCGTTATTATATGTGTTTGTGGAAATGGGAATGAATTATATCGTTGCCAATACCATCGCGTATATCATTGCAGTGGTTGTGAACTATGTATTCAACATATTCTTTGTATTTGAAGAAAAGGCGGAGGGCGTCAAACAAAACATCGTTCAGTTCGGAAAGTTCTGCAGTGTAAGAATCGGGTCCCTGGTTTTGGATAATGCATTGTTTTTCCTGTGTGTGTCCGTTCTGGGAGCGCCGCTCTGGCCAAGCAGAATCATATTGTCGGCGGCGATTATTGTAGGAACTTACCTGTTGAATAAAGTTTTTGTGTTTATAAAGAAGTAGACTTGAGGAAATATGGAAAAGATCAGATTGAATGCAGATAAATGGAATGACAGATTTGTCATAAATTTTTTTAGAATTATATGCGTGATAGAAGTGATATTGATCGGATATTTTAATTTGATCAAATTAAGATACTATTGCGAGTATGATTCATCTTCCTATTTTTTGAAGGCGTATGAGATGTATCGCCAGAGGACGCTTTTTATCAGCGACTGGGTGGATCAGACAAGCCTGTATTTCGATTCCCCAGTTCCGCTGGCGGCACTGTTGATGAACGTATTTCACAATATCTTTCTCTCTTATGGTATTGCAAACTGTATGATTACAGCGGCAAACATCTATCTTTTTCGTCGCATTTTAAAAGATTTGGACTTCCCGGAGATGAGCCGTCTGGTCGCACTGGCATTCTTTTTATGTCCATATCTGACGACTCCGTTTGATATTGTCAATGATCTGGGATATTACTCCTGTCTGTTTGTATCAGCAGGATTTTACAGTGTAAAAATACTGATTTCCCTGATGTATCTGTTGAGTATGGAGCGGTTGCTGCATTCCGGCAGGAAAAATGCATGGATGCTCTTGACGGTAATCGGTCTTTTTGTGAGCGGGATGTCCAGCGGGTACCATCTTGCCATGTATGCCGTCATTCCGGGATGTGTGTATGCAGTATGGTATTTCTGGACGAACAGAGAACGGAAGAATTATTTCAGCACTATTTTATATAATGCGGCATGTATGGCGGCACTTGTCATCGGCAAGCTGGTACAGAGCCATGTTCTTCAGTATAAAAGTCGTGAAGATGTAATTGCATGGATCGGGCTGGAAGATTTGTGGGACAATTTTATCTCGATTCTGTTGGGAAATCTGCTGGGAATCAATGCGCTGCCCAGAGAATCCAATGTGACGGCGTTATCCGCGGAGGGCATCGCGGTTGTGCTTGGTCTTCTGATGGCAGTTGTTTTTGTGGCAGGAATTGTCTATACGTGCAGACGGAAGGTGTATAAGAAAACAGCGTATATGTTTTTTATTGCATGGGGAGCCGTAAACGCATTGCTCTTGCTTCTTATCAATTCCAGATATGGAGATCCGGTTTTTGAGACACGTTATATGCTGCCGTGCATCATTACCGAGATGGTGGTTATTGCAGGAGCCATATGCCTTAATAACAGCGGATACCGCAATTTCATCATAGGAATGGTGGGAATCCTGATCAGCTGCAATGTCATATATTCGGTAGTCAATTATTCAGGCATTGAAAATAACTATGATGAATTAAAAGAAGTGACGGCAGAAATCGACAAGCTGGATGCCCCGGTTGTGTATGTGTATGGGGAAAGTATGGAAAATGGTGAGAAACGGGCGGTAAGAGTATTTGATACCAATAAAACCTACATTGTGATGACAGATATGAATGCTGCGCACAAATGGGGAGACATCACCCAATATTGCGATAATTCGGACTGGGACGGTCCGACCATATTGCTGACAACACAGCTTGATTATTATAGTTTGCCAGAATTTATGCAGTTGAAGTATAATAAGGTATGGGAAAATGACGAGTATGCTGTTTTCTACTCTGACACGAACATCATGGATCTTGAAAGCGGTACGGGAGACAGGGATTATGCAATCGATTTCCCGTATAGTAAAGATGCAACGACGGGATTGGGCGAATATGATGAAACAGGGAAGTTTATCTCGGACGGCAGCCGCGGATGGGTGCTGGCAGGCCCTAAGCTGGAAACCGATCATTCAGGTTATTATGATTTTGCGCTAAATTATACGATAGATGCCGCGGAGCAGACAGATTCGCCGGCTACCTTTTCCATCGTATATTCCGTTGTAGGAGAGGTAGAAGAAGTAGTTCAGACGGTGGATCTGAAAAAGAATGAGAATCGGGCTGTGCTGGAGTCATTTTATCTGGATGAGGCAGAAAGCGGTAATTACAATTACAGGGTATACTGCTCGGACGGCACGATTATTACGATTGATTCCGTAGAGATATATAGAAGGGACAGATAAAATGAAGAAATATGTACGAATGTTACGAGTAAAACACTGGTTAAAAAATGTGCTGATCTTTGCGCCATTGTTTTTTGGCGAGGTATTGTTCAATTATACAATGATCGCAAAATCTTTCTATGCATTTCTGGCATTCGGTCTGGCAGCGTCCGTGGTATACATCATCAATGACATCAATGATGTTGAGAAAGACCGGAAACATCCTACAAAGTGTAAGCGCCCGATCGCAAGCGGTGAGGTTTCTATAAAGGCAGCATGGGTATTTTGCGCAATGCTGGTTTTGCTGGTTGCTGTGATGTCGTTTGCCGCGGTTTTTCTTGATCTTTATTCCTATGTGGCTGTCATATGGCTGGTTGCGTACATTGTAATCAATCTGATCTACAGCAAATGGGGAAAGCACGTACCGGTGGTAGATGTGGTTCTTCTGGCAGTGGGATTTCTGATCCGTCTGTATTATGGCGCTCAGGTTGTGCAGGTGGATATCTCCGCATGGCTGTATCTCACGGTACTTGCAGGAGCATTTTATCTTGGTATGGGAAAACGCCGCAATGAACTGAAAAATGTCTCTGAGGGAGAGACGCGCGCTGTATTAAGAAAATACAATTATGCCTTCTTAGATAAGAACATGTATGTGTGCATCGCATTTGCAGAAGTAACGTATGCGCTGTGGGCAATGCAGAGTGAGCACTCCGGATTGATGTTTACCGTGCCGGTTGTCATGGTTATTTTTATGAAGTACAGTTTAAATATAGAAGCAGATGATTCGGAAGGCAATCCGATGGATGTCCTTCTGGAGGACAAGCTGTTACTGGTCTGTGTGCTTTTGTATGCAATTATTGCATTCTTCAGTATCTACGTGTTGTAGGGAGGAACCATGAACGTATACGATTTTGATGATACTATTTATGCGGGCGACAGTACCGTGGATTTCTTTTTCTACTGTCTGAAAAAGAAGCCTGCAATTATAAGATATGTACCGCGCCAGATCTTTGGAGCCTGTCGCTATGCATTGAAGCGGATTACGAAAGAGGAGTTTAAAGAAGCGTTTTTTGCGTTTCTTTCGGCGTTAAATGAACCCGAAGAATATGTGGAGGCATTCTGGAATGCCAATGAGAAAAAAATTAAGCCGTGGTATCAAAAACAAAAGAGAGTGGATGATATGATCATTTCCGCTTCTCCACAGTTCCTGATTGAGCCGATGGGAGAGCGCTTAAACATCCAAAAGGTGATTGCATCACCGGTGGATATACATACGGGAAAATATTTTGGAAGCAACTGCAAGGGGGAGGAAAAAGTCCGGCGCTTTTATGAGTATCTGCCGGATGGAGTGATTGAAGAATTTTATTCGGATTCTCATTCTGATCTGTCGATGGCAAAGATTGCGCAGAAGAGTTTTCTGGTAAAGGGAAATACGCTTAGTGAATGGGATATTTCACAATAATATACAAAAGATATAAAGGAGAAAATGGAGTTGTTAGAGGTTATTGGAAATGGAGACTCTTTTTGGAAATCAATTTTGAGCACAAAGATGCAGTATAATTCATTACTCTTTTTTGTGTTCTTTCTTTTGTTTTTATGCGTATTCTTTTTGTGCAGGGATGGAAAGAAGAAACAGATTTGTATTCTGACCGGAAATATTATATTTTATGTGTGGGCAGGCTGGCAGCCCATGCTGATTGTGCTTGGAAGCGGATTGATCGCTTTCTTTACGACATTGAAGATCGAAAAAATATACAGCCGGTACGAGGGGGAAAAGGAGGAGCTCTCCCCCAAAGAGCAGGTCACATTGTTTAACGGCTATAAGAAGAAGGCCAGAAAACATCTTATCCTTGCAATGGTTCTCTTGTTTGGCGTGTGGATTCTTGTCAAGCTTGGAAAGCTTCTTGGTTTTGCGACAGTAACGACGTTTGCTGCAATGTATGAAAAGACGGGAGTTATTGTTCCGTTAGGTATTTCCTATTACACCTTATCGACGGTGGGATACATACTGGATGTATATTGGAGAAAAGCAGCGCCGACGCACAATTTTGTGGAATTTTTCTCAGTTATGACATATTTTCCACATATTGTGCAGGGACCGATCAGCAAATATTCGGATCTGATAGAGAAATTCAGAAAGATCCCGAAGTTTGACTTTGAGCGTGTGTGTTTTGGATTTCAGTTAATGTTCTGGGGATACATCAAGAAGATGGTGATCGCAGACCGGATTCTGTTATACACAAAAGGAGTATTTGCAGCACCACAGGAGTTTGCAGGCGTAGAAATTTTTATCGCAGTCATATTATGTGTCGTTCAGCTGTATGCAGATTTCAGCGGGTGCATGGATATTGTCCGTGGTATTTCGCAGATTATGGGAATTGAGCTTGCGGAGAACTTCCGTCAGCCGTTCTTTTCCAAGAGTGCAACGGAGTTCTGGACGAGATGGCATATCACCTTAAGCGCGTGGACGAAAGAGTACATTTATCTTCCGATTGCAATGAATCCAAAATTCCTTAAGTTTACCAAGAAAATGAAGAAAAACGGAAAACCGTGGCTGTCTTCCTTTTTAAAGGGAATGGTACCTTTGATCGCCGTTTGGTTATTCACCGGATTGTGGCATGGAACCGGGCTGGATTATATTGTCTGGGGATTATACTGGTGCCTGCTGATGACACTGTCTAAGGAGACGGCATTTATCTGGGATAAGTTGTATAAAAAGATCGGAGTCGATACACAGAGACGCTATTATAAGCTTTTCCAATGTGTGCGAACATATTTTGTATTCGCAATCGGAAGAATGTTTACCGTGGCAGGATCTTTGCAGGGATGCGCGCTTTTGTGGAAGCAGATGTTTGCGGAGAGCAGGTTATGGGTACTGTCGGATGGAACATTTTATACATATGGTCTGGATGAGAAAGATTGTTTTGTCGTCCTGATCGGAATTATCGCAATGTTCATAGTAGACGTTTTACATGAAAAAGGAAAAAGGATACGAAAAACAGTTGCGGCACAGCCGTTGCCCGTTCGCTGGATCTGTTATTATGGCATGATCTTTGCGATTGTGATTCTGGGCGTATATGGAGCAGGATATGATGCATCTGCATTTGTGTATGGTGCGTTTTAATAAAAATGAAAAGGAGAAAAGGAACATGAGACAAAAAGTATTAGCAGTATGTACCGGAGTAAATGAGAAGGTAGATTACACAAGAACAGATTTGATTGACGGCGGATACATTGATTCTGTAACACTGGTTGAGATTGCAAGCGAGCTGATGGACGAGTTTGATATTGAGATCCCGTACGAAGAAATTATGCCGGAAAATTTCAACTCTATTGATGCGATGACCGCTCTGGTGGAAAAATATGTGTAGATCCATTGTAGAAAAAGTGTTGTGGCACAGCAAAGAAACTCCGGATAAGCTTGCCATGGCGGATGGAAAAAGAGGTTATACCTATTCGGAACTGGCACATGCCATAGCAAAGCTGGCTGCTGTGTTAGAAGACGGCATGGTTTCCAAGGGAGATTATGTCCTTGTGGAGTGCACCCAGGATGTGAATTTTCTGATGCTGGATCTGGCATGCGAATATATCGGGGCTGTATTTGTGCCGTTGGAGAAGAATGCGGCACAGGAGCGGGTAAGCAGCATCTATGAAGAAATGGATGCCAGATGTATTATTGCAGAGAGCAATTATGAGTCTGCAGGCTGCTGTTACCAGGTAAGTGACGTGCTGCAGAAGGCAGAAGGCGTCACGGAAAAAGAGCTGAACTATGTTCACAGGAATGATGTGGCAGAAATTCTGTATACAACAGGAACAACGGGTCAGCCCAAGGGCATTGTAATCTCACATCAGGCGAACATCGCGATTGCACAGAATATCCAGCAGGGCGTCCGGATGAATGCATCCTCGGTGGAGATCATTCCGCTGCCGCTCAGCCATTCACATGCGCTTAGAACCAGTTATGCAAATTTGTACAACGGGAGCGCAGTTGTAATTGCAGACGGTGCGCTCAAGATAGGCGCTTTATTTGAGTTGATAGAAACGTATGGCGTAAATGCGATTGATATTTCGCCTACGATGGCAAAACTTCTTCTCAAAATCGCCAAAAGAGGGCTTAAGAAATATGCGGATGTGATTGAGTATATTGAGCTTGGAACCGCAGTTCTGGAAGATGAGACCAAGAAGCAGTTAAAGGAAATATTCCCGCAGACGCGCCTGTATAATTTTTACGGATCTACCGAGGCGGGAAGAAGCTGTGTGCTGGATTTTAAGGAATATGATCACACGGGATGCATCGGATATCCTGCTGTCAATGCGGAGATTTTCATTGTGGATGATGGCAGAAAGCAGATGCAGAGTGATGCCGGTCATCCGGGACTGCTTGCGGTAAAAGGCAGAATGATGATGGATGGCTATTACCATAGCGAGGAGTTGACCAGGGCGACCGTGGTAGATGGCGTTTTGTATACAAATGACCTCGGATACATCGATGAAGCCGGACGCGTATATGTGATGGGCAGAAAAGATGACGTCATCAATTACAAGGGAATTAAAATTGCACCGGAAGAAATCGAGAGTGTCGCAGTGAAGTATGACGGCATTGTGGATTGTGCCTGCGTGCCCGTGAAGGATGCCGTCTGCGGACAGGTTCCAAAGCTTTTTGTGCAGATTGCGGATTCTGCGGAATACGACGAGCAGCATTTTTTTGAATATTTGAGAGCATCTCTGGAAGCATCAAGAGTACCCGTTGCAATCGAAGTGATACCTGAGATCCCGAGAAGCTCGAATGGAAAACTTCAGAGAAAGAAATTGATGGAGTAGCGTTTGTAATGAAAAAGAATGTTATCAAAGTAACAGTATTTTTGGGAATTTTAGGCGTATTTTTCTGGGGCGCGCAGAGAATGGTGATGCCAAAGTATTATTATCCGAATACGACAGTCGCAGAGGCGGCGAGCAGAATTTACAGAGGATTTCTCGATGAAGAGAAGGATTCCATAGAGGCGATATTTGCGGGAACAAGTCATATGACATATAGCGTATCGCCGGTGGAATTGTATGAGGAATATGGTTTTACATCCTATAATCTTGCGAGTGCACGACAACCTCTGGCGGTAGCGCGTTATGCGTTGCAGACAGCATTGAAAACGCAGGATCCCAAGGTATTTGTACTGGATGTAAGCAGCCTGTTTACAGATTTCTATGATGGCGCAGGCTTTAAGTATGTTACGGAGCAAGTTCCATTAAGCGCGGAAAAGTTACAACTTCTGCAGGAGATGAGCACATTATCAGATGATGAAGATGATATGGTATCCGGATTATTTCCTATGATTAACTATCATTCCAGATGGAAGGAATTAGACGAGAATGATTTTACCTATCTGAAAGATAGTGATCATTTTTTCACAAAAGGATATTACCTGAATGTAAAAGAGATTCCGTCCTACATTGATGTGGATTATATGAATAATGAAGCACAGGAAATGATAGCGGATAATCTCAAAGTAACGTATACATGGGAAGAGCAGCAGCTAAGTACGGAAAAAGAAGATGATGAGTTGTATGAAGCAAATGTGTCAGATTATAATTTGCAGGTTTTATTAGATATTGCAGATATCTGTGAGGAAAATGGGGTTAAACTTCTGCTGGTAAAAATTCCTGTTGTCGATTCCCCTGCGATGTATATGTCTTCGTGGACAGAAAAGCGAAGTGCAGTGGTAAAAGAGATTGCAGAAGAATATAAACTGGATTACCTCGATATGGTATATGATGTGGATTGCGGAATTGAATGGCTGACAGATACTGCGGATGGTGGCGGTCATCTGAATTTTCTGGGAGCTGAGAAGGTTACACATATTCTTGGACAGTATTTAGTAGAAAATTATAAACTTGAACAGCAGGAATATACCGCCTGGGATAAGGACACAAAATTATATGACGATTTAAAAAACGTGGCATCCTTAGAAATGGAAACCGATTTTTATCAGTACATGAGCAAGCTGAAAAGCGATTTCGCGGACAAAACCGTATTTATTGTTTGTACCAATGAGATGTCGAATGGTTTGAGTGAACGTGAGATCAGTCTTCTGAGGAGTATGGGATTTAACGCAGACTATGAAAATGGCTATAGACAATCCTATATTGCTGTTATGGAAAATGGTGAAGTGACGTTTGAGCAAATGTCAAACCGCGCGATCAAAAAGAAGGGAACCGTTGGGGATTCCGTAGAGTATGTACTATACAGTGCAGGCCATTATGTGGGAAGTACGTCCGGCATAAAGATCGGCGGAGAAACATTTGGAACAAATCAAATCGGCTTAAATATTGTAGTATACGATCAGGATAAAGATATTGTGCTTGACGAGGTAAATTTCAATACATTTGCGGAAGAGCATGAAGCAATCAGAAATTCATGGGATGTGGATGCGGAATATTTAAGACAGTATGAAGATTATCTGATAAATCATGTAGAATGAGAGGAAAAAAATGAACAAAAGTAATCGCAGAATATTATTGGTGATTGGACCGCTTTTAATGATCTTATGCACGGCCCTGTTGCCGGTAGCTATTTTTGAAACTTTAGAGAGCAGAGCAGCCATCGGAACCGTTGTATGGATGGCGTTCTGGTGGATTACCGGCCCGGTTGACTACGCTGTGACAGCGTTTTTGCCGATTGCAGTCAATGCAGTATTGCAGATGGTGGATATGAAATCGATCACTGCAAATTATGCATCTGAGACGATCCTGCTGCTGTTAGGTGCCTCTATTTTGACGGCATCCTGGGAGCAGACGGGACTGGATAAGAGAATTGCAATCCGGTTTTTAAATCTGATTGGAAGTAATCTGAAAAAACAGGTTGTATTCTGGTTCCTTCTGTCAGCGATTTTATCATCCGTCCTGCCGAACGCAGTTGTATGTGCGACCATTACGCCGATTGCCGTATCAATGTTAAATTATATCGGAGAGAGGGATGTTGCAAGCAGCAGGATTGCATCCAAGATCTTATTGACCATTGCGTATGCAGCCGGTGTTGGCGGTCTGGCTTCGCCCCTTGGCGGAGCGATGAACTTGGTTGTCATTGACTATATACAGCAGATAACCGGAAGTGAGTATATTTATCTGGACTGGGTGGTGCGATTCTTCCCGATTATGATCCTGCTGTTTGTCAGCAATATTTTATTCCTGATAAGGGATGTCGATAAGAGTGAAGATCTTGGTGCATCGAATGAATATTTTGCAAATGAATTAAAGAAGATGGACAAGATGAGCTTTGAAGAGAAAGTATCACTTGCATTGTTTTTGATTGCAACCGTTTTATCATTCGCAAGACAGGCATATCAAAACATTTTACCGGGATTAAAACCGGCGTATGTATTCCTGACCTGTGCGATCATTGCATTTTTCATTACAGATACATCGGGTAACCGATTGTTGATGTGGAAATCGGTGCAGACAAAGATTATATGGGAACTGATCTATGTTTTTGCAGGCGGTCTGGCAGCAGGAACCCTGATTAACGATTCCGGTGCGGCGGCTGCGATCGGAAATGCGGTTTCACAAATGGGATTAAAAGGCGGTCTGGTGACGGTTTTTGTCATTATGTGTTTTACGCTGGTGTTGTCAGATGTTACTTCAAACACAGCAACTGCGGCGGTTGCCGTGCCGATTGTCGTTTCTATCATACAGGGAATCGGAGAAAATCCGCTCCCGTACATATATGTCGCAACCGTCGGAGTGAATTTATCTTATTGTTTTCCAACGTCAATCAGGGCGATCCCGGTTGGATACGGGCTTCAGCCGAAATATATGTTAAAAGAAGGATTAAAGCTGTCCGCGATCGTAATTGTGCTGATGACAGCCAGCTGCTATTTCTTATTTGCAAGATAAGAGAAGAATGATGTTGTCCTGTAGTTCAAGAGGAAGAAAAGATGAAGAAATATAATATTGTACTGATACGTGCACTGGCATGTATTGCGGTTATTTTATACCATATGAATAATATGATGTTTGGAATTGGCGGAACAACGAGTTCATTGCTTGCGATAGGCGGGATAGCGCCATATTTCTTTTTTGTGATAAGTGGTTTTCTGGTATCGGTAAAAAAGGATGTAGGAGATATCAAAACCTACTATGTGAAACGGATATTAAGAATCTGCCCGGTGTATTATCTGGTGATTGTTTACAATATTTTCTTCTGGGGAATCCTGTTAAACTGGAACTGGCCGGTTGATTCATCCGGAATGTACTGGTGGCGGTATTTCCTGTTCCTTAGTACGACAGTGCCTACGGGAGAGGGGCTTTGGATCAATGTAAATGCAACATGGACAATCAGCGCATTTATGTTCTTCTATTTAATAAATCCGTTGACTCATTTTATAAAAAACAAATCCGCAAAAGTGTTTGCCGCAATATTGGTCGTATCGGTTTTCATCCAGACATTTTATGATCAGTATGTATATCTGAATGCATTTCCGAGTCCGATAAGCTGTCTGCCGTACTTCCTGATCGGTATGCTGGCAAGGATATATGTAGATGAGGAGGAGGAAAAACGGGGTTGCTGCGTGTTTGCTTTGTTTGCAGTGGTAATTGCACTGATAAAAGGAGCGAATTTCCTGGTATATGCGTGCCTGATCGCAATCGTTATATTGTGTTCCGGTCAGTTAAAGGAAGGCACTGGCATTTTTACAAAGATTATTAACTGGACTTCTGACAGAAGCTATACATTGTACCTTATTCATGCAACTGTATTTGCAACATTTCAGCAGTTTTATGGATTGGGCAGGATCAATAAGGCAGTCTATGTTTTCGCAGCTGTTGTATTGGCGCTTGTGTTTACGGAACTGGTATACAGGTATGTAGAGATGCCTGCAAACAGGCTGGCAAAAAAGATGACATTAAAAGCGCAACGTTCCTAGGTAAACTTGATATGTAACGACAAAAGCACTATAATTTGAATGACAGTTATTTTACATTGCAGAAGAACAGCAGCATTAAGCTAAGAGTAATATCGGAGATCTATACGCAAACCAACAGAAAAAGCAATCTTTCCCCAAGGAGTGACTGCTTTTTTTGATTAGGGGACCAGTGCGGCAGGGAGGAACAGCAGATGAAAGTTGTTTTGTTAGCGGGGGGATTAGGAACGCGGATATCGGAAGAATCACAGTATAAACCGAAACCGATGATTGAAATAGGGGGAATTTTAAGTAGATGTGCCACAAGATCAGCAAAGCTTATTTGAACGTTTCATCGTACATATGGTAAGAAATACCCTTAAATATGTCACAGACAAGGATATAAAAGCTTTTTTGCTAAAGACTTTCCCCAAAGAGGTTCGCACTGCGTTTTATGCTACAAATACCATTGAAACGCTAAATTCGTGGTATCGTAGATTAAACAAGCAGAGAAGTGTATTTCCGAGCTCACAGGCACAGATGAAAGTCCTATACTTAGGAACTTTTGAGATAGTCAAAAAGTGGACAATGCCAATCCGCAACTGGGGGCATAGTACGTGGTAAACTCTAAATTATGTATCTGGATCGGATGCTGATATAGCAATAAAAGCTGGATAATCAAGAGTAAATATACGCCCAGATTTTTCTGGGCGCTCGGATGTGTGAATAAAAATCTGTAAATGTGATCTTCTATGATAATGATTGGGTTGAAGACTCCTGTGTAAGCATTCAGCTCTTGACATACCAGCTAATTATCCATTTTACGTTATATTTTTCAATCATTTCCGTTGATTATTTTCTTATTGCATTTGTATTACGCATTTTCTCTTTTTTAAATATTTTTTCTCTTTTCAATGCAAGGACTGTAAGCCATACCACGGTCAGTACCATAAACAGAATTACCAATAGCCTAATAAACATATTAGCAGTGAAAACTGCCACTGCATAATATATCAGAAGTTCTCCAATCGCAAGTTCTCCAGCAACTGCATTAAATTTGTTTATGACGTTTTCTGCATTTTCACCCATGCAACGCTCTGACCACACAATTAATAACCATATACAAAGTGCCAATAAATACATGACAAACGAAATCTTATTGATTATTATATCCTTAAGTCCTAAGACATTTTGAATCATACCTATTACGGATAGGAAATAGGCTAGGACACCATACCACTCTCGTTGCATACCAAATTTTTTATTATTATCTAAATATATCTCTGTTAGCTTACACACTTTATGTTTTATTTTTGATATATTCTTGCTTTTATCATATTCCTTGATAGTTTCTAAAAAATATTTTTGTACTTCTTCAACCTCCACTTCTGTTTTAAGTTCGTTTATTCTTTCTTTCATTTTTAGATCAATCATATTGATATTTTCATCTGATATCGTTGGGAATTCTTTTTTTATATATTCTGCCTGCGCAGACAATTTTTCTTGCTTCATACGCTCTTACACACAATCTGGATCATCCATTAGTTCAATTTGATCGAATAGATTTTGTATACTGTCCGGCTGCAACGCCCAACGATATGCCGGATGTATCTCATAATCATATCCAAAATCTGTAAAATCATTATATATATATTGATTTTCATCGTAATAAATTCTTTGTATTCCCAGATCTATTTTCTTCCTTGCTGTTATGAAATTTATTTTATATAAAAAAGCTGCTAATTCTTCTGCAGTAGGCTGTCTTCCATCCTTATCTGCAAAATTACTCATAGACAAAATGTTGTTCAACTTTTTCAAAAGCTCTGAACGGGAATACTTACACGGATGACCACTTAATACTTCTTGTTTACTTGGCTTCATTTTTAATAATAGTTCCTTTACCTTGGGAAACTCTGATTGATACTCATTGCCTGTATCCGTCAAACGATCATTAGAGTAATTTGTAAAAACACTTTCCAAATCACTTGTCATTATTTTTTGGTGTCCCATAAAGTAGGCCATTCTTGCTGCCAAAGTACAAAGCTTAACCAAATCTCGTGGGCGCTTTCGGATTAACGACATAAGCACACGATAAATAGGAGCATTCTCCCAGTGCCCTTTTCCATGAAATTCTTTTTCAAATACAGAATTTAAGCTATTTTGAAAATCTCGTTGCTTTGTTTTCAATAATTCCTCTTCGTCAACGTAATTTCCAAAATATGTCTCTATCCTTTTTATTAACATAACTAGAATTTCATGGTTAGTCCACTTCAACCATAAAACACTGCCATCTATTTTGTCAGTTGTTTCGTCCGAAGTACGAATAGAATAATATACATCACTTCTTAAACCCACCCTAAATCTTAAATTTTTAGTTTCTCTGCTAAGATCCCTTACAGCATTTAACATTGCCGATAAATTTGCAACATCACTTTTTGAATTTTTCCACCCTCTATCCAAATCATCCAAATATACCGTTACTGTTTTTTCTTTAAATAATGAATTCTTAAAAAAAGAAACTATTTGCGAATTAGAAAGGTTCAAATAATCATCTTGTAGATCCGAAATTTTTTTTCCAAAAATGTTTCCAATAAGTTTTGTTATACTTCCAATCCACTCTTTCATGTTTGAATTATTAGTCGGATTGGTAACGTAGTTATTCATAGTCTGCAATAGTTCTCGAAAAATAATTTTTGCTAATCCCTCTTTCCAATCCCTTATTCTCTGTAAGAAATTTTCTTCGGCGGTTTTTATATCTAAAATATCATCTGGTTGTATTGAAATTGGCACATTTCCTATATCGTAATCCTCTGATATCAATATTTTAAATAGCGCTGATTTCCCTACTCCTTTATGCCCCACTAATATATATAAAGGAATAGAACTTCTAATTGCGTTATAAATTTCTGTTTTAACATAATATCGTTTTAACCTATCGATTTCCTCGTCTTCAGCAGCCTCATGCCCAAAAATGGCTCGTATCGTTTCTTCATCAAACGATACCGACCAATATTGTGATCTTTGTGGTAACAATCCATTGTTTTGAAGCATTTCTTCCTGTTCCCTTGTAAACATACAATACCGTCCTCCCTTGTTTTCTATTTACCCCCATATCTCTTAGATAATAGGTTCCGTTTCTTCAACTAATTTTTTATTAGATACTTTTGAGAAGCTACGTATTAAATATAATATTGTAGTTTATTACATAATACTACATTTGTTTGACTATGTAAAGAATCTAGTGTAATTTTCATCCATATATTATAGATAAGTAAATGCTTGATATGTTCAAGATTTTTTGCCAGAAGATATAAAAAACAATCGTACGGTTTTATTGAATTATTTGCCTTTGTAATGCTATAAATAATAATTTCGGAATAGCGCAAAGAGAATATTCCGGACAAAAAAGTGAACATTGGCCCCTTAAAAGAGGATATTGTGGAAAATCCTCCCAGCCCATTCCCCGTTGTAATCCCTGACGAAAAAGATTATACTAAGGTGAAACCATAATCAGGAAGAACAGAGGGGAATGAATTTTGAAAAGGAAAAAATTACTACAACTGTTATCGGGAGCACTGACAGCGGCGATCCTGATCTCGGGGAATGGTGTGGCTGTTGCCGCACAGGAACTGAACGGGACAGCGGGAGAGTATGCACAGGCAGAGCAGACAAAGGAAGCTGCCGTACAGACGGAAGAGACGGAACAGACCGAAGAGACGACGGAACAGTCGGACGGGACAAAACAGTCAGAAGAGATAGCCGTGCAGTCGGATGAGACAGAAGCGGTTAAGGAGACAACAGAGCAGAACGAGGAGACGCAGACAAAAACAGATGAACTGCGTCAAGAATTACTGCAGCTTCTGGAGCAAAAGACAGTCATGGCGACGGTCTATCTCACAGATCTCTATGAGGTGCGCGAGGAGCCGGATGCAGACAGCGCTGTAGAGGGAAGCCTGCCTTCCGGTAGTCAGGTGCTGCTTAAGGATGTAGCGATTGATGGCGGCAGCGTCTGGTACTATGTCATGTTTGCAGTGGACGGGCAGGAGCGGTATGGCTATATCGATGCATTACATCTTGTCACGAGTGATACGGATTTCAGAGCCTGGGAGGAGAAGCTTGGCGATGCGGATGAAGCGGCAGGGGAGAAACTCAAAAAGAGCGGCAACCAGGACATCCTTGCGTTTCCGGAGTCCTACCGGGCAGCACTTACACAGCTTAAGGCATCCCATCCGAACTGGACGTTTGTACCGATGCAGACAAATCTGGAGTGGAGCAGTGTTGTGAGCGCAGAGATGCAGAACAACAGAAGCTGGGTGCATCAGAGCAAAGGGGACAACTGGAAGGCGGAGGCTGCCTCCCAGAGCGGTTGGTACATTGCGTCGCAGTCGGCAGTGGAATACTGTCTGGATCCGCGGAATTTTACCAACGATTCCTACATATTTATGTTTGAGCAGCTGACATACAATGCGCAGTACCACACGGTGGATGCGGTTTCTAATATCGTGTCCGGCTCCTTTATGCAGGGAGAAGTGCCGGGAGCGGGGACAACCTATGCGCAGGCATTTTACGATATAGGTAACAGTCTCGGAGTCAGCCCGTTTTTCCTGGCATGCAGGGTTTATCAGGAGCAGGGAAGTGCGGGAACATCGCCATTGATTTCTGGAACTTACCCGGGATATGAAGGATATTACAATTATTATAATATCGGTGCGACAGGAACGACAACGACGGACGTCTATGTCAATGGTTTAAGAACGGCTCAGAATAAAGGCTGGGATACCAGAATGAAAGCCTTGACCGGCGGTGCGCAGTATATCTCGCAAAATTATATCTTAAAAGGACAGGACACCCTTTATCTGCAGAAATTTGATGTGGACGCTTCCTACAATGGATTGTATTCCCACCAGTATCAGCAGAATATCACAGCACCGATGACGGAGGGCGGGAAGATCCGGACGGCGTACAGCCAGACCAACGCGTTGGAGAATCCGTTTGTGTTCAAGATTCCGGTATACAACAATATGCCGGCAACAGCATGTCCTTCGCCGGACGATCAGGATAACACCGCAACAGCTGCGGCGCTGCGTGCGTTTGTAGTGCGTCTGTATGAGGATGCGCTGGGACGTACCTCCTATCAGGATTCGGAGATCGACTACTGGTATCAGGCGCTGCGCAACGGAGAGAAAACGGGCGCAGAAGTTGCACAGGGATTTTTCTTCAGCGATGAATTCAAAAATAAGAATCTCTCCAATGAGGCGTATGTAAACCTTCTGTATCAGGTAATGTTTGACAGACAGGCGGATGACAGCGGAAAGGCAGACTGGCTTGCAAAGCTCTCCAACGGAATGAGCAGGGAGTATGTATACCGCGGATTTGCAAATTCACAGGAGTTTGCAAATGTGTGCAGCCAGTACAGCGTGATCCAGGGAACGGTGACACTGGGAAGCTACCGGGATCAGAATGAGGGGGTAACGTCGTTTGTAAACCGGCTTTATGTGAAACTTCTGGATCGTCAGGGAGAGGATGAAGGAATTGAAAACTGGTGCAGAACGATCCTGACAAAAGCGGATACGACGGAAAATGTAGCGCATGGATTCGTATTCTCACAGGAGTTTTTGAATAAAAATACGTCCAATGAGGAGTTCGTCAAGATCATGTACCGTACATTCTTAGACCGTGAATACGATCAGGCAGGGCTCAATGACTGGGTTGGCCAGCTGAATTCTGGAGTTGGAAGAGAGCAGGTATTCCATGGATTTGCGGGAAGTACGGAATTCCATAACCTGATGGCTGAGTACGGCGTGGACTAGAATCGGCTTTGGAAAATAAAAGAAAAATTAAGAATTTTTTTTGGCCTTTCGATTGTCAAGTGCAGACAATAAAAGTTATAATGAAAGCACAATAGCTATGCTGTGACATAGAGAAGGAGGAAATGTAGTGAAATTTAACAAGTGGGTGAAAAGTGTAACGGCTGCCGTTGTCTTAAGTCTGGCACTTTCCGTGACGGCATTCGGTGCGGAGGCAGATGCGGACGAGCTTACGATGGTGACAAGCGAGCAGACGGAGATGAAAGAGGGAATGGTTGGGGCAGGAGCGCATGCATCGATTTATCCGGATCCGACGATGTATGATGCAACATTTTCCAACAATACCAAGATCAACCTGCTCTTCAACGTCAGAACGTTCGGCAATGATATGGAGCGCTATGAGATCCGTATTTTCAAGGGCAGTACAGAGAGCTCGGCAAATCTGGTTGCAAGAAAGAATGCGGATTTTGATACGACAAAGGGAACATCCGACATTACATACAGCTGGGACACAACGGATTACAGCAAATACACGCCGGGAACCTATACGATCAGCTGTACCTCATTTTATAATTCTACAAACGGGGATGTAGTCAATCAGAAGGAAATGTTTACAGTGACACTGGAAGACTACCGGCTGATTCTGGACAGACAGTTTGTGCAGCGTCTCTACGAGAAAGTATTCCAGAGAACCGCCGATACAGCAGGCTTGAATGACTGGAGCAACAAGCTGTACAATGGAACGACGACCGGTGCGACGACTGCATGGAATTTTTTCTTCAGCCCGGAGTTCGGCAATAAAAATACAACAAACGGGCAGTATGTGGACATTCTGTATCAGGCGCTGTTTGACCGCAATGCAGATACGGACGGCAAGGCAAACTGGGTGAGCTTACTGGATAACGGAGTGTCCCGTACGTATGTGCTGAAAGGATTTACTGATTCGTCAGAGTTCAACAATCTCTGCAGCGTGTATGGAATTCAGCAGGGAACCATAACGACGTCTGAGAACCGCGATAAGAATCCGCAGGTAACGGCATTTGTGAACCGCTTATATACGATCGCAATGAACCGTGCCGCAGATGTCAATGGTCTGAATGACTGGACGGGCAAGCTGCTGGCGAAGACAAAGACACCGAAGCAGGTGGCATCCGGATTCGTATTTTCACAGGAGATGGCCAACCGGAATCTCAGTAACCAGGAGTATGTGACGATGCTTTACCGTACGATGATGGACAGAGAGCCGGATGAGGCAGGCCTGAATGACTGGGTAACCAGACTGCAGTCAGGTACCAGCCGCCAGAGCGTATTTGACGGTTTTGCCGACAGTACAGAGTTTGACAACATTGTACGTGCATACGGATTAAAGTAAATAATACGTCCCTGTAGGACATACAGTTTCATACAGAGGAAGAAAGAGCCCGCGCTGTCGATTTGACAGCGCGGGCTCTTTTGTATAAAGGAAACGTTGCTCTCACAGACAGGTCTGTCAGATTCTGGGGAAGAATGACCGGAAAAATTAAGAAAATATACATATTTTGTAAATTGACGTTGCCCCCGGTACGTGTATAATTAAAATTGGTAGAAATATGTTATTTAGACAGAGGAAGGATCAGGATGAAGAAAAGAGTACTAGCGTGTATACTGGCGGCAGCGCTTCTGACAACCGGAATACCGGGAGGTCAGGCAGCGATGGCACAGAGCCTTACGGAAACCGGAACGGAGATGGCGGCAGAAGAAACCAATCCGGAAAGCACATCGGAAGAAACGGAAGCGGCATCTGTGACGGAAACAGAAGAGCAGACGTCGACAGAGAGAGAGACGGAAGATGTGGCAGAAGGCTCGGAGAGTCAGTCGACAGAGACAGAGGAGACCGAAGCGGCAGAGGAGACCGAAGCGGCAGAGGGAACCGAAGCGGCAGAGGGAACCGAGGAGACAGAAGAAACCGAAGAGACGGAAGCAGTAGAGAAGACAGGGCGCTTAAAGGCATCCGGCGCTGTGGCAGAGGAAGCGTTGGAAGAAGATCCGCAGGCGGGTACTTCCATGAGCAATGAGGAGCCGGAGAGTACATCGAATATCAAAAGCTCATCGGCGACGTACAGCGGATATACCGGAAGCTCCTATATACATAACGGACGGTACGACAGCGGTTATAAGATTGTGAACGGAATCGACGTTTCTTATCACAATGGAGATATTAACTGGTCGGCGGTCAAGGCAGCCGGAATTGACTACGCGCTGATCCGTGTGGGATACCGCGGAATGTCGAACGGAGGATTGTTCGATGATTCCAAGTATCGGGCCAATATCCAGGGCGCATTGAATGCCGGATTGAGAGTCGGTGTCTATATTTTCTCACAGGCAACCACACAGGCGGAGGCAGCGGAAGAGGCAAATTATCTTTTAAATAGAATCTCTGGCTACAATATCACACTGCCGGTGGTCATAGATTATGAATTCGGCACAAACCATAGTGGACGTCTTGCGGATGCCAATCTGGATATTGATACGGCAACGGCAGTTGTGAATGCTTTTTGTACCACGGTGCAGTCGGCAGGATATACGCCGATGGTCTATGCGAATAAGACCATGCTGCAGTCTTACATAAGAGGCGAGATTCTGGACGACTACTATAAGATCTGGCTTGCCAATTATACGACGCAGACGACGTATGCAGGCGAGTATTACGCATGGCAGTACAGCAGCAAGGGCGGCGTGAGCGGTATAAGCGGTTACGTGGATTGCAATTTCTTCTATGTAAGAGATAATTATCAGAATGCACAGCTGTATGTGACCAGGCTGTATGAGAGCCTTCTGGAGCGTGAGCCGGATGCAAGCGGCATGAATGCATATGCCGCTGCAATTTCGGAGGAGACGATGACCGCTGCCGATGTTGCGGTTGATATCATTTCCAGCAGTGAATTTAAGAATAAGAACTACACGAATGAGGTGTACGTGCGGAAGCTTTACGCGGCACTTTTTGCCAGAAGTCCGCAGTATTCGGAAGTCAGCAACTGGGTGGAGGTTCTGTCCAACGGAGTCTCACAGAAATATGTGTTAAAGCAGCTGATTGGGTCGTCAGAGTTTGCGACAGTGTGTTCCTATTATATGTTTTCACCGGGAACCGTGAGCCTGACGGAGAACCGTGATCAGAACTACAATGCGACGGCGTACGTGATGCGCTGCTACCGCAAGATCCTTAGCAGGGATGCGGATGTGTCCGGTCTGAATACATGGACAGGCAAGCTGATTGCCGGTAACGGTGGAGCTGAGATCGTAAAAGATCTGGTAATGAGCGAAGAGTTTCGTAATCTGAACAAGTCTGATGCGGAATTTGTGGACATCCTCTATGCGGCAATGCTGGATCGAAGCTCGGACGAGTCCGGAAAGAATACCTGGCTTTCAACCTTAAATGATGGTGTTTCCTATGTCTATGTTATCAACGGTTTTGCGGGGTCGACAGAATTTGGAAATATCTGTTCCGGTTATGGAATCACACCGGGACAGGCGGAGATTACAGAGGCGAGAGATAAAAACATCAAGGTGACGCAGTATGTCAACCGGTGCTATGAGAAGGCGCTTGGAAGAAGCGGAGAGACGGACGGTATCAATTACTGGTGTTCCATCATTCTTTCGGGGGCACAGTCGCCGAAGAATGTGGCGTACGGATTTGTATTTTCACAGGAATCTGAAAACCAGAACCGAAACAATGCGGATTACACAGAAATGCTATACAACCTGTGCCTGGACAGAGCATCTGAGGCTGCCGGAAAAGCAGACTGGGTCGGCCGGCTGGAGCAGGGAACTTCCAGAGAAGAGGTATACTGGGGATTTGCAAACTCACAGGAGTTTGAAAATATCATCGCAAGCTACGGCCTGTAATGATTATAGAAAGGAGCATTAGGTATGAAGAAACGGATTGCAGCAATACTGCTGTTGGGATGCATGGTAATGGGAAGTATTGGGACACAGGCACAGGTATCCGCAGCAGAAGTGGCAGAAACTGTAACGGAGACGGAAACAGAAACAGAGCAGACATCTGAAGAGACGCCTGTGGACACCGCCGCAGCAGAGAGTACGGAGACCGCGGAAAATACGGAGACTGCGGAAAGCACGGAGTCTGCGGAGCCTGTGAAAGCGGCAGCTGCCGACACAACAGAGAACGGGACAGAAGCGACCGCAGAGGAGATTACACATCCGACAGGTTTGATGGATCTTAACGTGATCAATGTCGGAACGATTGCAGAAGATGATGTTTTAGACGAAACAGAGGCAAACAGCAGCAAGAGTTCCAGTGTATATGCAGCAGCGTGGGATGCTTATTCGTCCAATTACGTGTATAATATGCTTTCGACGGAAGAGCGCAAATTCTGGGATGGACTGGATGCATCCTGCAGACAGGTGCTTCTTGGTACGGATAATCTGACGGATGGACATATACCGTATGTATCCTGCGGAAGCCTGAATTCAAACAGAATTACGTATGTGGCATATATGTTCCGTTACATGAATCCGCAGTATTATTTTATCAATGTGTCTTTGTATCAGGGAGGCAGCAGCAGCGGATGGTATGCGGCATTCGGTGTCTATTCTGCCTTTCAGAATGGTACGGCGAGAAGCACTGCAACACAGAGTGTGAAGAATCAGGTGGATACCTGGAAAAATACGGTCAATTCACTTAGCTCTGAGGCGGAAAAAGTAAAAATGATTCACGATCTCATTGTGCAGAAAGTGGATTATAATACGGATATTTATGGCAACTCGTTTAATGAAGATACGGCATACACACAGTCGGTATACAGCGTATTCTGCATGGATAAGACCGTCTGCGCCGGATATGCGCAGGCGTTTGAGATGATGTGCAACGGCGTGGGTGTTGACTGTATTGCGGTGACAAGTGATGACCATGAGTGGAATAAGGTGCGTATCAACGACTCCTGGTACAATGTAGACTGTACCTGGGCGGATCAGAGCACCATCGACTATGAATATTTTGAGCGGAGCGACGCCGTATATGATGCGGATCTGGCAAGCTATGCAAGCTCCCACGCAGAAGAAGCCTACTGGAGTGAGTATCTTCCGGCTTGTACCTTGGACAGCGGAGCGACGTACTCCGATCCGGGAACCCTGCCGACGATCACACAGCAGACCGCACAGCCACAGATTTCGGTTACGGCGAACAACAATGTCAATTATGTGACGATAACGAGCAGTACGCCGAATGCGATCATCTATTACACAACCAATGGAGATATACCGACACCGGCTTACACGAGATCGGAGAAATATTCGTCGACATTCACACTGGGCGGAAGCTGCACGGTCAAGGCGGTGGCGGTATGCGATACCTACTGGGACAGTAATGTGGCAAGCAAGAGTGTGACGGCAGCTACAGGAACGACAGGAACGACAGGAACTACAGATACACCGGATACGACGGACACCACAACGCAGCACAAATCGGCACCGTTTGTAAAACTGTTGTACCAGTATGTGCTGGATCGCAATGCCACACAGTCTGAAATTGATTACTGGGTAGGACGGCTTGAAAATGGAAGTACCGGAGCTGAGGTTGCCTACGGTTTCCTTTTCAGCGAGGAATTCCAGAATAAGAATTACAGTGATGCGGATTATGTCGAGCATCTGTATTTAAGCCTGATGGGTCGTGCATCGGATGCGGACGGAAAGGCTGACTGGGTGACACATCTGACAAATGGTGTGTCAAGACTCTATGTGTTCCGGCAGTTTACGGATTCCACAGAGTTCGGAAATCTCTGCAATACCTATGAGATTGAGAGAGGAACCGTCACATTGACCGAGGACCGGGATCAGAATTACAATGTGACGCGCTTTGTGGCAAGAAATTATACCGAGTTTCTGGGACGTACCTATGATGTGGGCGGTTTAAATGACTGGAGCGGACGCATCAACAGCGGATACGGAATGGAAAATGTGGCGTATGGCTTTGTATTCTCACAGGAGTGCATCAACATGAACCTCTCAAACAGCGATTATGTTAAGATGCTCTACCGCGGTATTTTCGGACGTTCGTATGACGATGAGGGGCTGAATGACTGGGTGAACCAGCTGAACAACGGCACCTCCAGAGAGACTGTATTCTGGGGCTTTGCAAACTCACAGGAATTTGCAAATATGGTTGCCAGTTATGGATTATAAATGGACAAAACGTATATAAAATGCTATAGTAGCAGTAAGGGAAGGAATCCGGCAGGATTCCTTCTGTAGTATACGGGGAAAGCGAGGTATGGAGATTATGAAGAGACGTGTGTTAGCGGCTTTTCTGGCAATGATGCTCACATGTGGTGTGGCATTTCCAGGCAATGCAGTCCATGCAGCGGAAGTGACGGAGACGACGGTGGAGAGTGCCGCGGCTGCTGAAGAGACGGCGGAACAGACAACGGATGCGGCTGTCGAAACAACGCCGGAGGAAAGCACAGAGCAGCCGGAAACAACAGAAACAACAGAAACAACAGAAGCGACGGAGGCGGAAGAGCCGGAAGCAACAGAGACGGCGGAGAGCAAGCCTGCAGCAGAGATGAGTGCGGCGGAAGATGTGGCTGCCGTAAAAGTGACAGAGAATATGAAGTATGCAGCTTCCGGCAAGTGCGGCGACAATCTGACATGGAGTTATAATAACGGCGTGCTTACGATCACCGGAAGTGGTACGATGTATGATTATCCGGTATATGATACGCCGGGATCCTCGCAGTGCATGCCGTGGTATGCTTACAAATCATCGATTACGGCGGTAAATATTGCAGAGGGTGTGACATCTATCGGGGCATGTACTTTTTACGGATGCAGTTCACTGACGAGTGTGACAACACCGTCGACGATCTCAACGATCGGGTATGCGGCATTTGCAGATTGTACCCGCCTTCAACAGGCAACGATCAAGTCCGGCTTTGTGGGGGAGTCGGCGTTTATCCGCTGTACAGCACTTAATACCGTTTCGGTGGGAAGCGGTGTGACCGGATTTGGAATCAGTGCTTTTGAGAACTGTACCGGACTGACCGGCGTGTATATCAGCGATCTCGCTGCATGGTGCAGGATTGATTTTGGCGGCTATCTGGCAAACCCGCTTCAGTTTGCAAAACATTTGTATCTGAATGGTTCGGAAGTGACAAATCTGCAGATTCCGGACGGTGTGACTGTGATCAGTGATTATGCATTTGAATACGGACAGAATATTACAAGCGTAACGGTTCCTTCCAGTGTGACTACAATCGGTGATTACGCATTTTATCTTTGCAATGGCATCCGGACGGTAAATCTGCCGGCTGGCGGACTGACCCGCATCGGGGCAAGTGCATTTGACAGCTGCTCGGGAATTACCAGTATTGCAATCCCAAACAGTGTGTCCTACATTGGAACATTCGCATTTGCGTGGGCGCCGATTGAATCCGCCAATATCTACCAGGGCGTGATTGAGAGCCATGCATTTGAGGGATGCGGATGTATCTCGAATGTTACGATCGGAAGCGGTGTTACATATATCGGCGATAACGCATTCAACCGGTGTGCCGGATTGCGCACAGTGCAGTACGGCGGTTCCAGAGCGCAGTGGAGAGCGTTGGAGATCGGAGCAAATAATGAGGCACTGACCGGCGCGAGTGTCACCTGCAGCGGAAGCGGAAGTGCCAGCACCGACGGCGTGGACCGGACGAAGATTCATGTCGGCGGAACTGTAAAATACGGTTCTTACGAGCAGGATAACAATGCTTCCAACGGCGCTGAGACCATTGAGTGGACGGTACTGGATATTCAGGGCGATAAGGCGTTGGTGATCAGCAAGAAGGTCCTGGATTTCCAGCGGTATTATCCGAACCTGCAGACAACGGTTACATGGGCGAACAGCAGTATCCGTACCTGGCTGAATGATTCCTTCTATAATGCGGCGTTTAGCGATGGACAGAAGTCCGGGATTTACACAACATCGGTATCCGGTGAGTCGAATACCATATTCGGAACATCCGGCGGATCGGCGACCGGTGATAAGATCTTTTTGCTCAGTGCATCGGAGGCTGCCAACTATCTGAATACGGACGGCAAGCGAATGGCGAACTGCACAGAGTATGCTCTTAGCAGAAACGGTGACCCGGCGCTTCGCAATACAAATACACAGAGCTCTTACTGGTGGCTGCGGACTCCGGGCATCTATACATATGATGCCATGTATGTACATTACACAGGTTCGCTCCGCTACGACGGTATGGCAGTGGCGAATGTGATCGGCGGTGTCCGTCCGGCAATGTGGGTAAATAAGAATGTGGTCGAGGTCGTGCCGGAAAGCAACCGGGTGATTATGGAAGATCCGATTGAACAGTTTGTAACCCGGCTGTATCAGGTCTGCTTAAACCGTGAACCGGATGATGCGGGCTTAAATGACTGGGTGAACAGATTGTCATCCGGACAGGCATCCGGTGTGGAGGTGTCATACGGATTCGTGTTCAGCCAGGAATTCCAGAATTACAATTACTGCAACACCGATTATGTAAAGCAGCTCTATCGCGCGTTCATGGGACGTGAATATGACCAGGGCGGTCTGGATGACTGGGTCGGCAGACTTGAGACAGGAACAACCAGAGAGGAAGTATTCAACGGATTTTCGCAGAGCGAAGAGTTTAACAATCTGTGTACCCAGTACGGTATTACGAGGGGAGACGGTATTGCGGTTCCACAGTACGGAACAGTTCCGAGAGGAGCATGTACGGTCTGCGGTGCCACAGACGGTGTGACGGCATTTGTGACCAGACTTTATAATATCTGCCTGGACCGCAATCCGGATACGGACGGATTAAACGACTGGACGAACGGACTGTGGGATCACACAAAGAGCGGCGGTTCAGTAGCGCAGGGATTTATTTTCTCTCAGGAGTTTAAGAATAAGAATCTGAACGACAATGATTATGTGGAGTATCTGTACCGTGCATTTTTTGACCGGAGTGCAGATGCGGGCGGCAAGGCAGACTGGGTAAGCCGCATGCAGACGCAGGGATACAGCAGGGAAGATGTATTTAACGGATTTGTCGGCAGTGAAGAATTCAATAATCTGTGCAAAAAGTATGGAATAACGAGAGACTAAAGCGGGATGACAGAGTTTGCAATCTGCGTCAACCAGAGATAGGGAGGAACTGAATGAAAAAGATACGAAGATCGCTGGCGGTTTTTATTGCTGCTTTTGTCATGATTACAGGAGCCGGTCTTCTGACGGGGAAGACCGTTCCGGTGCGGGCGGAGGATAATGTCACCGCATTTGTGGACCGGATGTACCAGGTGTGCCTTGGCCGTGCAGCGGATGAGGAAGGCAGGGCAGACTGGGTGAACCGTCTGCAGACTGGAGAGGCAAGAGGCGCTGATGTGGCGTACGGATTTGTGTTCAGTACGGAATTCCGCAATATGAACCTCTGCAACAGCTGCTATGTGGACGCCATGTATCAGGCGTTTTTCGGACGCACGGCAGATGAAGCCGGAAAGGCGGACTGGATGAATCGTTTGGCAGAAGGGCAGACCAGAGGAGCGGTCATGACCGGCTTTGTGAATTCGGAAGAATTTTCTGCGCTTTGTGCTTCCTATGGTATTGAGAGTGGAAGCGGCGACTGGAGCGGCATCAGTATTCCGATTCTCGGCAACTGTTCCTGGTGTGGGACAGACAATGATACCATCACAGATTTTGTGACCAGATTGTACCGCATCTGTCTGGAGCGCGAGCCGGATGAGGCAGGACTTGCAGACTGGAGTGCACAGCTTGCCAACGGTGCCGAGGGCAGCCAGGTGGCGTATGGTTTTATATTCAGCACAGAATATAAGCAGAAGCATACGTCTAACACAGAGTTTGCAACGATGCTGTATCATACGATGATGGACCGTGAACCGGACGATGCAGGTCTTACAGACTGGGTGGCCAAGCTGAACTATACCAATACCAGGGAATATGTGTTTAATGGATTTTTGTTCAGTACAGAGTTCGCAAGACGCTGTGCAGCGTCAGGAATCAATATTGGAAATGCAATTGAGACACCGGATGCTACGGATGCCTGGCAGATGAATATTCAGATTCTGGCACTTTGCAACGAGCAGCGTCAGAACAATGGTCTGGAAAAGCTTATGACCAGAGAGGATCTGTGGGAGCAGGTAGCACAGGTGCGTGCCGGGGAAATTGTGGATTATTTCAGTCACATACGTCCAAATGGCGAAAATTGTTTTTCACTTTATGAGGAGGCGGGGCTGGATTATTGTACTGCCGGTGAAAATATTGCGGGAGGACAGAGCGGAGCGCCCCAGGTGGTAAATGCATGGATGAATTCTGAGACACACAGAGGAAATATTCTGGAGGAATCGTATGAGTATCTTGCGACCGGCTATGCGACAGGGGGAGCTTACGGTACGAATTACTGCCAGAATTTTCTTGGAGACTGGTAAACAATAAAAAAAGAAAGGGGGGAATTCCGGGCGGAATTCCCTTTTGAGGTACAAAATGAGAAAAATAAGAAAAATAAGAATGATAATTGGCACAGTATTGTGCGCTATGGTGCTGGCACTCGGAAACCGTATGCCGGTAATGGCAGAGGAAGTGGTATCTGAGGAATTAAAAGCGGCAGACACGCTGAATTTAACGGTATCTTATCCATCAGACATCAAGTGCGGGGAAGAGGTGACATTTAAGCTTCTGGCGACCGGCGGGAGCGGTACTTACAAATACCGGATTGCTTCGCTGACGGATGCGCAGCAGAATTTTGTCTATGATATCAGCTATGGGTCAAACAGTGTCTACGGAGATAGCGATGAGTTCAAATTCACCTTTTATGCGTCAGGTACGTATTATATCCGGTTTGGTGTCATGGATATGGGATCGACACCATACCAGACCAAGACGACAGGGCTGCTGGAGTACCCCATCGTAATTAACGATCCGAATTATCCATCGGTGGAAGAACTCGTGGCAAATGTTGCGGGCGAATGTGAGAAGAGCTGCTCGACCGATTTTGATAAGGCGGTCTGGCTGCATGACTGGATTTTAGATCACGCGGATTACGACTATACGTACAGCTATTGTGCGGCAGAGGGCGTTCTGGCGCGCGGAAAGGGAACCTGTGAGTCATATCACAGAGCCTATGTGATGCTTTTAAATAAGGTCGGTATTCCGACGGGACGGATCGCCGGAAATGGACATGTGTGGACAGCGGCGCAGCTGGATGGAAAATGGTATCAGATTGACAGCACCTGGGATGATATGGGGGCGTCCTACAAAGGAACGTTTTATGAGCATCTGTATTTTGGATTGAATGACGATATCATGAAGCTGGTACACAGTGACCATACACAGCCGGTAGAAGGATATGAGTGCAACTCTCTGGAAGAGAATTATTTTATTAAGACCGGGGAGATACATCAGTGGTCGGATCCATTTGCTGAGAAGATCCGTCAGAAAATTGCAGCAGGGGAGACCAGCTTTACACTTGCGGTGAATAGTGATCTGCCGGAGAGTGTTGTCAATGTGATCTACCGTCTCGTGGCGTATGAACTTTCCAGTGAGAGCTGGACGAATGCAACGCTGAGTGCATCTTATGACAATCAGAAACTGACCTGCAGCGTAACCGTAAAAACACCGGAAAACAACGGTGGAGACAATGGAAACAGCGGATCGAATGACAGTAACAATGGCGGAAATACAGGTGGAAACAGCGGATCGAATGACAGTAACAATGGCGGAAACACAGGTACGGACAACGGAAACAGCGGCAACACAGGAACGACGCTGACCGGCAAGCAGCGGTTTGCATCACTTTTATATGAAAATGCACTCGGCAGATCGGCAGCACAGAGCGAACTGGATTATTGGGCGCAGGAGCTGACAAATGGCAGAACGGGTGCGGAAGTGGCATACGGCTTTTTATTCAGCGAGGAGTTTCAGAATCATAATTATAACAATGCCGATTACGTGGAGCATCTGTATCTGAGCCTCATGGGACGTGCATCGGATTCGGACGGAAAAGCGGGCTGGGTCAAGACACTGGAAAACGGAACCTCCAGACTTTATGTGTTCCGCCAGTTTATCAATTCAGAGGAATTCCAGCAGCTGTGCAATATGTATGAGATTCAGAAGGGCGATGTCTCATTGACGGAAGAACGCGACCAGAACTATAATGTTACAAGTTTTGTCGCCAGAAATTATACACAGTTTTTAAGCAGGAATTATGATACGGACGGTTTGAACCACTGGTGTGAAGCGATCAACCATCACACGCAGTCCATGCAGGAGATTGCTTATGGATTTGTCTTTTCCACAGAGTGCAGTAATAAGAATTTGTCGAATACCGAATATGTAAAAATGCTGTACCGCGGATGCTTTGACAGAGAGGGAGATGATGCGGGAATAAGCGATTGGACAAATGCACTGAACTCTGGTATGATGGACAGGACACAGGTGTTCTGGGGGTTTGCAAATTCACAGGAATTTGCAAATATGGTAGAAAGTTATCATCTATAAGTAAAAGGGAATGACAATATGAGCAAAGCATTGATTGTAGGTGCGGCAGGTTTTGTTGGAAGTTATCTTGCACGTGAGGTAAAAGATCATCATGGAATGGAGGTTCATGCGACAAAGCTGGCGCATGAACAGTTGGAGATACCGGGAGTGGCGATTCATGACTTAAATATTTTGAATAAGGATGAGATCGTTGCATTGCTGTACGAGGTGCGCCCGGATTATATTTTTCATCTGGCGGCACAGAGTTCGGTCAGTGTAGCATGGAAGAATCCGGGGCTTACGATTGACATCAATGTCAAGGGAAGCGTGAATCTGATGGATGCGGTGCGGGAGCTTTTTTACAAACCGCGCGTACTTCTGATCGGATCCGGTGAAGAGTACGGGCATATCCGGGAAGGGGAGACGCCGATCAAAGAGGACAACTACCTTCGACCGGGCAATATCTATGCGGCAACGAAGGTCTGCCAGAATATGATCGCCAGCATCTATACGCAGGCGTATGATATGCAGCTGATGATGGTCCGGGCATTCAATCACATCGGACCATGTCAGTCACCGATCTTTGTCATCTCGGATTTCTGCAAGCAGGTAGCGGAGATCGAGGCGGGAAAGAAAGAACCGGTGATGTATGTCGGAAATCTGGCGGCAAAGCGGGATTTTACGGATGTACGAGATGTTGTGCGTGCATATGCGCTTCTGGTACAGAGCGGAACTGCAGGTGAGACTTACAATGTCGGCAGCGGACACGCTCACGAGATCCGGGAGATTCTGGATCTGATTATCTCGCTTTCAACAAAGGAGATCCGGGTGGAGATTGACCCGAACAAGATCCGGCCGGTCGACGTTCCGATCATTGAGGCGGATATTACCAAATTAAACGCGGCGACCGGATGGAAACCGCAGATTCCGCTGGAGCAGACGATTCAGGAAATTCTGGATTACTGGCGGGAGAGAGTATAGCGTGATGGAGGAGATTGAGCGGATGGAAAAGATGTTTTCTTCGGAAGGGGTTACAAAGTCAGACCGTATGCTTCACACACCTGGAATGTTTGCCAAAAATCATTTGCTCTATGTGCAGGAGGTAGGAAGACTGGAAAGCCTCGTACCGCATGTGTGCAGGAGGGAGAATCTGGATTCTTATCTGATTTTTGAAGTGGTAGCGGGAAAGGGAAGCATTTCCACGGAAGGACAGACGATTGAACTGCATAAGGATGAGTGCGTGTGGATCGATTGTCATAAGGCTTTTGAACATGTCAGCAGCGAGGATGAGCCGTGGAAGCTGGCGTGGGTTCATTTTAATGGGAACTGTGCAGCGGAGTTCTATGAGCTGTTTCATAAAAAAAATGCGGTGCCTGTTTTTAAGACGAGTGAGAAAGAGGATGTTGCAGATCTGATCGGGAAGATTCTTGAAGGCGTAAAGGAAAATGCGTCGGAACTGGCGATTCACAGTATGTTGACGCAGCTGGTTACGGGATGTTTGCAGGAGACGACCGGCAAAGATACCATGGAGGAGGTTCGTGAGTTTATCAATGCAAATTTTGCAGAGGCAGGTATCTATACATTGCTGACAGATCGTTTTGGTATGGAGCAGAGCCTGTTAGAGCAGAAGTTCCTTGGCAGCTACGGCATCAGTGTGCGGGATTATATTTTAAACCGCAGGTTTAATGCGGCAAAAGAATTGCTTCGTTTTACGATCCAGCCAATGAGTGAGGTGATCACAGAATCCGGGATTGGCAATGAAGATTTGTTCTACCAGCTGTTCCGGGAGAATGAAAATATGACGCCGGAAGAGTACCGGAAGAACTGGGCACAATGGATTAAAGATTAAAGAAAAGAGGGAAAAAGCATGAGTTACATGGAGACTTACAAAGAGTGGTGCACAAACCCATATTTTGATGAGAATACAAAGGCAGAACTTGCTGCAATAGGGGACGATGCGGCGGAGATTGAGGATCGTTTTTACCGTCAGTTAGAGTTTGGAACCGGCGGACTGCGCGGCGTGATCGGAGCG
>Ga0129312_1000198_pt1 | contig 61230 bp, 65 predicted proteins | sample O827metagenome_FD_94434 | JGI IMG/M metagenome (GOLD analysis project Ga0129312, IMG submission 94434) | Orangutan group fecal microbial communities from Wisconsin, USA - O827 metagenome | ecosystem: Host-associated > Mammals > Digestive system > Large intestine > Fecal | place: USA: Wisconsin... | reverse complement strand
TGAGGAGGAACACAGATGGAACGGCGAGAGCGGAAAAACGCAGTGACCGTGCTGGCACCGGCCAAGCTCAATCTGGCACTGGATGTAGTAGGCTTGCTGCCCAACGGCTACCATGCGCTGGATATGACCATGCAGACCATTACCCTGTACGAGCGGGTGATGCTGCGCCGCAGCGCCGGGCTCAGTCTGCGTCTGCCGGGCAGCCTTGTGCAGCCCAACGATAAAAACACCGCCATCAAGGCGGCGCTGGCGTTCTTCCACTATACCGGCCTGCTGGCGGGGGTGGATATCACCATCTACAAAAACACCCCGGTGCGGGCGGGCATGGCAGGCGGCAGCGCAGACGCTGCCGCCGTGCTGGTGGGCCTGAACGCCCTGTACGGAGCAAAGCTTTCCATGAGTGAGCTGTGCGCACTGGGCGCAGGCATCGGCGCGGACGTGCCCTTTGCCCTGATGGGCGGCACCTGCCGGGTGCAGGGCGTGGGCGACCTGCTCAAGGCGCTGCCCCCTGTGCCGGACTGCTGGTTTACGGTGGTGATGCCGGACTACGGCGTGTCCACCCCGGAAGCCTTTGCGGCCTACGATACCGTGGGCAGCAGCACCCACCCGGATTGTGAAGCGCAGGAAGCAGCCATCCGCGCCGGAGACTTGGACGCCGTATGCGCTGCCGCCGGCAATGCGCTGGAAGAGTGCAGCGGTGCAAAGGATAACGAAGCAATCAAGTCCCTGCTCCGGGCGCACGGCGCTGTTACCGCGCTGATGACCGGCAGCGGTGCGGCGGTGTTCGGCGTGTTCCGGGATGAAGCCGCCGCCAGAGCCGCAGCAGCAGCGGCAAAGCGGCAGTGGCCGCAGGTCTACGTTGCCAAGCCCGACCGCGGCGGTGCCCGGGTGATCCGCTAAAAAGTATAAACCTCCTTCCCGCAGGGCATACTGTCCCCAAAGGAAGGAGGTCTTTTTTGTGCAGACCTTTTACAAAATCTGCCTGCTGCTGCTCATCATAGGCGGCGTGAACTGGGGGCTTGTGGGCCTGTTCCAGTTCGACCTTGTGGGCTGGCTGCTGGGCGGCAGCACCTCGGTGTGGTCCCGTATCGTGTTTGCGCTGGTGGGCTTGGCCGCCCTTGGCTGCATTCCGGAACTGTTCACCGAGGAACCGGAGGAAGAATAACAAAACAGCTGCTGCACTTTTGCGTGCAGCAGCTGTTTTACGTTATTTTATTGGTCGTTATCCACATCGTCCCAGCCGATGAGGTCGGGCAGGGTCAGCGTTTCGTCCGAGCAGTGGTGGCTTGTGCGGCGCTGGTCGGCGGCTTTGGTGTGCACTACCTCGCGGGCAAGTTCCCGGATGGCAACGCAGTCCTCCGGCAGGTCGGTCTGGCTGCGGCCGGAGTGGGTGAACAAAATCTGCCCCTCGTGGCCAACGATCAGGGTCATGGGCAGGATCTGCGGGGCATTGCGGTCGTAATGGTAGCCGGCATCCCGGGCACTTTTATAGATGCGCTGGGCAGAAAAGCTCCAGCTCAGAAGCCCGCGTGCCTGTTCTACCCCCAGATAGCTGTACAGCACACCCGGCGCATCGCAGATGATGGGAAAGGGGAACTCCTTGCCCTGCGTAGCCTCGGCTACCGCGCGGGGGGCTGAGCGCACCACGCACGCCAGCCGCACACCCCGCAGCCGCGGCAGGGTCTTTAAGTAGCGGGTCAGATATTCCCGGGTGACCGGGTGGTCGAACCCGGGCAGAAAGATCATGCACAGGGGCTCGGTGCCCGCACACAGGGCGTAAAAATCGTTGCCCGGGGTGGTGGGGGTGTCAAAGGTGAACCGGGGAATGGAAGTACCAACCAGATGCTCAGAGCTCATGCCGCAATTGCACATCCTTTCAAATGGTGATAAAAAAATCCACAGCCGTGCCCTGTGTTTGCAGGGGCACAAGCGGTGGATTGGATTACTATAAAGATCCCGCCCGGTCGTCTGCGGTCAATCAAACCTACCCTTACGGACAGGTGGGTGCCCTGTCTCCGGAATCACGCTTCCTCATCGAGCCTCCATGGTCGACCCATGGCGGGGAGGTCTGCAATCCACCGGAGAACTCCGGGCTCCCGTTGAATGATTAGTAGGATCATACAAACCGCAACAAATCGAGCCGGGCAGGAAGTCTTGCACGGGTCAATCCGTCAAAGGACTTACTCGATATCGTAGTCCTCGCTCAGACGCTGCTCGAACAGCTTGCTGACTTCCATCAGCACCTCGTCATCCTCTACAACGTCCAGATATTCGCCTTCATCGTCCTCCCCGACACTCAGGATCACCAGCTGGGCGTCCTCGTTCAGGTCCTCTTCGTTCTCGGCGTATTCCACAACAGCCAGATAATGCACGCCCTTGTGATCCAGCGCATCGATCACCTCAAAGGTGACCTCGTTGCCGTCCTCGTCCTCAAGGGTCATCAGGTCAGGCTGATATTCTTCTTCAGTATTGGGGTTCTTGATCTCGTCAGACATAATACGCTCCTGTATTGCTTTATCACAAAAAGCAGTTGATGCTGCGGGCTGCACCCCGCTTGGTCTGCTTATAGTGTAGCGTGTTTTGCCCGGTTCGTCAAGATGCTTTTTCGCACAGAAATCATTGGATAAATTTTCACGCAATTTCCTCTCGCACTGCCGCGCAGAATATGGTATACTACTGGTTGAATCTTTTGCGCTGCACCGTGCAGCGTGCAGTACAGTATATGGAACAGGGAGCGGGAATATGTTGAAAAAATTAGAGGCAGTCTGTCTTGCGGCGTTGCTGCTGCTTACCGGCTGCACGCTGCGGCCGCAGGAAAACGGCAGCGCCGTCCAGAGCATCAGCCGCCCGGCGGTGGAATCCGCCGAGTTACAGTTCACCCACCCGGCAGCAGGGGACACGGTTGCGGTGTTCGATACCTCTGCGGGTGTTTTCCGTGCGGTGCTCTTCCCGGAGAAGGCCCCGCAGGCCTGCGACAACTTTATCGGCCTTGTGCAGCAGGGCTATTATAACGGCCTTACCGTGAGCCGGGTGGAGAACCAGTTCGTGGTGGAAGCCGGGCAGGGCGCAGACGGCAAGGGCTCTACCATCTGGAAGGGCAGCCGCTACCCGGTGGAGGCATCGGACAGCCTGCACCATTACGCCGGGGCACTGTGCATGGGCGTGGACGCCTCCGGCGAGTGTGCCAGCGTGTTCTATGTGGTGGAGTCGCTGCCGGGAGAGCAGTCGATAACGCAGGAGCTGGTGGACCAGATGAACGCCGCCGGTTACCGCGCCGAGGTGGTATCCGCGTACCAGACGGCAGGCGGCGCGCCCTATCTGGACTACACCGATACCGTGTTCGGGCAGGTGTACGAGGGCATGGACATCGTGGACACCATCGCCCAGACCGCCGTGGACGAAAACCAGAAGCCCACCACCGATATCACCATCAACAGCGTGAGCATTGAGACCTATCAGGGATAAATAGTAAAAGATGCCTGTGCGTGAGCACAGGCATCTTTTTTATATCTCCCCGGGGTGTTCCTTGCGCCATGCAAGGTAGTCCTCCAAAATGACCGTGGCGCTGACCGAATCCAGAATCTCCTTGCGGCGGCTGCCGTAGGTGCCGCTTTCGTCCAGAAGGTCGGCGGCGGCGCAGGTGGTCTGGCGCTCGTCCCACATCCGCACCGGCAGGCCGCTCCAAAGCTCTACGGTCTTTGCCAGCTTGCGGCTCTTGACGGCACGCTCGCCCTCGGTGCCGTCCATATTCAGCGGCAGACCGATCAGAATCATCTCGGCTTCGATCTCCTTGGCCACCTCGCATACCCGGGCGGCTACCTTGTTGCGGGCTTTTAAAGTGATCTGGGGCGTGATGGCGGTGGTAAGAAATTCGGTGCGGTCGCAGGTGGCAAGGCCGGTGCGGCTGTCCCCGTAGTCAACGGCTAAAATCTTCATACAAAGTCCCTTTCCGGTGTGCAGGCTGTTTTTTTCAGTGTACCACAGCGGCGGCGGGATTGCAAAGAAAAGCTGTGGTTTTATCTCTGGTTTCGTGTTACAATAAAGGCAAAAATCAACGAGCGGGAGGAAACCGAAATGTTGAAACTGGTTCTGGGCGCTTCCGGCAGCGGCAAGACCACCCTGCTGTATGCCCGCATCCGTGCCCGCGCCGAGGCGGGGAAGCGCAGCATCCTGCTGGTGCCGGAGCAGTTTACCTCCAGCACCGAGGCGCGCATCTACCGGGAGCTGGGCGATGCCCTTTCCGGCATGGTGGAAAGCTATTCCTTCACCAGTCTGGCCGAGCATATCCTTGCGGCGCTTGGCGGCGCGGCGGTGCAGACCCTGACCGATGCCGGGCGGGCGGTGCTGGTGCGCCGTGCGCTGGAGGAATTGCAGGATAACGTACACTACTACTACCGCCACCGGCGCAGCGCAGCCTTTTGCCAGATGGCTGCCGAGACCATCGACGAACTGAAAAGCGCCGGGCTTTCCGGGCAGCAGTTGCAGGAGCTTGCCCGGGACTGCGGCACCGAGAGCGCAAAGCTGGGCGAGCTGGCGCTCATTTTTCAGGGTTACGAGAGCCTGCTGGCGGGCACCGGCATGGACCCCGCTGACCGGCTGGAACTGGCGGCGGACCGTCTGGAAGCCGCGCTTGCCCGGGACGAGCTGCCGGACTTTTTGCGCGAGCGCGAGGTGTTCATTGACGAGTTCGACACCTTCAACGCGCCCAAAAAGCGGCTGATGGGTGCCATGCTGGCCGCGCTGCCCGCCGTGACGGTAGCGCTGTGCGAGGACGGCGCACCCATGCAGCCCGGGGACTTGGAACTATTCTCCGGTGCAAAGCAGGTGGCGGCGCAGCTGCGCCAGCTGGCGCGCAAAAACGGCGCACAGGTGGCCGCGCCGGAACTGCTGCGGCGGGACCTGCGCCACAAGGATGCCCCGGGGCTTGCCGCCCTGACCGAGCTGCTGGAGACCGGCAGCTGCACCCCGCCGGAAAGTGCCCCGGAACTGCGGCTGTTTGCCGCCGCCAGCCGAGAAGAGGAAGCCCGCTGCGCCGCCGCCGCCATCCGCCGCCTGATGCGGCAGGGGGTGCGCTGCGGAAAGATCGCGGTGGTCTGCCGCGATATCAGCCTGTACCGCTCTGCGGTGCGGTACGAGTTCCGCATGGCAGAGATCCCGCTGTACTGCGATGAACCCACCACCCCGGAGTTCAGCGCCCCCGCCACGGCGGTGCGGGCACTGCTGGCACTGCTGCGGGGCGCGGACATGACCGAGCAGTTGACTGTACTGGCTAAGACCGGCCTGTGCGCCCTGACCGAACCGGAGGTCTGCGCGCTGGAAAACTACGCCTACACATGGTCGCCCAATGCGGCGGCATGGCGGGCAGAATTTACCAAAAGCCCCCGGGGCTTTGGCGATGCCGAGCTGACCGAGGAAGATACGCTGAACCTGACCCGCGCCGAGCACGCCCGCAAAAAGCTGGTGACGGCGGTGGATACTTTGCGCGGCAAGGTGCGCAGCGCCAACGCCGAGCAGATCAGCCGGGCGCTGTATTTCTGCCTGAAGGAGCTGGGCGCAGAGGGGCAGCAGGCTGCGCAGGTGGAGGATATCCGCACCGCCCGGGGCATCCCGGCGGCAGAGGAAGCCGCCCGCGAGTGGAACGTGGTGATGCAGCTGCTGGACGAGATGGCGCGGCTGCTGGGCAGTCAGGGCATCACCGTGCCGGAGTATGAGGATCTTTTCAGCCTGCTGCTGCGCTCCTCTGATCTGGGTCACATCCCGCAGACCTTGGACGCGGTGGTGCTGGCAAGCGCCGGTAAAATGCGTCTGGATGCGCCGGACTATGTGTTCGTGCTGGGGCTTGCGGAGGGAGAATTTCCCTCTACTCCCGCAGAAAGCGGCCTGCTGACCCACGCCGACCGCGACCTGCTGATGGCAAAACAGATCGACCTGCCGGACTGCTTTGAGAACCGCGTGGTGCGTGAGCAGGTCTGTTTTTACAAAGCCCTTACCGCCCCGGCAAAGGGGCTGTGGATGAGCTGGCCCAAAGGGCAGGGACAGACCCTGTGTGCCGCGCTGGAGCCCATCGTGGAGGCGTTGCAGCCCGCTGCACCACAGCTGGAGCTCATTGACCTTGCCGCCACCCCCGCAGACGGCTTGGATGTGCTGGGCGGCGGCTGGCCGTTGAACGAACTGGAGCGTGCCAGCCTGACCGAGGCGCTGCGCGCCCCCGGCGAAGGGGTGCAGGCACCCCGGGGGCTGGCTCTATTACAGCGCATGGAGCAGGACCCGCCCCGGCAGGTGCAGGATCTGCCCACGCTGGAAGCGCTGCTGGGCAGGCGGCTGCACATCTCGCCCAGCCAGCTGGAAAAATACTATACCTGCCGCTACGGCTACTTTTTGCAGTATGTGCTGGGACTCAAGCCCCGCCGCCGTGCGGAGCTTTCGGCTGACCAGAGCGGTACCCTGATGCACTGGGTGCTGCAGATGGCGCTGGACCCACACCCCGGGGCGGACAACCCCTGTGCCGGGCTGCGCCCCTTTTTGGAGCTGGACGATGCCGCCATGGCCGACCTCGCCGCCGCACTGGTGGACGAGTACGCGCGGCGCTATCTGCCGGAGGATACCGCACGCTTTGCCTACCTGCTCTCCCGGCTGAAAAAGAGCATGACCAGCCTGTTGTGCTATCTGCGGGACGAGCAGAACCAGTCCCAATTCAAGCCCGTGGCCTGTGAGCTGAAGATCGGCCGGGGCGAGGATGCCGTGCCCGGGCAGGTGTACCGCCTGTCGGACGGGCGCACGGTGCAGCTGGTGGGCACGGTGGACCGCGCAGACGAGTGGATCGAGGATGACGGCACCCGCTGGGTGCGGGTGGTGGACTACAAGACCGGCAGCAAAAAGCTGGATTTAAAAGAGGTCTACTGCGGGCTGGACTGCCAGATGCTGCTGTATCTGTTCAGCCTGACCCGGGATGCGGGCGGGCGCTTTACCGGCGCACAGCCGGCGGGCGTTTTGTATCTGCTGGCCGACCCCGCCCCCCAGACCCTGCCCCGCGGGCAGGCTGCCCGGGCGGTGGAGTACCAGCTGGACGGCCTTGTGCGGGATGAGCAGAAGATCTTTGACGCTATGGACGCGGACGAAACGGGCAAGTACCTGCCCTTTGGCTACCGCAACGGCGCACCCAGCCCCTACCAGAAGGACAAGCGGGCGGACAGTGCCAAGCTCAGCCGCATCCAGCTGCATCTGGACGACCTTGTCACCCAGATGGGCGAGCAGCTCTACGGCGGGCGGATCGATGCCGAGCCGCTGGTGGTGAGCAGCAGCAAAAGCCCCTGTACCTGGTGCGATTACAGCTTTATCTGCTGCCACGAGACCGGGGTGCACGAGCGTGCGCTGGAAGCCCCTGCAAAGCCCTTTGAACCCGAGGAAGAAAACGAAGAAGAGGAGGAACAGCCGTGAGCGGACCCAAATGGACCCCGGCGCAGCAGGTTGCCATCGCCGACCGGGGCGGTGCGCTGCTGGTAAGCGCAGCCGCAGGCAGCGGCAAGACCGCTGTGCTGACCGAGCGGGCGGTGCAGCTGATCACCGACCCGGAGCACCCGGTCAATGCCGACCGGCTGCTCATCGTCACCTTTACCAATGCAGCGGCGGCAGAACTGCGTGCCCGCATCGGGCAGGCACTGCTGCACCGCAGCCAGCTGCAGCCCGGCAATGCCATGCTGCGCCGCCAGCGGATGCTGCTGCAGCGTGCACCCATCTGCACCATTGACGCTTTTTGTCTGAACCTGCTGCACAAGCACTTTCAGGCGCTGGATATCCCGCCGGATTTTGCCCCGGCAGATCCCGGTACCGTGCAGCTGCTGCGGGGGGCGGCACTGGCTGAAACGCTGGAAAACGCCTACCGCGACCCGGATTTCTGCGCTTTTGCAGACCTGTACGGCAAGGGACGCACGGATAAGCCCGCTGGCGATGCCATTTTGCAGATCTACGATTTTCTGCGGGCGCTGCCGGACTACGACCGTAAGCTGGATGAATTTCTTGCCCCTTACGAGCAGGAAAACGGTTTTACCGCCACCTGCTGGCATGATCTGCTGCTGGCCGATGCTGCCCGCTGCGCCAAGGCTGCACGGGAGCTGCTGACGGCAGCGCTGGCCGACTGCCATGCGGATTTTGATCAGGAACTGGCAGCTGCCGAGGAGAAAAAGACCCCCGCTGCCCGGGCAAAGGCACAGGCCACGGTAGCGGAAAAATACGAGGAAGCCGGTACAAGGCTGGAAAAGGCCGCCGCCCTCTTTGCACAGGCAGAGCAGCTGGCTGCTGCCGGGCAGTGGGACCCACTGTACGACCTGCTCACCCCCTATGTGCTGGGCATGGAGGAAGCCCCCGGCCTGAAGGGCATGAAAAAGCGTCTGGGCGGCGACCACAAGGCCGAGATCAAGACCCGCTCGGACGAAGCCGCCGCCCTGTTTGAGCAGATGACCCAGCTTATTTGTTGCAGTGCAGCCGAAGCCGAGACCGACCGGCAGATCACCCTGCCCCGGCTGCGGGCGCTGTTTGCCGCCGTGCGGGACTTCGATGCCCGGTTCACAGCCAGAAAGCGGGAGCGCAAGCTGCTGGAATTCAGCGATTTTGAACACCTTGCCCTGCGTCTGCTGCGTACCCCGGAGGGCACACCTACCCCCTTGTGCGAGAACATCCGGCAGGACTACGCCGCCGTGATGGTGGACGAATATCAGGACACGAACGCCCTGCAGGATGCGCTTTACCGCTGCCTTGCCGCCCCGGCGGGGGATAACCTCTTCCTTGTGGGCGATTTAAAGCAGAGCATCTACCGCTTCCGGCAGGCAGAGCCCGGCATCTTCCGGCAAAAGCTGGACAGCTGGCCGCTGCTGCCGGGCGCAAAAGCCCGTCCCCGCCCGCCGGAGGGCACCCCGGGCACGGACGCACTGCTGGCACTGGATGCAAACTTCCGCTCCGCACCGCAGGTGGTGGCGGGCATCAACTATCTCTTTGAGCAGCTCATGACCCCGGAGCTGGGCGATACCGCCTACGGTGACGGGCAGCGTCTGGTCTGCGGTGCGCCCGGGGAATATCAGGGCAGCGTGGAAGTGCAGTTTTTGCCGGACGATGAGACGGAAACCGATGCGGGATGGATCGCCGAACGCATCGCGCAGCTGGTTTCTGCCGGGGAACCGGTGCGGGAGGGCAGCACCACCCGCCCGGTGCGGTACGAGGACTGCTGCGTGCTGCTGGCAGCGCGCACCGAGTTCCCGGCCTATGTGGAAGCACTGACTGCCCGGGGCATCCCGGTATACGCCGACGCCCGGGAGAACCTGATGCTTGCGCCCCATATTCGTCCCCTCATCGCTCTGCTCAAGGTCATCGACGACCCCTCGCAGGACATCTATCTGGCCGCCGCCATGCTGGGCCCCATGTTCGGCTTTACCGAGGACGACCTTGTGCGGCTGCGCGCCCGCAGCCGTCAGGTGCCGACAGAGCCGGACAAAAAGCCCGCCCGCATCAGCCTGTACGGCGCACTGCTGCTGGCGCTGGAGGACCCGACAGACGATCCCTTTACCGAGAAGGTGAAGGACTTCTATGCCCACCTCACCGCCCTGCGGCAGATGGCCCGCAGCGCCCCGGCAGAGCAGCTGCTGGAAGAAATTTTTGCCTCTACCGGCTATCTGGCGGCGCTGGGCGTGCTGGAAAACGGTGCACGCCGCCGGGAGGATGCCCGCCGCTTTGCCAACTTCTGTGCCACCTCCGGTACGGGGGGCATCTCGGCGCTGGTGCGCGCCATTGATGCCGCCGCGCAGGCCGGCAGCACCGGACAGGATACCGTGCCCAGTGGGGTGCACCCGGGGTGCGTGTCCATCATGACCATCCACCGCTCCAAGGGCTTGCAGTTCCCAGTGGTGTTCGTGGGGGATACAGCCCGCAAGTTCAATGCCTCGGATATCCGTCAGCCGGTGCTGGTGCACCGCAGCTACGGCGCGGGGCTGCGGCTGCGGCCGGAAAACGGCGAGGGTGCCTACAAGACCGCCGCCTACACTGCGCTGGCCGCTGTCCACGCCAAGGAACTGCGCAGTGAGCAGATGCGCCTTTTGTATGTGGCGCTCACCCGCGCACAGGATAAGCTCATCCTCACTGTGCCCCTGAGCAGCGGTAAGACTGCAAAGCCCTTTGCCAAGGCGGCGGCTTTTCTGGCTGCCGGGGCGGGAGCTACGCTGCACCAGCAGGCCAACAGCTTTGCCGACTGGCTGCGGGCGGCGCTGCTGGCGCACCCGGACGGCGGGGCGCTGCGGCAGCTTTCCGGCAACCGGGAGCTGCTTTTTGTGCAGACTGAAAGCGTGATGGATATCGAGGTGTGTGACGATGCTGTACAGCTGTCCGAGGAACCGGATGCAGCCACGCCGGACGAAGCACCGGAGACCGACCCGGCACTGGTGGAGAAGCTGCGGCAGGGCTTTGCGTGGCAGTACCCGGCGGCAGCGCTTGCGCAGGTGCCCGCCAAGGTCAGCGTGACCAGCATCATGCACAAGGGCGAACAGACCACGCTGGAGCGCCCGGGCTTCCTTTCCAAGGACGGCCTGACCGCCGCTGAGATGGGCACCGCACTGCACGCCTTTCTGGAGCATGCGGACTTTGCCCGGCTGGCCGAGGCTAAGGCGGCAGGCACACTGGACGAAGCCATCCCGGTGGAGCGGGACCGTCAGGTGGCATTGCAGCTGACCGCCCCGGAGATCGCGGAAAAGCTGGACGCGGTGTGCATCCGCCGCTTTGTGGAAAGCGAGGCCTTTGCAAAGATCTGCGCGGCGCAGCAGGTGCTGCGGGAGCTGCCCTTTATCACCGCGCTGCCCGCCGGTGCAGTGCTGGCAGCGCAGGGACACGAGGCGCTGCCCGCTGCCGCAGACGCGCAGGTGCTGGTGCAGGGCATCGCCGACCTTGTGCTGGTATACCCGGACCATCTGGAGCTGCTGGACTACAAGACCGATCGCCGCAAAGCCGAGAGCGACTTTTTGCGCGCCTACCGCGCCCAGCTGAACCTCTATGCCATTGCCATCGAAAAGCGCTTTGCCCCTAGAAAGGTGATTTATAAAGGCATCTACTCCTTTGCACTGGGCAAACTGATCGAGGCGTAAAAGGGGAAAGTCATATTTTTTCCAAAGAACGCGCTGAATTTGTAAAATAAACGCAAGAGAAAACGCAAGAGAAATCTTAGCGACTTCTCTTGCGTTATTTTTTTGCGCATTTTTAGGGAAAGCGAGGAAAAAGTAGGACATGGCAAAGCACATGACCCAGGATGACCGCAAGACGCTGGAAGCCCGGTACAATGCCGGGCAGAGTGTGGCGGGGATCGCAAGGGCGATGCAGTTCAACTATTCGACCATCTACAAGGAACTGAAGCGCGGCGACACCGGCAAGATGGACGCCAATGGCCGTGCTGGGTACAGCGCAGCGCTGGGACAGCAGCGCTTGTACAACAAGAAGCAGCAGCTCAGGTATTGGGCTGACCGCCCGGCGGAGTGAAAGCGATGGGAGAGGTGTTTAAGCTGAACCATTGCTATAACGTGGACTGCGTTCCGGCAATGGAACTGTTCCCGGACAATTACTTTGATCTGGCCGTTGTAGATCCTCCGTACTTCTCTGGTCCGGAGCGCCGGGGCTTTTATGGCTCCAAGGTAAGCAAGATAGGCGTACACCGGGACTATCCGATTTCACCGGCATGGATCAGGCCGGGACCGGAGTATTTCAGAGAACTGCTTCGAGTTTCCAGACACTACATCGTGTGGGGCTGCAACTACTTTGATTATAAGTTTGCAACCGGGCGGATCGTGTGGGACAAGTGCAATGGAAGTTCCAGCTTTTCGGACTGCGAGATAGCGGCGACCGATTTATTTACATCGGTGCGACTGTTCCGCTATATGTGGTCCGGCATGATGCAAGGAAAGAGCATTGCAGAAGGCAGAACCATGCAGGGAAACAAATCCCTGAACGAAAAGAGGATCCACCCGACCCAGAAACCGGTTGTCTTGTACGACTGGATATTCAAAAACTATGCAGAGCCGGGGCAAAAAGTGCTCGATACTCACCTTGGAAGCGGAAGCAGCCGCATAGCAGCCTATGAAGCGGGACTTGATTTTATCGGCTTTGAAATTGACCCGTTCTATTTCCAACTGGAAGAAGAACGGTTTGCAGAGCACACGAATCAAACCAGCCTGTTCCACATGGAGGGATAAAATGCAAAAAGATATGAGGGACATGGACGACGAAAGCATGAAAGCCCTTGCGAATGGCATTCTCGCAAAATGCCAAGAGCAAGAGCTTTCATACGGGGAAATGAGGATTTTACTCACAACCCTGCTTGTGCGGCTGGATGAAGCAAAAGGCAGGATTGAAAGAGCTGCGCTATTCCAAAAAGCAGAGATCAAACCTTTTTGAGCGTTGCAAGAGCAGCATCCAAGGTTTCTTTGTCCATTGCAGCATAGAGAGAAACATACCCAGTAAAGACATCCAAAGCGTAAGCAGCGGGGTTCTTGTCGAGAGGAACGCCGTTTGCCAATTCGGCCGAAACGTGCTGCAATGCAAGATCGTAAACGAGCTTCTGGCGGTCGGTCATAAAAATCACCTCCTTTCCGTGCTCATTGTACCACGGGAACGGAAAATACGAAAGGAACAGAACGATGCTTGAACTGGCAATTTGGATGTACCGCATCGGAAATCCTGACCCGGTGGTTCGGATCATTACCGATATTGCAACAAGCCTTGTGATTCTGTGGGGCGTGGTGAACCACTACGCAAAGAAAGAATCGGACAAGGCGTTCATGGACGTTTACAACGAGATGCAAAACTGGAAGGCGGCGGCGCACTACAACGCAGAGCAGGCGCAAGAGCTGCGAGAAAGGCTAAATGAAAAGTGGGAGGATTTGAGAAAGTGATACTTGAAAAACTCCACCGGGGAATCAACGGATTCCACAAGGCGTTCAACTGGCGGCGATTCCGCCGCGATGCGTTGCACCTGGGCGAAAGCCTGCTGGTGTTCGGCGTGCTGTACGGCATTTTCTCAACCCTGATCTGGGGCGTTTGCTGGATCTTCAAAATCAATTACGACCCGGATCTTGTTGCCATTGCATGGGCGGTGCCGGTGCTGCTGGACACGCTGGTGAACAAGGCTTACGACTGGAACAACGAAGTCCGGGACTGACAGAACCGGGAAGGCATGGGCAGACCTACCCGCCCACCATGCGGCTGAACTACGAGGGGAAACCGCCCGGCTACCGCAAGGCCGGGGCCTTACCTGCTGGGGGCAGAAAGAACACGGCAGAGCGGTCCGCATGGGCAGGAGGAGCGGTATCATTTGTCCGACGCCGCTCTTTTGATATGGTACAGCCAGTGCAGGAGGGGGTGCATTCCCTTCCGTCCGGTGCTAACACCGGAATGTACCACCATTGACCGAATATTCACGCAATACAGAAAGGACAAACAACATGGGAGAAGATTACAAGGCAAAGATCGAAGTGGTACTGAATAACGAGGATCATGTGGATATGTGCCTGAACGGCGAAACCACTACCCTGCAGAATCTGGCAATCGGCGTGATGGCGCAGACCATTGCACTGGGCACGGACAGCTGGGATGATGCAAAGCGGTGGCTGGCAGAAGTTACGTTTGCTCTCCCGCTGGCGCTGGAAGAGGCGTGGAAAAACAAGGAGGCAGACAACACAACGGCCACCGACAAGAGCGTAGTCACCGATGCCGCCCAGGATGCCATGCAGAAGGCGTAAGGGAGAACGACCATGGACAAGAAACTTCTGAAAGAAGAGTACAAGCGGCTGCTGACGAAGGCCATTGAAGGCAGACCGGGCGGCATGGCATTGATGATCGTGCTGGAAGAAACGGACTTCTACAACTCGCCCGCCAGCGCAAAGCATCACCTGAACGTCCCCGGCGGCCTGGTGATGCACTCGCTCAACGTAGCGAAGGCTGCACTGGAACTGTGCGAGAATATGCCGCAGTTTGCAGGGTGCGATAAGAACGCAGTCCTGACTGCAGCCCTGCTCCACGACGTTTGCAAAGCCGGAAATTACATCCAGAAACCGGATGGAAGCTATCAGTATAGAGATACGGATTTGCTGGGGCACGGTGAAGCGTCCGTAATCAACATTCAGCACTGGATCCACCTGACGGAAAAGGAAGTTCTGGCAATCCGGTGGCACATGGGTGCCTATACCGGAGAACGGGACTGGGACACTCTTAGCAAGGCATACGACAGATACCCGGAAGTCCTGTGCCTGCACATGGCTGACATGATTGCAACACACATCATGGAGGTAGGAGAGTGAACAATTACACCGTCTACATGGATACTCCGAACGGCGAGCGAATAGAAGTACCGGCGACCATGCCGGATGTTGAGGAAGTGCCGGGACCCCTATGTGATGGAAAATTTGAATTGCCAGAAGCCGTAAAAGAAATGTTCAAGTGGATGGATGAAACATTCGGAACATGGGAAAGCGACTTCAGCAGTTTCAAAATCTGGATGAAATTGCGGAAAAACTTCAATCCACCGGTGCGCTGGGAAGCGGTGCAGGACAAGCGTCGAAACCCAAAGCCTTTGGGACGAAACACCTATTTATATAAAGCAAGGAAGATCAAGAGCTTGGCAAGAAGTACACATACCAGAGTATCCCTGCACAAGGGAAAACAAAAGGGCACTGAAGAACAGTGCAAGCACACATTCAAGATAACCACAGCCCGGTGCGCGCCTTGCAGTGGTTACAACGTGGAGTGCGAGCACTACGAGAAAAACAATGCCGCTGATACAAAGCATGGTTCTTCTCAACCGTGAAATAAGCAGCCCTGCACCGCAGAAGCGGGGCTGCTTTTATATGGCGCATGGCGCTTTTTCTAGGCATTGAGCGCTGCAAGCAGGGCCGGACCCTGTATGCGCCGAGTTGAGTTTTCCATGGAAGCCGGTACGGTCAGGAAATCAGCCGTCCGGCATAGCGGAATGGTGCTGTACAGCAGCGTCCTCCTTTCCGTTCAAGCCCGGTGAAAGACCGGGCTGCCATTTCCGCGAAAGACGCACCCGCATGGATTTGACGGGAATGGGTGCGCCGCAGCATGAGCGCAGAAATGCTCTGTTCAATCCGCTCAGGACAAAAGCGGTAGGCTGTTGCCGCAGCCGCCCCGCCTGGTGCTCTCTTTACCGGGCGGGTTTGATATGCGGACGCATAGAGGATGCACCTGCTTCTGATAATCCCCCATGAACAGGTGAGCCAGTTCGATGCTGGCCGTCCGTGCAAGAAAAAGTGAGGAAAGCAAAATGAAACTTGAATGCCTGACACCGGAATTTCCGCAAGGAGCAAGAGTTTACAGCGCGGACGGTGTGGCACCTTCCCTGCTGAATAGTGCATCGGCTATGAGATCGCAGGCGATTCTGGTCAGCGGGGGGGGGCAGCATGAAAATCTGTGAGAATAGGCCGGTGATTTGCAGAGCATCCGGCCAGGCATCGGCGGACACGCTGAACGAAACTTGCCCATGTCTGACGTGCGACCATGAAGCGCCTATCGTGGCAGGAGCGTACTGTATGGCCGGAAATTTCGTTGACCGAAACACCAACCAGAACGGATGCGGAGTAAGAGAAAACGCTTCGTTCACACTGAACACGGTGGACCGGCACGCCGTTGCCTACGATGCAAGACATCACTGTCTTGGTGGAGAGGTCAGCGGAACACTTCAGGCAAAGGGAGAAGGAGGATGGAGTTTGAACTACATAAATCCGGTGCTCCAACCGCTGCCTGAAAATGCGGTCGGCATCGACCTCTACAACGGAGCCGTTACCGGAAACACTGCGGCTACTCTCACGAAGAAAAATGATGGCACATCAAGCGGCCCGGAAGTTGCCCAAAGAAAAACGCCGGACTGGATCGTGCGCAGACTGATTCCGCTGGAATGTGGCAGACTGCAAGGTTTCCCGGACGGGTGGGCAGAAATTGAGCCGCTGACCGACTTGCGGGAACTGCCGTTCTGGCGTGAGGTCTACGCAAAGGACTGTGAAATCAAAGGGAAAAAGCCAAATCGGAAGATCATGCAGGCAGACAGCGAAGAAGGCGGGCGCGCCCTGATGCGTTGGCATGATGGCTTGCACAGCATGGCGGCAGAGTACGCAATGTGGGGCAACGGAATGGCGCTGCCGAACGCATTGTTCTTTGTGAAAAGCGCATTCCGCGAACTGGGAAAACCGCCCGGAGAAGTAAAATTAGGCAGTCTATTCGATGGAAGCGGAACGATGCCGTTGTGTGCCGCAATGTGCGGTGGGCATCCGGTCTGGGCAAGCGAGGTAGAGCCGTATCCCATTGCCGTCACAAAGACGCACCTGCCGAACATGAAGCATCTTGGAAGCGTTACGGACATCAAGGGGTTCCTGATCGAACCGGTTGACATCATAACGTTCGGAAGTCCATGTCAGGACTTGAGCATCGCGGGAAAACGGGCTGGTCTTGATGGTGCCAGATCAGGATTGTTCTGGGAGGCGGTGCGCATTATCTGGGAAATGCTGCTGGCGACCGGCGGCAAATATCCCAGGTTCGTCATCTGGGAGAACGTGCCAGGTGCCCTGTCATCGAACAAAGGAAAGGATTTTGAAGTTGTTCTCAACGAATTACTACACCTCAGAGAGTTTGCCGGAGGTAGAGCAAATCAGTCTATTCTCCAACATGGCAAGTGGGGGGGGCTTCGCAAACTACGGAGCTGTTGCCTATCGAATCGTCAATGCTCAACACTGGGGAATCCCCCAGCGCCGGCGCAGAGTATATGCTGTCTGCGATACTAGTGGAGAATCCGCCGGAGTGGTCGTTTTTGAGCGAAAAGGCACTGAATGGAATTTTGAACCGTGCATCCCGCAGGGGAAAGAAGTTGCAGGACTTACTGCTGACTGCTATTCATGGCATGATCGAATGGTGGCAACAAAACCCTGCGGGGGGGGTGGTGGCAGCGGGAAGCCTACACAATGAAGATCCGCAGCGGATGTGACGGCGGAGGAAAGGGACCGCTTGTCCAAGAAGAACTTTCGGCAACATTGGCAACGCACCAAGATCAGACGCTATTTGAGTTAAGAAATACGGTGCTGAATGACCAGGGCGGCGGTTTCATGGAAGTTACGCATGGGATGACCGGAACACTCCGAGCACAAGAGCATGGGCACGCACCAATCACATTCGACAAAACAGAAGGGAACGAAGAGACGTGAAGGTAGAAACGATAAGCAAGGCAATCATTGCGGCGCTTCTTGCGACAGAACTCGCAAGCTGCACGAAAGCTGCTCTGATGCAGAACCGAATCACGGACCTTGAAACACAGAGGGATATCTACAAGTCCATGTACGAGGACTGGAAAGGCGCGGCGGGCGAAGTTGCCGGGTATGCAGATACCCTGCGGGATTCGCTGGAAGCGAGGGATCGGCTTGACGGGAAGCTGCTGGTAGAGGATGCAGGAGACTTCCTTTGCACGGCATATTGCACCGAAAAGCGGGAGCACATCTGTGGAACTGGAACGGGAATTACCGCCAGCGGCGCGCCGGTTGAAGGAGGCGTGACGGTGGCGGCAGACCCGGACGTTTTTCCGTTCGGGACCGTCCTCTACATTGAAGATGTGGGCGTGAGAATCGTTCAGGATACCGGAGCCAGCGTAAAGGGAAAACATCTGGATGTTGCCGTCTCCGGCAGCCACAAAGATGCACTGAACTGGGATGGCTACGGCCAGCACAGGGTTTGGATCATAACGGAAAAGTAGAAAGGAAGGACGACATGGAAGGACTTGTAAAGACACTGGGAATCTTGCTGTTTGTACTGGGCGTGGCGCTGTGGGCAGCGGTGATATTTTTTGTGCCCGCTGCGATGATTAAATACTGCTGGCTGTATCTGTTCGCATGATGAGGAAAGAAATTCTGGCGGCAAGGAATGTTCTCTGCAAAAAGATGCGGCAGAACTCCCTGTCGTGTACAAAGTGCCCGCTGGAAAAGATCCGGGACAAGGGCACGACCTGCAGGGATAGCGTGCTGAAACACAAGGCGGAGGCAGAAGAAATTCTAAAAACAGAATAGTGCACTCCACTATAAAGGCCGCCCGCCGCGGCGGTCTTTTTCATGAGCATGGGAACAGGCCCGCCCCGGTTCAACTCCGGGATTGCCCAAAATCGGAAGGAGGACGCACCAATGCAAAGGTATTATATCCTGCTGAAAGCAACCGGTGAAAGCGGCCTGCCCGCGTGGCTGCCTTATAGGCTCACAGCAACCAGCGCAGAGCTGGCCGTTGAAAAGGCAAAAAAGATGGCAGAAGATCACTACAGAGAGTACAAGACGTTTGAGGCTCAGGTGATCGAAAATGAAGGGAGTTACAAATGAAACTGGCGGCAATCGCAAAACTTATCAAGGCTGACGAATATTGCAAGCTCTACAAGGTGTTCTATAACGATGGTCAGGGGTGTGATCTGTACATCGGAACAAAAACAGCAATCTTCCCGCTGACAGACTTCCCGAAAGCACAAAACGAAAGGGAATTGGCGGCTCTGCTGGGTATCAGCGAAAAGAAATGGAACGATATTCATTTTGAAAGTGACTGCCCGGACGATATTCGGAACATTGAAGGCATGAACCTTGACGATACAGCAAGTGGCGAGCTGGACTGCAAAAATGGCAGAATCAGCATCCGCTATTGTGGGTGTAACCTGGTTCCGATGGTTGAACCGACTTCCAGAACAATCGGCTTTGTAGACGAAAAGCAGATCATGCCAGTGGCGGATGAAATGCGCAAGAGCGGCTATTTCAAATACTGTGTGCGGAAGATGGCAAGCGGCGGACGTTACTATGTCATCAAGGATGGTATGATGGTACGCGGTGCTGTAATCCCCGTAAAACTGGAACCTCTGGCGAAATCTGGGCTGTATGCCATTGCAGACATGGTGAAAAAGACCAAGGACGCTGCGGACGTTGAGGATTTGAGCGAGCGGGAGGACGAAGAAAATGCGTAAGGTCTTGAAGGCGTTGGCGCTGACAATTGGCACTATTGCACTGTGCGGAGCACTGGCGGGATGCGAAACTGACAAAGCTATGGGGATAGACGAATATCCGGCCAGGACGGTGTATGTCTATTCACCGGATGGCACGTTGCTGGACAAAGGCGCATACGAAGGCGGCTCCTGGTCTTGCGACTGGCCGGTTATTTCGGTAAAGGTCAATGGGAAAAAGTATAAAACGAGCTGGGCTAACGTGGTTTTTGTGGAGGAATAACATGGACGCTGTGAAGAATGATGTGAAGCGGCTGGTCAAAATTGAACTGGCTGCAGCGAACAGGAAGTTTCGGATGTTTGCGAGTAACCATGAGGGCGTGGCTGTGATCCAGGAAGAAGCCGTGGAAGCTGCACGGGAAATGGATGGGCTGCATCGGGAACTGAACGCAATGTGGATGGGCGTTTACTCCAACGATCCGCAGATCTCCACGAAGGGCGTGTATGACCGGGCGGTTGCCCTGGCCGTGGAAGCTATTCAGGTAGCGGCAATGGCGCGAAAGTTTGAGCGTAGCCAGCGCCGGAAATGGCCGGGAGCGAAGGAGCCGCACTATGACGAAGAAAAGTGATGCACCGGCAGAGGTCGAAACCATTACGCTGACCATGAGTCGTCCGGTGGCGGAGGCTGTGCAGGCTGCCTGCGAGTGGTACTTGCGGCTGCACATGGGGCAGTTCTGGGATCTGGCAGAAGACTTGTGCTTTGCAAAATTCTACTCGGACGCGGAAAACAATGCGTTTCAGAGCGAGGAACAGCGTAAAAGCGCTTTTAATGTTGCGATAGACCGCAGAAATACCATGCTGCTAGAAATGGAACGGCTGTACAGCAGATGCGTTCTCCCAGCCCCGATCTCAGACGTAATGGAGGTGCCGTACAGGGCGGAACAAGTAAAGCAGACAAAGGGATTGACCGGAGATCTGACGAATGCCTTGACAGGGACAAAGTCACTGGGAAATGCGGTGGCAAACACTCTGGGCGTGATCGGAAAGGCCGGACTGGGCATCATGACAACGCTCACCGCCTCTGCTGCTCTCATGACAAAGAAAGCCACCAACATGGCGGAGGAATATCAGGCTCAAGCGGCGGATGCGGTCAAGTACGTTGGCGGCATCATGAACGATGACGGCAGCATCGACCTGGAAAAACGGGCAGTCATGGAGGACGCAATCCTCAAAATGACAACGCAGGTTCCGATCCAGCGGGACGAGATGGCACAGATCGCCGCATCGCTGGGACAGTCCGGCAAGAACTATGATGAAATCTTCCTGGACAACCAGCAGACCGGCGAGAAGAGTTATCTGTACGATACCGCCAAAATGGCCGCTGCGTGGGACATTGATGCAAAATCTGCGGCTGACTACATGGCAAAATGGGAAACGGCTTTCGGAAAGACGCGCACCCAGATAACCGATGTGGCGGATTCCATCAACTACCTGGGCAGTCACATGGCTACCACAGCAGCGGAAATCGCAAATGTGGTGAACACCTCCGGCGGTGTCGGCCAAACGGCTGGCACTGACCTGCATACGACTTCTGCACTAGCAGCTACCATGCTGGCTATGGGCGTTGACGAGGGAAAAGCAGGCACGAGCCTGAACCGCGTGTTTACGAACATCACCCTGGGCAACAGCGCGACGGATGCGCAGGTGGGCGCATGGAACAAGCTGGGCTTTGACCCGGTGCAGATCGCAAAGGATATGCAGTCTACCGGGCCGAACGGTGAAGATGGTGCAGCACTCACCTTGACAAAGGTGTTCGATGCAATCTCGAAGCAGGACAAGTACCAGCAGACTGCAACCATCAAGACCCTGTTCGGACAGTGGGCCATTGAGGGCGTTTCTAAGATCGTGGAGAACCCGCAGGTTTTCCAAGACGCGCTTGCAATGGCAAACAATTCGGATCTGTACACCAACAGTATGGAGAAAGAATTGCTTGTCAAACTGGACACGGGCAAAGCCGTAGACCAGATGGCAAGCAACGCAACCGACCGTTTGCTTATCAACGTGGGAAAGCAGTTCCTTCCGGCAAAGAAAGAACTGGCTTCCATGTGGATTGATATTACAAACGGCATTACCGAAAATCTGCCGGACCTGTCCAACATCGTGAACGGTATCCTACCGATGCTACACTCTGCCCTGCTGGGTGTCGGCAATGCGGCACAGGCGGCGTTGCCATGGATTCAGAAAGGCATTGACTACACGGCGGAGCATGGGCCGCAGATGGCGGGAGCCATTACGGCCATTACTGCGGCGTTCGGAGCCATGAGCCTTGCGCCCACGGCATACAGCGCCGGAACCTCCCTGATGAACACGGTGGGCAACATCGTGATCGGAGGAAAGCCGAGCGGAGCGCCCGGCGGAACGTTTGGCGGCATCACGGTCAGAAACCTGCTGGGCGCATTGACCCCCACGAGCCTGATTCAGAAAACGGTGGGCGGCGCGGCATTTGCCGGGTCGAACGCCGGAATGTTCGCGGAAAACGCAAAGTACGGTGCACAGATGGCTGGCATCGGAGCACAGCAGCCCACAACGCGCCTGGGCAAGATCGGGCAGACGTTGGACGGCGCTGGCGTTGGCATCTGGGCAACAATGAAGAACTTCAAGGGACTGCGCAGCGGAACCAAGAAGGGACAGACCGGCTTTGTAAATGACGTTCTGGAAGCCAGCACGAACGGCGGCGTGCTCGGTCTGCTGAAAAACTCTGCCCCCGGAAAGTACGTCACGGGTGTAGGCAGCGCTATAAGCGCACTGGGCAACACGGCCATCGGCAGCGGATTCGTAAAGGCGGGCGGCGTTGCAAAGCAGATCCTGTCCGGCATAGCGGGACCGCAGGGCATCAACTTCCCCGGCATCTTTGCCGGCATGAAGTCCTTTGGCGGAGCAACCTTGTCTACGATGGGTGGACTTGGAAAGTCTGCACTCGGAAACATCGGAAAGGCCGGAGTGGGGATCCTCGCAAAAACGGGCATCGTACAGCCAGGCAGAGGCAGAGCGCTCTGGCGTATGGCAACCAGCACGGTCGGTATGAACGGTCAGGATGCTCTTGCGCAGATGGGGTATATCTTTAGCCAGACGAAAGGTCCGGCAATTCTGGCGAACGCCAAAAACAAGGTGGTCGGCGGCGCAACAAAGCTGGCAGGCGGTGCAATCGGTACGGTCAAAAACGTTGGTCAGTTCGCTGGCGCGGGGTTGAATGTGCTGGGTTCTACCGTTGGCCCGGTGGCTGCGAAGCTGGGCGGCGGCTTTATGTCGCTGCTTGGAACGTTTGGACCGGTCATTACCGGTCTGGGCACGATGATCGCAGTGGTTTCCTTACTGGGAGACCACTTTGAAGATATCCGCAACATTGTCGGCACGGTATTTGGCGAAGGCGGCCTTGCCGTGTTCGACAAGTTTACCGGCAAGATCGCGGGTATCGGAGACCTCGCAAAGCAGGTGTTCGGGCAACTCTCCACCCCGGAGGGATTGCAGAGCATTCAGGAAAAGCTATCCGGTTTCAGCATCGGAGGACTGAACCTTGGCGATGTATTCGGCGCAATGGCCCCGGCTATCCAGACGGTCATGCCGCTGGTCCAGTCCTTTGCCGGCGTGTTCTCCCAGATCGTGGATCTGGGAGCGAACCACATCAAGCCGGTACTGACGGAGATATTCGGGTTTGTTGTCAACGAGGGTATCCCGGCGGTTATGCCGCTGCTGTCCACGGTGGTAAGCCTGGTGGGCACTACGCTGGTCAATGCCATCAAGGTAGCGGTAGACGTTGTGGGCAAGGTGTTGCCGGTGGTGGAACCTGTGATCTTGGGCGTCATCGGATTTTTGAAGCAGATAGCTACCGTTGGTGTGAAGGCGGTCAACTTCATCATCGGAGCGCTGAACAAGATCCAGCTTAAAATCCCGGAAACGCTGTTCGGCATTCCCGTCCCGGTCATCGGCGGCAAGTCTTTCGGTTTCAACCTCTCGCCCGTGTCCGTCCCGGCGTTTGCCAATGGCGGCATGACGAAGGGACCGTCCATCGCTGGCGAGGCTGGTACGGAAGCGGTCATCAGCTTCCGGCGCGGTGTCCGGGAGAAGAACGTGGATACATGGCTGACGGCTGGCAAGATGCTGGGCGTTGGACTGGGCGACCTGCTGGAACTGCCCGGCAGAAAGCCGAAGATGTTTGCCGATGGCGGCTTTACGGACGAAAGCACCAACCTGATCGACTTCCGCAAGGCACAGCGGCAGCAGCGGTTTAACCAGATCGCGCAGAGTTTTGGCACTATGTTCCCGTCCGTTGCGGCGGGCATGGTGCTGGGTTCTGACGCTGGTGTGGCGTTCAGCCGCGTAACGGAGTTTGCGAACTATGCGGTGGATGGCTTGGAAGCACTGGCAGCCGTGCAGGCTCCTGCCGTGACGGACGACCAGAGCAAGATCGTCCAGAACGTGAATACCGGAATCGGCAAGGTGGTCACTGGTGCCCAGACCATCCTTGCAAATGAAAATGCTCAGAAGGTCATCCAGTTCATCCGGGGAGCGGACGTAGAGAAAGCACAGCTTGAATATGCCGCAAACCCCGACCACTACGACCTGAGCAACGTAGACTTCTTCCCGACAGTCTACGGCACGGGCACGACGGAGCAGGACCTTTCCATGCTGGCAGACCTGCAGGCGTCCCGGCAGAACGTGGTGGAACTGCCGTCCATCGGCGGCGGTGGCACCTCTGGCGGAAACTCCGGCAGCTCTGGCGGAGGCGGGGGCACAAGCTACCAGCGCACCTACACTAGCAGCTCCGGCAACACCTACGTCTATGCGCCGAACTTCACGGTCTATGGCGGCATGAGCGCGGACGAACTCCGCGAACTGCTGGATGAAGGCTATGAGAAGTTCTGCGAGTACATGGAACAGTACGAACATGAAACGAGGCGCAAGAACTATGGCACTTGATTACACAACGAAGCCCGGCGACACATACACAACGAAGCCCGGCGACACATACACAACGAAGTCCGGCGACACATGGGACTTGATTGCGCTGAATGTGTACGGCAGTGAGCTGAAGGCCGACTGGCTGATGCAGAACAACCCTGAACTGATCCACATCGTCCGGTTCGATTCCGGCACTGTGCTGTCAACACCTGAACTGCCTGAAGAAAAGAGCGGCGACCTGCCGCCCTGGAAAGCAGGTGCGTGATGGTGCTGACAGCAGTGAGACCCAAAGGACGCGAGGCAACGATTCGGCTGAAATACGAAAAAACCGATATTACAGCCAGAATCGAGAATGATGTGGAGAGTTTCCATTACACGGATGTGGCTGCATCCCAGAGCGACAGCATGAGCATTACCATCAACGCCAGTGACAGAAAGTGGAAGAACGCATGGATGCCGGAGAAGGGCGTAAAGCTCTATCCGACCATCGTAGTCAAAAACTGGGGAATCGACGGTATCGGAAACTACAACCGCGATTACAGCGCCGAGTGCGGCGCTTTTGTGCTGGACGACCTGGACTTTTCCGGCGCTCCGGACACGCTGACCATGGGCGGCGTGGCGAAACCGAACGACAGCAGCTTCAGCGAGAGAAACCGTACATTCACATGGAAGAAAACCAGCGTGAAGAAAATTGCAGAAGCCATTGCAGGGCGGTACAAGCTGGAACTGAAGTTTGAAGGCGACGACCACGACATTGATGCAAAGGAACAGGACGCTACGGACAGTGCGTTTCTGCAAGACCTGTGCAAAGATTACGGCCTGGTCATCAAGGTCTACGCATCGAAGCTGTGGGTGTATGACCGGGAAAAGTACAAGGAAAAAGCGGCGGCCTGGACGGTATACGAAGAGGCGCAGCCGCTGAATCCGAACGCCCTGTGCATCGAACCGGGTAGTTTTAAGTGGAACACCAAACTGACCGGGACGTACACGGGCGGCGTGTATACCTACACCAACAAAAAGAAAAAGATCAACATCAACGTCAAGGTGGGCACGGAAGAACGTCAGCTTAAACTCACCAGTAAGGTGAACAGTGAAGCGGATGCGAAGGCAAAGCTGGTGGCGGCCATCAAGAACGCCAACCACGGTGCAACGACCATCAGCTTCACGATTCCGGGCTACCCGGCGGGCGCATCGGCGCAGTGTATCAATCTGGTGGGCTATGGCAAAATGGCGGGAAAATACTTCATCGACGAGATGGAACACACCTTCTCGCCGTCCGGCGGTTACAAAACGCAGGTCAAGGCCAGCAAAGTGGAAAAGGGGGATTTCACATGAGCAGCGAAGTGCGGCTTGGAAATGTAAGTTCCATTGACTACGAAAATGGTCTGTGTGAAGTGACGTACCCTGACCGGGACGATACCGTGACGGAAATGGTGCCGACGCTCTCAAACCGGGAATATCGGATGCCGGAAGTGGACGATCTGGTGGTGGTGCTGCATCCGGGCGACAGCCCGGAGGACGCTGTGATTCTGGGCACGATCTGGAACGAGAAGATTAAACCCGTCGAGGGGAAGGAGAAGGTATTCCGCAAGGAATACAGCAACGAGGATGGAAAAGCATACCGGAAGTTCGATGCAAACGCAAAGGAACTGCTGGACTTTGTGGACGGGAAGAAGATCCTGAAAGCCAAGAGCCTGGAAGTCAAGGTTGGCGGCACTACCGTGACCATCAGCGAAAGCGGAAGCGTGAAGGTGGATTCCCCGGCGGGCATCGAGATCAAGGCATCTGGCGAGTTGAAGTTGAGCGCAACGACACTGACGGCCAGCGCGGCCACGGTGAATATCACGGGTGGCGGCGGGGATGTGACAGTTTCCGGGAAGTCGCTCGTGAAGCACACGCACAACGGCAACCTCGGAAAACCGACTACTCCGCCGCTGTAAGGAGGTGCAGGAATGTATGTAGGAGTTTTTGGCGATGTGATCTTTTCCGTAGGCCATCTGCGGACGATCACCCCATCCAACTTCAAAGGGAAAATCGGTGCGAACTGGGCCGAGCATGAAGTGCTGAAAGGAAAAGCAAAGCCGGAGTTCCTTAACCCAAAGCTGCGGGAATACACATTCGACATTCTGCTTGATTCCAGCCTTGGCGTAAATCCAAGCAGGATGAAGAATCGGCTGGCAGAAATGGTGGAAAGCGGAGAACTGCATTACCTGATTATCGGGTTTGCGCCGGTTTCCAAGAACCGCTTCCGCGTGACCGATGTAAGCGAAGCTTGGAATGTTGTGTTGAAACATGGACTGCTGACGCAGTGCATGGTGAGCCTGACCATAAAGGAGTACACATGATCGACATAAGCAGTACGATGCTGGAACTGTCCAACGACAGGGAAACGCAGGAAGAAGCACAGGATGTTGCACGCTGTCTCCGCACGCTGTACTGCACCCCTGTGGGCAGCTTGGAAGGCGACCGCTTGCTTGGCATAGATCCGGGCGTGTTCCTGGACAAGCCGCTTGCGGTGGCAAAGGGTCTTTATGTGGCAGAGATCACGGAAAAGACCGCAGCCTTTGAGCCGCGGGCACGGGTGGTGCGTGTGGACTGGGTGGAGGATGATGCGCTGCACGGAGCAGTGACCCCGAAGGTGGTGTACGAACTTGTCTAAGATCAAAGAATTTGAAAACATCCCCGATATCAGCGTTGATGGCGGGGAAACTCTGGAAGAAGCGACAGCCGAGTGCAAAGCCTTGTTTGAGAAATATAACATGGAACTGTACAACGGCGAGGTATCGCTGGCACAGTGCGCAGAAGCGCGGATGGTGCTGCTGGTGCTGGCTTACCGTTCTCACCATACGATAGAGTACAGCACGGCTTGCCTGAAAGCGGAACTGCTGCCGACAAGCACCGGGTCGAACCTGGACAACCTTGCACCCATGGTGGGCGTGGAGCGAATGGAGGCGGGCAAGGCAACGGCAGTAGTACGGTTTACGCTGTCTGCGGTGAGAACCAGCGCAACCAGCATCCCGGAGGGCACGCAGGTGCGCACCGGGGAAAAGCGGTATTTCAAGACCACGAAGTACGCGGAGATCCCGGCGGGCGAGATGTCGGTTGATGTGGAGGTGCTGGCGGACGAGGCGGGCAGCGGGAGTGACGGCATTATTGCCGGAGAAATCAACACGCTGGTTGACCCCATTCCCTACATTGCCTCCGCCCAGAACACATCAACCAGCACCGGCGGAACGGATACGGAGGGCGACGATTCTTTCACCAGGCGCATCCACTACGCCCCGTCTATCTTCTCCATTGCGGGACCGGTAGATGCCTATGAGTATTTCGCAGAAAGCTGGCGCACCGACGTATCCGGCACCAAAATCATCTGTGAGGAAGGATACACGATCCACATCTACTTCCTGATGGATGGAGGACGGCTGCCGACAGAGGAAGAGTGCCGGGGCATGGAGGACTATTTCACCACGGTAAAGAAACCAATGGGCGATCTGGTTCTCTGTCACGCCCCGGAAGAGGTGCCCTACGACATAAACCTGACGTACTACATCGCATCCAGCAACACAAAATCCGCTGTGACCATCCAGGAGAACGTGGAAAGGGCCGTAAAAGAGTACCAGACCTGGCAACGCAAGATCGGCCGCGACATTGATTCCTCTGAACTTATCATGCGGGTGCGTGAAGCGGGAGCCAAACGCCCGAAGCTGACTGGTCCAGTCGATACCAAGATCACTGAAACGCAGGTGGCAAAGATGAACAGCTGCAAGATGGTGTACGGAGGTATCGAGGATGACTGATCTGTGGGGAACCGGACTGATTGAGGGGTTGCCCCCGGCGGTTGCGGATGAACCGTGGGTCCGCATCATGGACAAGGTGTACCGGGAACGGCACCAGCGGGAAATGGAAGCCGCAGAGCGGATCCGCATCTACACGATGATAGATTCCCAACCGGAAGAGATTCTGGATGTTCTGGCTGTGCAGTTCAAGGTGGACTGGTACGATGCCAGCTACCCGCTGCAGGCCAAGCGGAACATCATCAAAACCGCGCTGGAAGTCCGCCGCTACTACGGCACGGACTGGGCAACGCTGAAAGCCATTTCCGCTATCTATCCCCGGTCGGAGATCGAGCAGTGGTACGACTACGGTGGAACGCCCGGACACTTCCGCGTCATCTGCTCTGTGGACGGCGCCCTTATCCCGGTGAAGCGCCGGGAGATCCGGCGCAGCGTGAACATCTACAAGCGTATGACTGCCCATCTGGATAGTCTGTACTTGCAGGTGCAGGCCGGGCTTGATGTGGAGTGCGAGTTTTCCTCACTGGTCTACCGGGTGCCCTATGCCAGCGAAACGATGTACGCCGGCACATGGCCCAGGACTACCACCCACGGTGGCCTTGCGGATGGTGAACTGCTGGTAGAAACGGAGGGCGCAGCAAATGCGTTCCGGGTGGAAGCAGCAGGCACCATCCCGTACCGCACCACTCATGCCGGGATCCTGAATATGGACTTTGACGTGGAAGCCGAGCACACGGCGGCCATGCTGGAAACACCCTATACCAGCGAGAACCAGCAGGCGGGCACCTGGCCGAAGGACACGACCAAGGCGGCGCTGGCCGATGGAGAGTTTGAGGTGGAAGCCGAGCAGCAGTCCACCGGGTACAAGGTAGAAACGGCTGGCACTGTCCCGTACAGGGCAACGACAGCCGGCATCTATGATACAGATATGACGGTTGAAGCAGAAACGGAGGTGCACGACATGGAAGCAACGATGGCAGGCACGGAAACCTGTGCCAGCAATATCCCGGCAGTGCTGGATGATCCGGTACTGGACGTGGATGTTGAAGTCACCGCTACCAAGTTCAAGGGCAAGCGCAGCGGTGAAGAGCCGTTTGTGCAGTAACGAAAGGGGGTGAAAGGCTATGGCAATGACGAGTTATGCTCTGGGTCTGTACAAGGACTACACCAAAGTGCGCGTGGCATTGGGCCGCTACAAGGCGGGCAGCACCTACAAGACGGTACCCATCGACAGCGTGGAAACCCTGAAAGATGGCCGGCTTGCGTTCTTCATGACGATCCCGCCCGGCGATTCCACCGGCAAGACCGTTACGGAAGTTGCGCTGCTGGACACCAGCAAGCGGGCCATGTACACCAAAACGCTGGTCGGCAATGAACAGATCGAGTTTGAAGAAGATGACGAGGGCGCACTTCTGCGCGTTGCTCTGAACTTCAAGAGCGCCGATAAGACCGCAGAGGGATAAGGAGGACACCTATGTACAACATGAAAAACTGGGTGGACAGAGTGACCCAGTTCGTCAACCGGTTCAAGGAAACGAATAACTCTGATGGCTCCATCACCCACGAGCGGGTGGATGGCGAGGTGCTGAAAACCGGCACTGCCCAGAGTGCTGCCAACTTCAACAACATGGAAGCCGGCATCCTGGAAAACAGTCTGATTCTGGCCGAGGCCACCCGCGTGCTGAAAGAGCATGGCCGTGACATTGATGCTATGACGGGTGAGATGCACACCATCTACCTGTACAACAGCGCAAAGTATCCGGCCAACAACAGCAAGAAAGCCATCGCCCTGAAGCAGCCCCGCAACAACACTGATTACATCATTGCGACCCGTGTTGTTTCTGCCGTGATGCCCAACGGCGTGGCGATTGATGGAGACCCGGCTGGTACGGCGGGCAACGTCATCATCACGGACAAGCTGCTCAACGGCTTCAAGATCGCTTACAGCGGCGTTGCCAAGGAAGTGACACTGGAAGTTGAGATTCAGGGCGGCATGATTCCCGCACCAGAGTATGAGGACGGCGCGGCCCCCACCGGGGAGTAAGGAGCAGACTATGGCAAATGTGATCGTGAAAAGCGATGAACGCATCGCATACGAAGCCCAGGTGGCGGAAAGTTTCGGCTGCCGGGGCAACATCAGCGCAGAACAGCGGGAGCAGGCAGAGATGATCGCTGCAAAGACCCGCGAGATCTGCCGCGATAACCACATGAACGGAGGGTATTAAGTTATGATTCAGGTGATCGAGAAAAACGAAGGCACCAAGCTGAACTATGAAGTGGTGGGCACCAAGCTGTTCCTGGGCGATGACGAGATCATGGTGAACCTCGCCAAGTATGAGAAGGACGAGCCTGTGCACATTGACGTTGTACGCAACTGGGATGGCGCGCTGGCCACCTCCATTGGCAAGAGCGACGACCTGTCCTATGCGGCACAGATCGACATTCCCGCCCGCGCTTACACCGAGAAGGTGGAGAAGGTGCCCGCCATGGGCGGCGATGGCGAAGTGGAGCAGACCACGAAGGTGCCTGTGAAGTTCGACATTTCCCGCTGCACGCTGACCCTGTGGTCTATCGACTAAGTGAAAGGAGCAAAGAACTATGACTAATTTTGCTGACTTCAAGGCTGCCATTGAGGGTATCTCTGGCGGCAAGAACACCGTTCTGCTGGACAAGTTCGGCCTGCCGTCTGTGGTGGTGCCCATCAACAAGCTGACCTACAAGGATGTGGGCGTGGGTGATGATACCGTGCTGCCCGCATTCAAGCTGGACGGCGTGGAGAAGCCCTACTTCTGCATCGGCAAGTACCACGACACGCTGGTGAACGGCGTGCCCTGCAGCCTGCCCATGCAGACCCCGGCGGTCAACGTGAACTTTGATACTGCGATAAGCCAGAGCCGCAGCAAGGGCGAGGGCTGGACGCTGGCTACCAATGCCATGTATGCGGCCATCCAGCTGTGGTGCCGCGCCAACGGCTTTATGCCTCGCGGCAACAACAACTACGGTGCTGACCATGCGCACGCATGGGAGAAGGGCACCCCGGCCAACTGCGACAGCAACGGCAAGGTGAACCTGACCCTGACCGGCTCTGGTCCGGTGAGTTGGAACCACAACAACGATCTGACCGGCATTGCCGACCTGAACGGCAATGCGTGGGAGTGGGCTACCGGCCTGCGCCTGATGGACGGCGAGATCCAGATCATCCAGCACAACGATGCCGCGCTTGCCACGGCAGACCTGTCCGCAGCAAGCAGCCTGTGGAAAGCCATTGCCGCAGACGGCAGCCTTGTGGCACCCGGTTCCTCCGGCACTATCAAGCTGGACTGGCGCAGCAGCAAGTGGACTCTCGTAACGGATGCACTGACTGGTCAGGACGAGAACGGTCACGGCACGGGCTTCAACGCTCTGACTACCACCCTGTCTGCTGTGCCGCAGATTCTTTACGGCATCGGCGTGTATCCGCAGGAGCCGAACGGTGACTATGGCGGCGATGATCTGTATGCTATCAACAAGGGCGAGCGCATCCCGATCCGGGGCGGCAGCTGGAGCTGCACTTCCGGCGCGGGCGTGTTCAAGCTGAACCTGTACTTTGTGCGTTCCAACGCCTTCGGCGACTTTGGGCGGCGCTCCGCTTTCGTGGGTTCCCTCTGATAAGAGGGGCAAACCGCAAACCGACCGACAGTAAACCGATGGGGCGGCGATAGCCGCCCCTATATTTTGCAGAGCCTAGGAAAATGACATGAACAGTATTGAAAACGAAAAGTTACAGCAGATGAACACGCCGAACGGAGGCTACCGCCTGAAAGAAGCGGTGAAGGACATGATAAACTACGGAAGCCCCATACTGGTGCAGTTTCCGAGAGTGGAAAAATACGGCCTTGCAAAGCGCATCCGGGAGACGATGTACGATATGCTGCACCTTTGCAACGTGATCCAGAAGAAATACTACAAGCGCGACACCTTGCGTGAGTTCGATACCCTGCTGCTGGATCTGCGGGATTATCTTGACGAGGCGGCGAACCCCAGACTGTACCCGCAGGGTACGGAACCGAAGAAAAAGCGCAAGAAGCGGGCGGACGGCCAAGCGCCGGAAGCCCCGCCGCAGCCTGTCACCTGCATCACGATGCACCAATACGCGACATGGAGTAAATATACCGGGGCAATCGGCGGAATGATCGGCAATTACATGAAGTATGTGGAGGGCAAGCAGTCCAAATAGGGCTGCTTGCCTTTTTGCATAACCGGGGCCTGACCATCATTTACGCATCCCGATCCGGGGCGGCAGCTGGAACAACACTTCCAACGCGGGCGTGTTCAAGCTGAACCTGAACAATGTGCGTTCCAACGCCAACGGCAACATTGGGCGGCGCTCCGCTTTTCCCCGCCAGATGAATCACAGCTTGCCTGAAAAGATGGGCTGGATTACGCGGGCAAAAGGGGTCAGGATCCGTCGGCAGCGCCGGGGAGCGCTGCACGAAAAATTTGTATTCGCATCAAGGCAGACAGTATACCGGGGAGAATGGCCGGAATATCCCACCGCCCGGTGAATGGTGGGGAGTGGCCGTATATGCCACGGGTGCGGAAGGCTGTGAATGAAAACATATAAAAACATCTTTGTCCAGGTGGTGGCTTTCGACAACCTGATGCTGGCACACTACCACGCCAGCAAGGGAAAGAAGCACCGGGATGAAGTGCTGATATTTGAGCAGCGCAAAGCAGAATACTGCATCATCCTGGGAAACCGTCTGGTTAAGCAGACCTATAAGGTAGGGTCGTACCGGATCTTCTGGATCCGGCAGCCTGTGCTGCGCATGGCTATGGCGCTGCACTACCCTGACCGCGTTGTGCAGTGGGGCATCTACCAAGTAGTATTTCCCATATTCGACAAAGGCTTTATTTCGGATAGCTATGCGTGCCGCAAGGGCAAAGGGGCGCACGCGGCGCTGGATCAACTGCAATACTGGATGCGGAAGGCAGACCGAGGTGGTCCGGCCTATACGCTGAAACTGGATATTTCAAAGTATTTCTACCGGATAGACCACGAGATACTGCTGAAGATCCTGAACAGAAAGATCGCAGACCCGCGCATGATGTGGCTGTTCCGCGTGATCCTGCACAGCGACCAGACAAAGTTTGGGCTGCCGGAGGGCATGAGCGCGGACGAAGTGCCGCCAGAGTGCCGGTTAGAGGATACCGGCGTTCCCATCGGGAACTTGACCAGCCAGATGTTCGCCAACATCTACCTCGACATTCTGGACCAGTATGTGAAGCATACGCTGCACATCCACTGGTACATCCGGTACATGGACGACATTATCATCATCGGGCGCGACAAGCAGGAACTTGCGCACATCCGGGACGAGATCGCCGCATTCCTGCGCCGGGAACTGAATCTTGCTCTGAACCATAAAACCAGCATCCAGCCATTGAAACAGGGCGTGGAGTTTGTGGGCATGAGGGTGTGGCCGACACACCGCCGCCTGCGTCACGCCACGATACGCGGCATCAAGCTGCGGCTGTCGCAGGTGCTGGCACAGTATGAGGCGGGCGAGATCACAGCCGAGAGCGTGGAACGCACCATCGGCAGCTACCGCGGCGTTCTGAGCCATTGCGAGTGCATGGCGCTGAAACACAAGCTGAATCAGACATACGGGAAATTCTATATCATCAAAAAAGAAAGAGGTGAGCAGAACAATGGCAATCAAAGCATATTCCTTTGCGAAGGACGGGAACAAAGCACTGAGCAAGAACTTCAGCGTGAAGGAGTTCCGGTGTAAGGACGGCAGCGACCCGGTGTTTGTGGACATGGATCTTGTAAAGCTGTTGCAGCAGATCCGTGACCATTTCGGGAAGCCGCTGACCATCACCAGTGCATTCCGCACAGCCGCCCACAACAAAAACGTCAAGGGCGCTACATACAGCCAGCATTGCTACGGCAAGGCTGCTGACATTCGCGTGCAGGGCGTAAGCGTGGAAGAAGTGGCTGATTATGCGGAAACGCTACTGAAAGACACCGGCGGCATTGGACGCTACCCGGTAAAGAAAGGCCGTCCGGCGGGCTGGGTGCACGTTGATGTGCGCGAAGCAAAGAGCCGCTGGACGATGTAAGCATAAACGAGCGGAGGTATCATTATGGAGATTCTGAAATCTTTCCTCATGGCATTCCCTACATGGCTGTCGTTCATCTTCATGGTCGTGGGCATGGCTGTCACCGCGCTGTTTGCGGTTCGCCTGGGCTACGGCGTCGTTATTGCCAAAACGGTCTATGAGTGGATCGAGTGGGCAGAAACGAACATCGTAGGCAGCAAGATGGGCGAAGAAAAGAAGAAACGGGTCATCGAAACCCTGCGCGGCTTTACGCCGGACTGGTTGGATTGGGCTATCAACGAGCGCACGCTTGACTGGATCGTGGAAGTTGTGTTCAAATTCAGCAAGAAAAAGCTGGCGGCTTACATGGAAAAGAAGAATGCTGCCACAACTACCGTAGCACACTTTGACCATGCAAGGGAGGACGGGAAAAATGACAGATGAAGAGCTGGAACATCGTCTGACTGATGTTGAAAGCCGGAGCAAAAGCAACACCCATCGCCTGGATGACCTTGAAAGGCTGACGGATGCTGTGAATGGTATGAACACAAACATCAAGCTGACGATCCAACAACTCGAATCGACCAACAAGAGCCTTGAAATTGTGACCGCACAGAACAAGTCGCAAGATGATAGGCTGGCAGCACTTGAAAAAGCCCCCGGAATACTCGGAAATAAATTGTGGTGGACGGTAGCGGCCGCCGCAATCGGAGTGTATGTCGGGTGGGTACTCGGCTTCCTGCCAAAGTAAAATGAAATCCCCCGCTGGTAGCCTTTATCGGGCTGCTGGCGGGGGATTTTTTGTTTATATGGCAGTTTTGCACAAGGGAACTGCGCAAAGTGTGGAAAGTTTGCAAATTGACAACGGTACACCGTATATTTTATGATTAAAACGAAAAGAAAAGCAATAGCGAAGGGAGGAAAACTGTGTGAGAGTGTTCAAACATTTGACGCTTACGGACAGAATCCGCATTGAAAAGTGGAAAAAGGAGGGAATGAGAACACGGGAGATTGCGGAAAAATTGAGGGTGGACCCGTCCACGGTGTACCGAGAACTGAAAAGGGGCAGCTACGACAGGCTGAACGGAACGACATGGGAACTGATCCAGACATACAGCCCGGACATTGCAGAGCAGAAGTACCAAGCACATCTGCGGGAAAAGGGTCCGAACCTGAAAATCGGCAAAGACCATGAACTCGCGACCTACATTGAGCGAACCATTATAGATAAGGACTGCTCCCCGGCGGCAGTGTACGGGTACGCACAGGAGGAAGGCAAGACGTTCAAGACGCACATTTCGGTGCCTACTATATATAGTTACATCAAAAAGGGCGTTTTCCTGAACGTGACGCAACAAACATTGCCAAGGCGGGGCGTGCACAAGAACGACTACAAAAAGGTAAAAACGAAAGCACCAGCCCGCGCACCGGCGGGTGAAAGCATCGAGAACAGACCGGAGGAAGTGAAGAACCGGGAAGAATTTGGACACTGGGAGATGGATACCGTATACTCCGGTCAGAAGAAAAGCACTGTGGCATTGCTGGTGCTTACGGAACGCAAAACGAGGAACGAGAATATTATATTGGTTCCGAACCGCCGCGCCGAAACGACAGTGCAGGCCATCAACGCATTGGAGCGGAAGTTAGGCGCAGAGAAATTCGGCATCATTTATAAGAGCATCACAGTGGACAACGGCAGCGAGTTCGCGTTGGCGGATCAGTTAGAACGGTCCTGCATCAAGGACGGGAAACGGACGAAGATCTACTACTGCCACCCGTATTCCTCCTGGGAACGCGGAAGCAACGAGAACGTCAACGGCATGATCCGCCGCAGGCATCCAAAAGGAACGGACTTCTCAAAAGTCACGCCGGAGGAAATCGCGGCAACGGAAAACTGGATCAATAGCTATCCACGGAAGATACTGGGCTACAAGAGCGCAGGGACGGCGTTCAGGGAATGCCTGCGGAAGCTGGGGTTGACGGCATAAGGCGAGAACGCACAAACAGAAAGACGGAATGTTGGTGAAATTGAACAATAGAGAGAGGCTGCAGGCGGGGCAGGCTTGACGGCTTGTTTGCTTTATGATAAAATCCACAAAAATCAAGCCAAAAATTTGTTGCATTTAATGCTTTACTTTTCATTTTCCAAAGAACGCATAAAAAGTGCTTGACAGGGCAGATAAAGCGTGGTAAAATAGCCGGGTAAAGAAAGCAGCTACGGCCCGTGCCGCGCTCGCCTTGCGGGAGAATGTCCCCGGGCTATACCCGAAACAGCAGCATGTTTCTTTGAAAATGCTGCGGCTTTGTGTGAAATTTCGCGCGGCTGTCCAGAAAATGGGCGGCCGCGTTTTCTATGCCAAATATTGCAACACTATGGATTTTGTTTGGAGGTGCATTCATTATCGCTACCGCTGGAAAGTCGAAGGAACTGGAGATCAACGGCCAGATCCGTGATCGTGAGGTTCGCCTGATCGGTGCTGACGGCGAGCAGAAGGGCGTTGTGTCCATTCAGGTGGCCATGCGCGCTGCAGAAGAAGCCGGGCTCGATCTGGTAAAGATCGCACCGCAGGCTGTGCCGCCTGTGTGCAAGGTGCTGGACTACGGCAAATACCGTTTTGAACAGCAGAAGAAGGAGAAGGAAGCCAAGAAGAACCAGAAGGTGGTCGAGGTCAAGGAGACCCGCCTTTCGCTCAATATTGACACCAACGACTTCAACACCAAGCTCAACCAGACTGCCAAGTTCCTGGCAGCCGGACACAAGGTGAAGGTTTCGATCCGTTTCCGCGGCCGCGAAATGGCGCACAGTGCTCTGGGCGCAGACGTGCTGAAGCGGTTTGCCGAGGCTCTGCCTCAGGCATCCACCGATAAGCCGCCCGTGCTCGAGGGCCGCACGATGTCCATTCTGCTGATCCCGAAACCCAATAAGGACTAATTTTAGGAGGAAACTAAAATGGCTAAGATGAAACTGAAGACGCACTCCGGCGCTAAGAAGCGCTTTAAGCTGACCAAGAACGGCAAGATCAAGCGCGGTCATGCATTCCGCAGCCACATCCTGACCAAGAAGACCACCAAGCTGACCCGTGGCTACCGTCAGCCCAGCTACGTTGATAAGACCAACGCAGCTACCATCAAGAGCATGCTGCCCTACGCCTAAGAGCGAGCCGCAGGTACACAAAACTTTCTACGAGATACTAAAGGAGATATAAAAAATGGCACGTATCAAAGGCGCAACCATGACCCACAAACGTCGTAAGAAGATGCTGAAGCTGGCCAAGGGCTTCTACGGCTGCAAGAGCAAGCACTTTAAGATGGCCAAGCAGCAGGTCATGAAGAGCGGTAACTACGCTCTGGCTGGCCGCCGCATGAAGAAGCGTCAGTTCCGCAACCTGTGGATCTGCCGTATCAACAACGCAGTTCGTCCTCTGGGCATGAACTACTCCACCTTTATGGCTGGCCTGAAGAAGGCAGGCATCGAGCTGAACCGCAAGATGCTGTCCGAGATGGCCATCAACGATCCTCAGAGCTTTGCCGCTCTGGTCGAGACCGTGAAGAACGCCTGATAAAGACCTTGCATCGTGACGCCCGCGCGTATACGCGGGCGTCCGTTTTGTATCCGGGCATTTTTTGCGGCCAGGGAAACAAGGCAACGGGGCAGCGCCCTGCCGCAGAAACCTGCGGCAGACGCTGCCCTTTTTCTATTGTATCCAAAGCAAAAGCATACACACCTGTTCGGGAGGGACTCATGGACGAAAAGATCACCAGCCGGGAAAACGCAAAAGTAAAATACGCCTGCCGCCTTGCTTCCAGTGCGGCATTCCGCCGCACCGAGGGGCGCTTTCTGGCCGAGGGGCGCAAATTGTGCCCGGAGCTTGCCCGCGGCGCAGAGCTGGAGACCCTGTTTTATACCGAAAATGCGCTGGAAAAGTGCCCGGAGCTTGCCGCTTTGCCGGGCGAGCACTATCTGGTAGAGGATCATGTGGCGGATAAGCTGGCAGACGTGGGCACCCATCAGGGGGTGTTCGGGGTGTTCCACACCCCGGTGCACACGCTGGAGGAGGTGCGCCCCGGCGGGCGGTATCTGGCGCTGGAACGGGTACAGGACCCCGGCAACGTGGGCACTTTGCTGCGCAGCGCGGCGGCCTTTGGTTTTGACGGCGTCATCCTCAGCGAGGGCTGCGCCAGTGTCTACGCGCCCAAGACCCTGCGCGCTTCCATGGGCGCAGCGGTGCGCATCCCGGTCATTGAGACCGGCGTCATGCCGCAGGCCATCGCCCTGCTGCGGGAAAAAGGCATCACCTGCCTTGCGGCGGCGCTGTACCAGTCCCAGCCGCTCAGCGCGGCAAAGGCCGGGTATCCCGGCGGTGTCTGCGTGGTCATCGGCAGCGAGGGACAGGGTCTGACTGACCAGACCATCGCCGCCTGCAACAGCACGGTGCGCATCCCCATGACCGACCGGGTGGAAAGCCTGAATGCCGGCATCGCAGGCAGCATCCTGCTGTGGCATTTCCGGGAGGAGAGCCTGTGACCGGGCAGACCAGCCTGTTCCCGCCGGAGCCTGCACCCGACCCGCTGCTGTGCTGGCTGTGGCTGTCGCAGGTGCTGGGGCCCGCCAGCCTCCACGCCGGAAAGGTGCTGGACGCCTTTGTCAGTGCACAGGAGGCATGGGAGGCGCGGGAGACCGAGGAGTTCCGGCAGGCGGCAGGGGATACGGCCTTTAAGCGGGCAGCACAGCTGGATGCAGAAAGTTTCCACACGCTGGTGATGCAGTGCGATGCCCTGCGGGTGCGCATTCTGCCTTTTGACGACCCGGACTACCCGCTGGCCTTTTCCCGCATCCCGGATATGCCGCTGGTGCTCTACTGCACCGGCGACCCCCGCTGGCTCAACGAGCCCGGGGCGGTGGGCATCGTGGGCAGCCGCAAACCCACGGAATACGGCCTGAACGCGGCGGCAGATATCGGCGGCGAACTGGCAAAAAACGGAGCCGTCATCGTCAGCGGTCTGGCCGATGGGCTGGACAGTGCCGGGCACCGGGCGGCGGTAAAGAACGACTGCCCCACCATCGCGGTGATGGGCGTACCTATCGACCGCACCTACCCGGCAGCCAATGCCGCTCTGCGGCAGAAAATCGAGCAAAAGGGCTGCGTCATCAGCGAGTACCCGCCCTGCGGCGAGGGCGTAGGCCCCAACGGCTTTTTGCAGCGCAACCGGCTCATCGCGGCGCTTTCCTCGGCTGTACTGGTGGTGGAGGCGCGGGAAAAAAGCGGCACCATGTCCACCGTTGCCCACGCCGAGCGCTACGGCAAGCCGGTGTATGCCGTGCCGGGCAGCATCTACTCCCCCAACTCCGCAGGTACGAACGGCCTGCTGCGGGACGAACGCGCCCGGGCCGTGGCGGGTGCAGCCGACCTGCTGGCGGCGCTGGGCCTGCACACCCGGCAGGCAGCACCGGCGGCTGTAAAGCAGCCTGCACCCCTGAGCGATACCGAGCGCCGGGTGCTGGCGGGCATCGGGCCAAAACCCGTGGGCATCGAGGAGCTGTGCGTGAGCACCGGCCTGCCCATGTCCGCGCTGCTGGGCACCCTGATGAAGCTGGAACTCACCGGCCGGGTGTACAAGCAGCCGGGGCAGCGGTATGTGCTGCGGTAAAATTGTGGAATATTTCCGCTGGTAAAGCACACAACAGCTGTGGTACAATAATATGAGCGAATGACCGTGCATCCCCTTGGGGGCACGTTGCAGATAGAGGAGAAAAGAAGAAATGGCGAAACTGGTTATCGTGGAGTCGCCCGCAAAGGCGAAAACCATCGGCAAATATCTGGGCGATGACTACGAGGTCACTGCCAGCATGGGTCATATCCGCGATCTGCCCGCATCTCAGCTGGGCATCGATGTGGAGCATGGCTATACCCCGCAATACATCAGCATCAAGGGCAAGGAAAAGCTCATCAAGGAGTTGAAGAGCAAGGCCAAACACGCCGACGGCGTGCTGCTGGCGACCGACCCGGACCGCGAGGGCGAAGCCATCAGCTGGCATCTGGCAAATATTCTGGGGCTGGACCCCCACGAGCCCAACCGCGTCACCTTTGACGAGATCACCAAAAAGGGCGTGAAGGAGGGCATGGCCCACCCTCGCGCCATTGACGAGGATCTGTTCAACGCCCAGCAGGCGCGCCGCGTGCTGGACCGTCTGGTGGGCTATAAGCTCAGTCCATTCCTGTGGCGCAAGGTGCGCCGCGGCCTGTCCGCAGGCCGTGTGCAGAGCGTGGCGGTGCGGCTGATCGATGACCGGGAAAAGGAGATCGAAAACTTTAAGCCCGATGAATACTGGAACGTGGACGCCACCTTAGGTGCCGGGCACAAGAGTTTTGTGGCACGCCTTGCCACGGATGCCAACGGCAAAAAGCTGCTGCCCAAAAACGAGGCGGAGGCACGCGCCATTGAAAAGGGTTTGGAGGGCGCAAGCTATGTGGTGAGCGAGCTTAAGCGCGGCAAGCGCGCAAAGCAGCCCACCCCGGCCTTTATCACCAGCACCCTGCAGCAGGAGGCCTCCCGCCGGTTGGGCTTTACGGCTACCCGCACCATGCGCGCCGCCCAGACGTTGTACGAAGGTGTGGACATTGCCGGACACGGCATGATGGGTCTGATCACCTATATGCGTACCGACAGTCTGCGCATCTCGGACGAGGCTGTGGCTGCCGCCAAGGAGTATATCGCCGGTGCTTACGGCGAGGCGTATATCTGCCCCTATAAGCGCACATGGAAGACCAAGAGCGCCACGGCAGCACAGGACGCCCACGAAGCCATCCGTCCCTCTGTGCCTTCCCTGACCCCGGACGAGGTGGACAAGAGCATCAGCGGCGACACCGCAAAGCTGTACCGCATGATCTGGAGCCGCTTTATGGCCAGCCAGATGGCAGACTGCCAGCAGGACACCGTGTCGGTCACCGTCAGCGCGGCGGATTACCACTTCAAGGCCAGCGGCTACACCGTGACCTTTGACGGCTTTACCGCCCTGTACGAGGAAGCCACTGATGAAAAGGAAAAGAAGGAGACCAACCTCCCCCCGCTGGAGCAGGGACAGGTGCTCAAGCTGCGGGAGCTGAAGAGCGAGCAGAAGTTCACCCAGCCGCCCGCCCGCTACACCGAAGCCACCCTCATCAAGGCGCTGGAAGAAAACGGCATCGGACGTCCCTCCACCTACGCGCCCATCATCACCACCATCATCGACCGCGGCTATGTGGAGCGCGACCAGAAAAAGCTCAAGCCCACCCTGCTGGGTCGGGCTGTGGACGGGCTGATGCTGGAACAGTTCCCCCATATCGTGGACGTGGACTTCTCCGCGCAGATGGAGAAGAATCTGGATAAGGTGGAAAGCGGCAAGGCCGACTGGCGCAAGACCGTGGACGACTTCTATCAGGGCTTTGAGGCCAGTCTGGAACAGGCCGAAAAGAACATGGAGGGCAAAAAGGTCAAGGTACCGGACGAGCCTTCCAGCGAGATCTGCGACCTGTGCGGCCGCCCCATGGTCATCAAGGTGGGCAAGTATGGCAAGTTTTTGGCTTGCAGCGGCTTCCCGGAGTGCCGGGGCACCAAGCGTCTCGTCAAGGATACCGGCGGCATCTGCCCCAAGTGCGGCAAGGGACGTCTGCTGGAACGCAAGAGCTCCAAGGGACGCATCTACTACGGCTGCGAGCGCTACCCGGACTGCGATTTTATGACTTGGGATATGCCGGTTGCCACCAAGTGTGAAAAGTGCGGCAGCACCCTGTTCCGCAAGGGCGGCAAGCTGTACTGCGCCAAGGAAGGCTGCGGCTTTGAGATGCCGGTGCCCAAAAAAGACTGACAGATAAAAGCCTTCCCCCAAGGGGTGAAGCCTAAAAAGGAAAGACCAAATGAACGAATATAAAGTAACCATTCTGGGCGCGGGTCTGGCGGGCTGCGAAGCGGCTCTCTGGTTGGCGGGCAAGGGCGTGCAGGTAGAGCTGTACGAGCAGAAGCCCGTCCACTTTTCTCCCGCCCACAAAAGCGAGGGCTTTGCAGAACTGATCTGCTCCAACAGCCTGAAGGCTGAGCGGCTGGACTCTGCCTCCGGCCTGCTGAAGGAAGAGATGCGCCGCATGGGCAGCCGGCTGCTGACCGCCGCCGAAGAGACCCGCGTGGCCGCCGGCGGTGCGCTGGCGGTGGACCGCGATGCCTTCAGCGCCGCCGTCACCCGCATGGTGGAGCAGTGTGAGAATATTACCGTCCACCGGGAACAGGTGGAAACGATCGACGAAACTGCTCCCATTCTGGTAGCCACCGGCCCCCTGACCGATGGTGCACTGGCTGACGAGATCGGCCGTCTGACCGGGGACGAGCAGCTGCATTTTTACGATGCCGTTGCGCCCATCGTCACCGCCGAAAGCCTGGACTACGGCAAGGTGTTTGCAGCCTCCCGCTACGACCGCGGCGAAGCCGACTACCTGAACTGCCCCTTCAACAAGGCAGAGTACGAGGCTTTCCATGCGGCACTGGCCGGTGCGGAACGTGCCCCCCTGCACGACTTTGACACAGGCGCAGAGCAGAGCACAAAGCCCGACCCGGACGCCCACGGCAAAAAGGCCGATACCGTCACCGTGTACGAGGGCTGTATGCCCATTGAGATCATGGCTGCCCGGGGTGCCGACACCATGCGGTTCGGCCCGCTGCGCCCGGTGGGTCTGGTAGACCCCAACACCGGCCACCGCCCGTGGGCAAATGTGCAGCTGCGCGCGGAAAATAAGGAGCGCACCCTGTATAACATCGTGGGCTTCCAGACCAACCTCAAGTGGGGCGAGCAGAAACGGGTGTTCAGCATGATCCCCGGGCTGGAAAATGCGGAGTTTGTGCGCTACGGCGTGATGCACCGCAACACCTTTCTGGATGCGCCCCGGGTGCTCAGCGCGCAGCTGTGCCTGAAAGCGCACCCCAACGTGTTTTTTGCCGGGCAGATCACCGGCTTTGAGGGCTATATGGAAAGCGCCGCCTGCGGTCTGCTGGCAGCACGCAGCCTCTACGCCCGCTTGCAGGGCAGGCAGCTGCCCCCGCCGCCCGCCGATACCATGTGCGGTGCGCTGGTGCAGTACCTGACCACCGAGAACAAGAACTTCCAGCCCATGGGCGCAAACATGGGCATTCTGCCGCCGCTGCCCGCCGAGACCCGTCCCCGGGACAAGCGGCTGCGTTACATGGCACAGGCCGAGCGCGCTGTTGCCAGCTTCCAGCACTGGCTGGAGGAAACTGCTCTGTAAGGCAAACCACCTGAAAGGAGAAAACAGGTATGAAGATCATTGTGGACATGATGGGCGGCGACAACGCCCCGCTGGCTGTTCTGGAAGGCGCTGCACAGGCCGTCAAGGAGTACGGCGTGCAGCTCATCGGCGTGGGCAACGAGGCGCTGGTGCGCAAGACCGCCGCCGAGCACAACATCCCGCTGGACGGCATCGAGCTGGTGAACTGCACCGAGACCATCGAGATGTGCGACGAGCCCGCCCGCGCCATCCGCCAGAAGAAGGATTCCTCCATCGTGGTGGGTCTGAATATGCTCAAGGAGGGCAAGGGCGATGCCTTTGTCTCTGCCGGCAGTACCGGTGCGCTGCACGTCGGCGCAAGCCTCATCGTGCGCACCCTGCGGGGCGTCAAGCGCCCGGCACTGGCTACCATGGTGCCCGCAAAGCAGCAGGCTTATCTGCTGCTGGACTGCGGTGCCAACGTGGAGTGCCGCCCGGAGATGCTGGCCGCTTTTGCGGTCATGGGCAGCTGCTATGTGAACAAAGTAGAGGGACGCAAAAACCCCAGCGTGGCGCTTGCCAACAACGGTGCCGAGGAGAGCAAGGGCACTCCCGTGCTGCGGGACGCCCACCAGCTGCTCAAGACCACCCCGGGCATCCGCTTTGTGGGCAATATCGAGCCGCGTGACGTGCCCAACGGCGAAGTGGACGTAGTGGTCTGCGACGGCTTTACCGGCAACGTCATCCTCAAGCTGACCGAGGGTGTGGCAAAGATGCTGCTGGGGATGCTCAAGCAGATGTTCCTTGCAAACCTTGGCGGCAAGCTGGCTTACCTGCTGCTCAAGAGCGGCATTACCGACCTGAAGCACCAGATGGACAGCGAGGAATACGGCGGCGCGCCCTTCCTTGGCGCAAAGCAGCCGGTCATCAAGGCACACGGCTCCTCCAAGGCCAAGGGCATCAAAAACGCTATCCGGCAGGCAAAGATCTGCGTGGAGAATGACCTGTGCGGCACCATGCAGTCCGCACTGGACGAGCTGGCCGCAGCACAGAAAACTGAGGAATAAAAGGGAGCAAAAACGACCATGAGCCATCAGTTGGAAACTATCATCGGTTACAAATTCAAAAACCCGGAGCTGCTGGAGATCGCGCTTACCCACACCAGCTACGCCAACGAGAGCCGCACCCCGGTCAAGCACAACGAGCGGCTGGAATTTCTGGGCGACAGCGTATTGCAGATCGTGTCCGCAGACTACCTGTTCCACGCCTACGCCGACCGCCCGGAGGGCGATCTGACCCGCATCCGCGCCAGCCTTGTCAGCGAGGGTGCGCTGTTCCAGTTTGCACAGGAGATCGGCCTTGGCGAGTATCTGCGCCTTGGCCGCGGCGAGGAGCGCTGCGGCGGCCGCACCCGCCCCAGCGTGGTGTCGGACGCCTTTGAGGCCGTTATTGCTGCGTTGTATCTGGACGGCGGCATGGAGGTGGCGCGCAAGTTCATCCTGCCTTTCATCACCGAGGGCAAGCACGCCGAGGCGGACTACAAGACCCGTCTGCAGGAGATCGTGCAGCAGAACCCGGAAGAGCGCCTGAGCTATGTGGTGGAAAGCGAGTCCGGCCCGGATCACGACAAGCATTTCGTGGTGGCGGTGCGCTTTAACTCCGACCGCGTGGCGCGGGGCGAGGGACGCAGCAAAAAAGCCGCCGAGCAGTGCGCCGCCAAAGAAGCGCTCAAGCTGCTGGGCGTGATAAAGGAAAAGTAAATGGTATTCAAGGAACTGGAGATCCAGGGCTTTAAAAGTTTTCCCGATAAGGTAAAGATCAGTTTTGATACCGGCGTTACCGGTGTGGTGGGGCCCAACGGCTCCGGCAAGTCCAACCTTTCGGACGCAGTGCGCTGGGTGCTGGGCGAGACCAGCTCCCGCCAGCTACGTGCCGCCGGCAAGATGGAGGATGTCATCTTCGGCGGCACCCGCAAGCGCAGCCCCATGGGCTTTGCGCAGGTGCGGCTGACGCTGGACAATGCCGCCCACACGCTGGATGTGGACGCGGACGAGGTGACCATCGGCCGCAAATACTACCGCTCCGGCGACAGCGAGTACACCATCAACGGGCAGGTCTGCCGTCTGCGGGACGTGTACGAGTTGCTGCTGGATACCGGCATCGGCCGGGACGGCTACTCTGTCATCGGGCAGGGACGCATTGCGGAGATCGTGGCGGCAAAAAGCAGCGAGCGCCGCGAGATCTTTGAGGAAGCCTGCGGCATTGCCAAGTACCGCTACCGCAAGACCGAGGCCGAGCGCCGTTTGGCTGCGGCGGGCGAGAACTTGGAACGGTTGCGGGATATCCTTGGCGAGCTGGAAAGCCGGGTGGGCCCGCTGGAAAAAGAGAGCGCCAAGGCACAGAAGTTTCTGGAGCTGAGCGCCCAGCGCAAAACGCTGGAAGTGACCCTGTGGACCGATGGGGTGCACCGCGCCCGGGAAGCCGTGCGCCAGCAGGTGCGGGACTACGAGACCGCCCAGACCGACTACGAGCGTTTCGACCGGGAGACCAAGGCCGCCGAGCAGGAGGCTGAGGAGATCCGTATGCAGGCACAGCAGCTGACGGTTGCTGTCGAGCGCCTGAATGGGGATATCCGCAGCATCACCCAGCAGATCAGCGGCTCCGAAAGCCGCATTGCCGTGCTGGAAAACGATATTCTGCGCAATGACGAAAGCGCAGCTTCTTTGCAGCAGGAGATCGCCGCCGGACAGCAGGACACCGCCGAAGCGGATGCCGCGTTGCAGCGCCACCGTGCCGTGGCAAAGACCATGGAAGCGGCGGGCGAAAAGCTGGCGGCAGAGATCGAAGCGCTGAACGCCGAACTTGCCCGGCTGGCAGATGCCAGCACCGCCAGCGGTGCCCGCAAGGACAGTCTGCGGGCAGAGCTTGCCGACCGCACCGCAAAGCGTACCGAGGCACAGGTGGCACAGGCTGCCGCCGAAGCAGCCGGAGACACCGCCCGGCAGCGTCTGCCTGCGCTGGAACAGAGCGCCCGGGACGCCGCCGCACAGCTGGAGGAAACAAGACAGGATCTGGCCGATACCGTAAAGTACCGCCAGACGCTGGAGGAAAACGAAAAGCAGCTGGGCAACATCCGTTCCGGTCTGGAACTCAAGCTGCGCAGCCGCAAGGCCGCGCTGGACGAAGCCGATGCCGCTGAGCAGCGGCTGGGCAGGGAACTGGATGCCGCCCGGCAGCGCCTTTCGGTGCTGCGGGAGCTGGAAAAGAACATGGACGGCTACCAGAACTCGGTGCGCGCGGTCATGCGCGCCGCCGGGGCACGCCGTCTGCGGGGCGTTCTGGGGCCGGTATCCACCATCCTGAAAGTCGAGCCCGGGTGCGAGGTTGCCATCGAGACCGCACTAGGCGGCGCGTTGCAGAACATCGTGGTGGAAAACGAAGCCGCCGCGAAAGCCGCTATCGCCCTGCTGCGCAATGACCATGCAGGCCGCGCCACCTTCCTGCCGTTGGATACCGTGCAGCCCGGCGTGTTCCGGGGACGGCTGTCCGGCACGGCGCGGCTGGCCTCTGCGCTGGTGCAGGCCGATCCTCGGTACGAAAATATCGTCTCGAACCTGCTGGGACGCATCATCGTGGTGGAGGATATCAACGAAGCCTCCCGCGTGGCGCGGGACAACGGCTACCACAACAAGGTGGTCACCATGGACGGACAGGTGGTCAATGCAGGCGGCAGCTTTACCGGCGGCAGCGTGCAGCGCAGCGCCGGTCTGTTCACCCGCAAGCAGGAGATGGAGGAGCTGCGCCTGAAGGCGGCAAAGCTGCAAAAGGACTGCATTGCCGCACAGGAAAAGACCGACCAGTGCAAAGAGCAGGCAGATGCTTTGCAGGCAGAGCTGACCGCCACCGCCAGCGAGCAGATCACCGCTGCCAATGACCGGGTGCGTGCCGAGGCGGAGCAGAAGCGGCTGGAAGCCGCCGCTGCCCAGCTGGAAACTGCCGTGCAGAACGCACAGCAGCAGATGGACACTTTGCAGGCTGCTTTGAACGACAGCCGCGCAAAGGCGGATGCCGCTGCCTTGCAGCAGGCAGAGCTGACAGCGCAGATCGAGCAGCTGACTGCCGAACTGAGCCGCATCGCAGAGGGCAGCGACAGCTTCCTGACCCAGCAGAACCAGCTGGCACAGGCGCTCAGCGCCAAGCGGCTGGAACAGGTGACCCGCCGCAAGGACGCGGAGCTGGCTTACAGCCAGATCGCTGCGCTGGAACAGCGTGCCAAAGATGCCGCTGCCCGCCGCACCGCGCTGGAAGAAAGCCTTGCTGCCCTTGCAGCCCGCAGCGAAGCCTGCCGCACCGAGATCGCGGCCATCCGCAAGGCCAAGACCGACAGCCAGACCACCATTACCCAAAAGGAGCAGGCCATCCGCGAAGCCACTGAAAAGCGGCTTGCCTGCCAGCAGAAGGAAACGGAAGCGCTGGCAAAAGCCCGCACCGCCTCCGACAGCCGCGAGGAGATGGGTCGGGAGATGGCACGCCTTGCCGAGCGCAAGGCCGCTGCCGAGACTGAGTACGACCAGACCGTGGCAAAGCTGTGGGACGAGTACCAGCTCTCGGTCAGTCAGGCCGAGGAGCTGTGCGTGGAGTTCGACAGCCTGACCGCCTTGCGGGCACAGGTGGCAGACCTGCGCGGCAAGATCCGCGCCCTTGGCAGCGTGAACGTGAGCGCCATCGAGGAGTACAAGGAAGTCAAAGCCCGCTACGATGAACTGTCCCGTCAGGTGACCGACGTGGAGGAGAGCCGCAACGAGCTGAGCCGCATGATCGCAAAGCTTTCCGCCCAGATGCGGGAGATCTTCACCGACAGTTTCCGCGCCATCAACGAAAACTTCAGCCGTGTGTTCACCGAGCTGTTCGGCGGCGGCGAGGCCAGCCTTGTGCTGGAGGACGAAAGCGATGTGCTGGCCTGCGGCATCGGCATCCGGGTAGCCCCGCCGGGCAAGGTCATCAAGAATCTGGAAGCCCTTTCCGGCGGTGAGCAGGCGCTGGTGGCTATCAGCATCTACTTTGCCATTCTGGCGGTGAACCCCGCGCCCTTCTGCATTCTGGACGAGATCGAAGCCGCCTTGGACGATGCCAACGTGGTGCGGTTCGCCCAGTATCTGCGCCGCATCAGCGACAAGACCCAGTTCATCGTCATCACCCACCGCCGCGGCACCATGGAAGCCGCCAATGTGCTGTATGGCGTTACCATGCAGGAGGACGGCGTGTCCAAGCTGCTCAAGCTGGATCTGGAACAGGTTGACGCAACGCTGGTTTCCTGATATAAAATAAACAGAAAATAGATAGGAGGACCACTATGGCGTTCTTCGGATTTGGAAAAAAAGAAAAAGACAAGATGAAAACGGGTCTGGAAAAGACCCGCACCGGCTTCTGGGGCAGCATTATGAACACCCTGACCGGCAGCGTCATCGACGATGAGATGTACGATGATCTGGAGGAGCAGCTGATCCTTGCCGACGTAGGCGGCGAGGTGGCGGTGCATCTGGTGGATAAACTCCGCGACCGTGTGCGCGATAAGGGGCTGAAAACCGGTGAGCAGGCCGCAGATGCTCTGCGCGACATCATTGCCGAGGAGATGACCCCGGAGGCCGAGATGGCACTGGACGGCAAGCCCGCCGTCATTCTGGTCATCGGCGTCAACGGTGTAGGCAAGACCACCAGTATTGCAAAGCTGGCCGATTACTACACCCGGCAGGGCAAACGGGTCATGCTGGCCGCCGGTGACACCTTCCGTGCCGCCGCCAGCGAGCAGCTGGAGATCTGGGCAAGCCGTGCCGGTGTGCCCATCGTCAGCGCAGGCGAGGGCGCAGACCCCGCAGCCGTCATCTTTGATACGGTCAAGTCTGCCACCGCACGCGGCTACGATATGGTCATTGCGGACACCGCAGGCCGTCTGCACAACAAATCAAACCTGATGGCAGAACTTTCCAAGATCAGCCGCAGCGTCAAAAAGGCCAGCCCCGAAGCCAGCCTTGAGACCCTGCTGGTGCTGGACGCCATCACCGGGCAGAACGCCATCAGTCAGGCCAAGGAGTTCTGCAAGGCTGCCGATGCCACCGGCATCATCCTGACCAAGCTGGACGGCACCGCCAAGGGCGGCTGCGTTGTGGCGGTCAAGCAGCGTCTGGGCCTGCCGGTGCGCTTTATCGGCGTGGGCGAGGGCATCGACGACCTGCTGCCCTTCACCCCGGAGGGCTTTGTGGAAGAGCTGCTCCCCCGGGAATGGAAGCACTAAGGGGGGCGCGGAAAATGAAAATTTGTGCAGCCACCGGCAACGCCGGAAAGCTTCGCGAGCTGCGCCGCATTCTGGAAGCGCAGGGGCATGAGGTGGTCAGCCAGAAAGAGCTTGGCATCACCATCGAGCCGGAGGAGACCGGCACCACCTTTGCGGAAAACGCTCTCATCAAGGCCGAGACCATCTGCAAGGCCAGCGGCCTGCCCACCATCGCCGATGACTCTGGCCTGTGCGTAGATGCGCTGGACGGCGCACCCGGCGTGTACAGCGCCCGCTACTGCGGCCATCACGGTGACGACGAGGCCAACAATGATAAGCTTCTGGCTGCCATGCAGGCGGTGCCTGCCGGGCAGCGGGGCGCAAAATTTGTCTCGGCGGTGTGTTTCATCCTGCCGGACGGTCGGCACCTGACCTGCATGGGCGAATGCCCGGGCAGCATCGCCTTTACGCGGCTGTGCGGCGACTACGGCTTTGGCTACGACCCGCTGTTCATCCCCGCCGACTGCGGCGTGGGCAAAACGGACAAGCGCCCCAACACCGAGAACCGCAGTTACGCCCAGCTGCCCCCCGACGAAAAGGACGCCATCAGCCACCGCGGCAACGCGCTGGCGGCGCTGGAAAAGCAGCTGCCGGGGTTTCTGGATAAGTGAAATGAAACTGACTGTGTCAGTTTCATTTCACAGACAAAAATAAGTTCTATTGAAAATAAAGGAGAAAAACTATGCTGACTAGCAAACAGCGCGCCATTCTGCGCGGCAAGGCAAATACCATGGACCCCGTTTACATCGTGGGTAAGGGCGAGATCGATGAGACTTTGATCCAGGGCGTGAAGGACTGTCTGGATGCCCGGGAGCTCATCAAACTCAAGGTGCTGGAAAACAGTATGTACAACGCCCGCGAGGCTGCTGTCAAGCTGGCCGAGGCTACCGGTGCAGACTGCGTGCAGGTCATTGGTTCCAAGTTCGTGCTGTATCTGCAGAAGAAAAAGGACAGCGCCTACGCTGCCTTGCTGAAGTAAGATGAAGATCCTTCTCTATGGCGGCAGCTTCGACCCGCCCCATAATGGCCACCTGAACAACCTGCGTGCAGCGGCAGACCGCGTGCGCCCGGATAAGATCGTGGTGATGCCGGCAGGCACCTCTCCCTTTAAGCAGGGGACGAACGCCTCCGGTGCGCTGCGGCTGGAAATGTGCCGGTGCTTTGCGGCGCTGGCGCAGGAGCCCGGGATACCGCCGCTGGAAGTAAGCGGCTGGGAGGTGGCGCAGGCCGCAGCGGGCAGCCGCAATTATACCGTGCTCACGCTGGAAATGCTGGCAAGGGAGAACCCGGGTGCTGTGCTGTACCTTGCCATTGGCAGCGATATGCTGCTCAGCTTTGAGGGCTGGCATCGCTGGCAGGATATCCTGCGCCTTGCGAGGGTGGTGGTCACCAGCCGGGATATCGGCGATGCACCGGCGCTGCACGCAAAGGCAAAGCAGCTGGACCCATCGGGCGGACGCATCCTGTTTGCCCCGGTGCAGGCACTGCCTATGGCAAGCAGCCAGCTGCGGGCCCGGCTTGCCGCCGGAGAGGAGTGCAAAGCCGAACTGCCGGAGGAAGTGCGCAGCGTTATCCGGCGGGAGGGACTATACCGGAACACAGAAGGAAGTAGCAGATAAATGGATCTGAAACAGGCAAAGGAGCTTGTGCGCGGACGCTTGAGCGATAAGCGCTACGAGCATACCATCAACGTGAAAAAAATGGCCGTCAAGCTGGCCAAGCACTACGGCACCGACCCGGAGCAGGCCGCACTGGCTGCGCTTTTGCACGATGCCGCCAAGGAACTGCCCAAGGATGAGATGCGCGCCATCATGCAGGCACACCCGGAATACGCGCAGGGGGGCGAAGCACGCCCCACGCCGGTGTGGCACGGCATCTGTGCCGCCATTCTGGCGCGTACCGAATGGGGCGTTACGGACGAAGCCGTGCTCAGCGCCATCGCCTGCCATACCGCAGGCAAGGCGGGCATGACCCAGCTGGACAAAATCCTGTATCTGGCCGATATGACCAGTGCCGAGCGGGACTGGCCCGGGGTGGAAAAGCTGCGCAAGCTGGAAATGAAGGATTTGGACGCCGCCATGCTGGCAGCGCTCAGGCAAACCAACGGTTTTGTGCTGTCCGAGGGCAAGCCCCTTGACCCCGAAAGCAAGGCTGCCTACGAGGATATCTTAGCGCACAGCGGGCAGAATGAAGGGTGAAAAGCCGGACGCCGGTTAAAAATGGTTCCGGCCATCCCCGGATAAAACAATTGCAGAATTTGCCGTACCATGCTATACTGAAGGATATGACAGGTCTGCAAGTAAAAAAACTCTGCAGAGCAGTGAAAAGCTGGAGGATACAAAAAGCATGAGCCAGACGCCACGCCATATCAATACAGACCGCTCACTCAGCCGCCCGGATCAGGCGGCGCGTGCCCCGCAGGCTGCCCCGGAGCAGAACACCCGCAGCACCGCCGGGGCGCAGCACGCCGCCCCGCCCCGCCGCCCGGCACAGCCCGACATGGGCGGGGATGACGCACCGCGCCGCCGCAAAAAGAAGAAAAAGACCCCGCTGTGGCTGCCCTTTGCCATCGTGATGGGGGTGATCGCCGTGATCTCCGGTGTGGTGGTGTACGGTGTGAGCCTTGTGAACAAGGTGGAGGACAGCATCCGTCCGGCGGAAAGTGCCCCCTCTATCGTGCAGGAGATCCAGACCGCCGAGGAATACAAGGGCGATGTGGTCAACATTCTGGTCTGCGGCATCGACTTTGAAGAGGGACGCTCTTACAGCGACGCCAGCTCCAACGACGGCATGACGGATATGATCCTGTACTGCCAGTTTGATATCAAGTGCGGTGCGCTGCGGATGCTGCAGATCCCCCGCAACACGCTGGTGACCACCCAGAACCGCAAGCTTACCCTCTCCAACGGCAAGACCTATGCCGTTTCCAACTACCAGATCAACTCGGTGGCGCTTTCCAACGGCGGCAGCATTGCCGCGCTGGCAGATGTCATCTACGACCAGTACCACCTGCCCATCGACTACTATGTCACCATTGATATGCAGGCACTGGTGGAAATGGTGGATAACTTCGGCGGCATCGAGGTGTATATCCCCCGGGATATGTCTTACGGCGGCAGTAAGCTGCTGAAGGGCTACCGCAATCTGGACGGTGCTTCGGCAGAGTTCTTTGTGCGCTGCCGCCACGGCGACGGCTACGCAAACTCTGATATCGACCGCCTGAATATGCAGCGCTACTTCTACGCAGGTCTGTTCAAGCGCGCCCGCGCCATGGGCATCACCGATATCCTGAACCAGCTGCCGCTGATCTTCAAGGACTATATCCACACGGATATGGATATCACCACCATCGCAAAGCTGCTGGCGTCCTTCCTCAAGATCGACAGCTCCAATATCATTCTGGCGCAGACGCCGGTGTTCATGGGCGTGCCCAACGTGGGCAAGACCGACTCCTTTGCCGGCTACTCCTGCGTGGTGCCGGATGCCGGCTCCATCGCAAACCTGCTCAACCAGTATTTCTGCACCTACACCGGCCCGGTGGAGGTAAGCGAGCTGCACATGGTCACCGACCAGTGGCCCCACGGCAGCGCATCCACCGATGCCAACGTGCAGTATATGGGACGCATCGATAAGGAATCTGACGATGCCATCCTCAGCGGCGATACCGACCTTTCCGGCGCTGTGACCACCGATGGTCAGGCAGCGGGCACCGGACAGTAACAACAGAAAACAACGCCCTGCACACCGGGTGCGGGCGTGTTCCGACAGAAGGGAGAAACACATGGATAATTTCAACGACAGCAAGGCGCTTGCCATTGAGATCGCCAAGATTTTGGACAAAAAGAAGGCGCAGGATGTGCGGGTGCTCAAGGTGGAAAGCCTGACCGTCCTGACTGATTACTTCGTCATCGCCTCCGGTACCTCCACCACGCAGGTGGCGTCTCTGGCCGATGAGGTGGAGTACGAGCTTTCCCAGAAGGGTCTGGAGCCTTACAGCACCGAGGGTCACGACACCAAGAACTGGGTGCTGCTGGATTACTCCAACGTCATCGTGCACGTCTTTGTGCCCAACAGCCGTGCCTACTATGATCTGGAGCACCTGTGGGCAGACGGCGAGCCGGTGGACATCTCGGAGTACCTGACCCCGGATAGCAGCATTGAATAATTAAGGCAAAAAGGTTTGCTTCTGGCAGAACCCGCTCCGTTATTGCGGCGCAATAGGGAAAGTTGGCAGAAAAGCTCCCCCCTCGGGGGAGCTGGCAGGGCGAATGCCCTGACTGAGAGGGTTTGTACCGGAAGTACCTTAAAAGCATACGCCCCCAAGCAACGGTATTTTGGTTAAAGTCTGGAGCTGATTACAAACATGAAGTATGATTACAAGGCTGTTGAAGCCAAGTGGCAGAAGGTGTGGGAGGACGAAAAGACCTTCCATGCTGAGATCGACCACAAAAAACCCAAGTTCTATGCCCTTGTGGAGTTCCCGTATCCCTCGGGTGCGGGCCTGCACGTCGGCCATCCCCGCAGCTACACCGCGCTGGATGTGGTAAGCCGCAAGCGCCGTAAAAACGGCTACAATGTGCTGTACCCCATGGGCTGGGATGCCTTCGGTCTGCCCACCGAGAACTTCGCCATGAAGAACCACATCCACCCGGCTATCGTTACCAAGAGCAATGTGGATCATTTCCGCAGCCAGCTCAAGGCGCTGGGTTTCTCTTTTGACTGGGATCGTGAGATCAACACCACCGACCCCGAATACTACAAGTGGACCCAGTGGATCTTCCTGCAGCTGTACAAGCATGGTCTGGCTTACAAGAAGGAAATGAACGTCAACTGGTGCACCGGCTGCAAGTGCGTGCTGGCAAACGAGGAAGTTGTCAACGGCGTGTGCGAGCGCTGCGGTAGCGAGGTGGTGCACCGCGTCAAGAGCCAGTGGATGCTCAAGATCACTGCCTATGCCGACAAGCTGATCGACGGCTTGGACGGTCTGGATTACATCGAGCGCGTTGCCACCCAGCAGAAGAACTGGATCGGCCGCAGCCACGGCGCAGAAGTGAACTTCGGCACCACCGCAGGGGATACCCTGACCGTGTACACCACCCGCTGCGATACCCTGTTCGGCGCTACCTACATGGTCATCTCCCCGGAGCATGCCCTGCTCAAGGCATGGCTGGAAAAGGGCATCATCAAGAACGCCGATGCCGTCAAGGCTTATCAGGCCGAAGCTGCCCGCAAGAGCGACTTTGAGCGCAGCGAGCTGAACAAGGAAAAGACCGGCGTGCAGCTGGACGGCGTGATGGGCATCAACCCGGTCAACGAGACCGAGATCCCCATCTTCATCTCCGACTACGTTCTGTCCACCTATGGCACCGGCGCCATCATGGCTGTGCCTGCCCACGATACCCGCGACTGGGCCTTCGCCAAGAAGTTCGGTCTGCCCATCATCGAGGTGGTCAAGGGCGAGACCCCGTCCAATCTGGACGAAGCTGCCTTTACCGATGTTGCCACCGGTACGCTGGTCAACTCCGGCTTCCTGAACGGTCTGTCTGTGGCGGATGCCCAGAAGAAGATGATCGCATGGCTGGAAGAGAACGGCAAGGGCCGCGATAAGGTCAACTACAAGCTGCGCGACTGGGTGTTCAGCCGTCAGCGTTACTGGGGCGAGCCCATCCCCATGGTGCACTGCGACAAGTGCGGCTGGCAGCCCCTGCCCGAGAGCAGCCTGCCGCTGACTTTGCCGGACATCACCGACTTTGAGCCGGGCCCGGACGGCGAGTCCCCGCTGGCACGCCACAAGGACTGGGTCAAGACCACCTGTCCCTGCTGCGGCGGCCCTGCTACCCGCGAGACTGACACCATGCCCCAGTGGGCCGGTTCCTCTTGGTACTTCCTGCGCTACATGGATCCCCACTGCAAGGATGCGCTGGCCTCCAAGGAAGCACTGGAATACTGGTCTCCGGTGGACTGGTACAACGGCGGCATGGAGCACACCACCCTGCACCTGCTGTACAGCCGCTTCTGGCATAAGTTCCTGTACGATATCGGTGTGGTGCCCACGGCAGAGCCTTACCAGAAGCGCACTGCCCACGGCATGATCCTTGGCCTGAACCCCCATAGCTTCGTCAACCTGCCCGCTGAGGAGCAGGAGAAACTGCTCAAGGAGTACGGCAGCCAGAAGGCCGCCGAGAAGGCACTGGAAGAGAAGTACGGCGAGATGGCACGCCATCCCATCGTGAAGATGTCCAAGAGCCTTGGCAATGTTATCAACCCCGACGAGGTGGTGGATCAGTATGGCGCCGACACCATGCGCCTGTACGAGATGTTCATGGGCGATTTTGAGCAGGCTGCACCGTGGCAGACCTCTGCCATTGCGGGCTGCAACCGCTTCCTTGACCGCGTGTGGGCACTGAGCGATAAGCTGGTGGAGGGCGAGGGCTACCGTCCCGCCATGGAGACCCTGATGCACCAGACCATCAAGAAGGTCAGCGCAGATATCGAGGGTCTGAAGATGAACACCGCCATTGCCCAGCTGATGACGCTGGTCAACGCTATGTACGACAACGGCGGCGCGACCAAGGCCGAGTTTGAGACGCTGGTGCAGCTGCTGAATCCCTTCGCTCCCCACATGACCGAGGAGCTGTGGGAGAAGCTGGGTCACAGCCACGACGAGCAGCTGGCCTACTATCCGTGGCCTGCCTACGAGGAAGCCAAGTGCGTGGAGGCTGCTGTGGAGATCGCCGTGCAGGTGAACGGCAAGGTGAAGGCACGCCTGAAGGTGCCCGCAGACATCACCGCCGAGGACGCCATCGCCGCTGCCAAGGCAGACCCCGCTGTGGCTGCCGCGCTGGAAGGCAAGCAGCTGGTCAAGGAGATCTACGTCAAGGGCCGTCTGGTCAATCTGGCTGCCAAGGGCTGAGAACTGCTGCTCCGCTGAATAAGCGTGAACATATCATCACCCGCAGAGGCAGACCTGGCGCAGGAAACACCCGGCAGCGTCTGTTCAAAAATCTTTCAAAAGTTTTGAGCAAAAACTTTCAAAAAAAGGTTGACGAACCGGATAAAATGCGCTATACTGTCTACTGTTAGTTACCATGTAACAACGAAATTCCTGCCTCACGGTCCAAGGGAGGGAATAAGATGTCGGAAATTCGTGTTAAAGAGGGCGAGTCGCTGGAAAGCGCACTGCGTCGCTTCAAGCGCAGCACTGCTCGCAGCGGTGTGCTCGCAGAGGTTCGTAAGCGCGAGGCTTACGAGAAGCCGTCTGTTAAGCGCAAGAAGAAGTCCGAAGCAGCCCGCAAGCGCAAGTTCAAGTAATTGATTGCTTGGAATCGCACGTTGCTTTAGATTTTAAACGCGTTGCTAACGCCGATGTAGGGGAGCCTGTTTATGCAGGTTCCCCTATTTTCATTTTAAAGCTGCTTTGCGCAGGGCAGACTGAGAGGGTCTATTTATGCTCATTACCCCCGAATATGTTTTTAAGGACGTTACCCATATCACGCCGGAATGGCTTGCTTCCAAGGGCATCACGGCTCTGGTGCTGGATATCGACAACACCCTGACCGCAGACCGCAGTCAGGAATTGCCGGAGGAGGTGGCCGCGTGGCTTGACACCATGCGCAAGGCCGGGGTAAAGCTGACCATCGTCTCCAACGGTGCGGAAAAGCGGGTGCGCCCCTTTGCGGAAAAGCTGGGCCTTGCCTACCTGTACCGCGCCGCCAAGCCCCTGCCTTTTGCGCTGATGGTGGCACAGCACCGCATGGGCGTGAAGCACCGCCAGATGGCCATGGTGGGCGACCAGCTCTACGCCGACCGCATGGTGGCTGCGCTGTACGGCATTCCCGGGCTGATGGTCATCCCCCGCGGGCCGGACTTGGGCGCACAGGTCATCCTGAAACGCAAGTGGGAAAAGAAGCACTGGCAGAAGTACTACGACCGGGGAGGTAAGACCCTGTGAGCGAAGCTTGGAAGATCCGGTTCGGCACCGCAGGCACCAGCGACAGCTTTGCCGCCCAAGGCTACAAAAGCAGTCTGGATGTGCCGGAGTACACCGCCAAAATGGGGCTGAATGCCTTTGAGTACCAGTGCGGGCGTGGGGTGCGTCTGGGGCTGGATAAGGCCGCCCGCATGGCTGCCCTTGCCGCCCAGCGGGACATCCTGTTCAGCGTCCACGCACCTTATTATATCAGCATGTCCAGTCTGGAAGAGGACAAGCGGCTGAACAGCATCCAGTATCTGCTGCAAAGCGCGGCGGTGTGCCGGGCGCTGGGCGGCAGACGCATTATCTTCCACTCCGGCAGCTGCGGCAAACAGAGCCGGGAAGCTGCACTGGAAAAGGCACTGGATACCATGCGCCGCGCCGTGGCTGCGCTGGACGAGGCAGGCTTTGGAGATATGACCCTGTGCCCGGAGACCATGGGCAAGGTGGGGCAGCTGGGCACGCTGGACGAGGTGCTGGCGCTGTGCGGCGTGGACAGCCGCATCACCCCCTGCATCGACTTCGGCCACCTGAACGCCCGCACGCTGGGCGGCATCCAGACCAAGGCAGACTATGCCGCCATTCTGGACCGTATGGCCGAGGTGCTGGGCGACGACCGCGCCCGGCAGTTCCATGTGCATTTTTCCCGCATCGAGTACTCAGCGGGCGGCGAAAAGCGCCACTGGACCTTTGCCGATACTCAGTTCGGCCCGGAGCCGCAGCCCCTGATGGAGCTGCTGGCAGAGCGTCAGCTGACCCCGGTGGTCATCTGTGAGAGTGCGGGCACACAGGCCGAGGACGCGCAGACGATGCAGCAAATGTACCGCGCAGCGCGGAATGTGTAAAAAATTTTGTGTTTTTATCGTCTTTTTTGCCCAAACCCCTTGCCAAACAGGGGCAGATTGGGTAAAATAAATAGAGATATGCGTTAAGCATCTGAGATTAAATTTATGGAGGAATTCCTATGATTTCTGCAGGCGAGTTTCGCAATGGCGTGACCTTTGAGCAGGACGGCCAGGTTCTTCAGGTCGTTGAGTTCCAGCACGTCAAGCCCGGCAAGGGCGCTGCCTTTGTCCGTACCAAGACCAAGAACGTCATCACCGGTTCTGTGGTCGAGACCAGCTACAACCCCACCGCAAAGTTCCCGCAGGCTTTCATCGAGCGTAAGGACGTGACTTACAGCTACGAGGATGGCGACCTGTACCACTTCATGGACAACGAGACCTACGATGACATCCCCGTCAACGCAGCCGATGTGCCCGATAACTTCAAGTTCTGCAAGGAGAACGAGCTGTGCAAGCTGCTGAGCTACAAGGGCAAGGTGTTCAGCGTCGAGATCCCCAACTTCATCGAGCTGGAAGTCACCCAGACCGAGCCGGGTGTCAAGGGCAACACTGCTACCAACACCCTGAAGCCCGCTACCGTTGAGACTGGCGCCGAGATCCGTGTGCCTCTGTTCATCAACGAGGGCGATCACATCCGCATCGATACCCGCACCGGCGAGTATATGGAGCGCGTCTGATCATTTGTCGCATACCGGGCAGCGGGCAACCGTTTGCCCGGTTTTTTTATGATAAGTTAGGAGGGCATTTCAGATGGAACTGAACAAGAAAGCAGCCTACCTGCAGGGCTTAGTGGACGGTCTGGGCGTGGATGAGAGCACTAAAGAGGGCAAGATCATCAAGGCCATGGCCGCGCTGCTGGGCGAGATGGCCGACGCCATTGCCGCCATGGACGAGGATCTGACCCACGCCTACGACCAGATCAACGATCTGAGCGAGGAGCTGGAGGATCTGGAAGCCGACCTGTACGAGGACGAGGATGCCGAGGACGAAGATGACGACGCAGCCGACGAGGATGAGGATGCGGGAGATGACGACATCGCCAGCGAGCCCTTCTACGAGGTAGCCTGCCCCGCCTGCGGCGAGACTGTCTACGTCAGCGAGGATGATCTGGATGCAGGCGAAGCCAACTGCGCCCACTGCGGTGTGACCTTTGAGGTCGCACTGGAAGGTGACGAGGACGAAGCCAAGGACGCCCCCGTGCAGTACGAAGTGACCTGCCCCGCCTGCGGCAGCACCGCCGTATTTGAAGAGGACGAGCTGCTGGACGGCGCACCCAAGTGCCCCAACTGCGGCGAGCCGCTGGACTTTGAGGTGACCGAGGAGTAAATGCTTCTCTTGTGAAAATGGGATCCAGAAAATAACGCTTTTTGCTGCTGATGCTGTTTTCCTTTACGACTCCACCGTGAAAAGGCAATTTTGGAAAATCCGCAGATTTTCCAAAATTGCAATTTAAAACAAAATTCCTATGAATATGGCCAAAGCGCACGCGGAGGCCATTTCCAATCGTCCTTATAAAAACACAATGCCGGGCAGTCCGCAGACTGTCCGGCATTGTTCATTTTAATTTGGTTCAGCGGGTCTCGTTGGCCTTCTGCAGCCAGATACCGCCAATGTCCAGCGCATTGTACAGGCCGTGCTTGGTGGTCTGACGCGCTACGCGCTCCTGCGGTGCCTTGGTGGTATCGGTAGAAAGCAGCATCAGGTGCACCTTGTCGGCTACCTGCTGCTCGCCCACCGGGGTGGTGGTCAGGATCTGCAGATACAGCACATAGGGATCGGTCATGCTGCCGTAATACAGCTCGTTGTCCTTGCGGACGAGGGGCTTGCCTTTATAAGTCAGTTTCGGTGTAAATGCCATCGTGAAAGCCTCCCTGTCGTTTGATTCATCTTAGTATAACACATCCTGCCTATGGGATGCAAGCGTTTGCGGCAGGGCACTGTCAGTTTTGCACCAAAACTGCCCCGCACCGTGCAAAACCGGCGGCACATTTTTGGCAAATGGGGCTTGCCGTTGGGTGCAGTTATGCTATACTATAAATAGAACAGCCCGCATTCCGGGCCGGAAGTGAGGGAACGACAATGGCAGATTATCAGGAATACCGGCGGCGCATCCTGCACCGGCGCTGGCGCAGGGTGTTTATCATCGTTGCCCTTCTGGCGCTGGTGGCTCTGCTGAGCGCTATCGGCATCCTGTGGAAGGTGCTGCACCGGGAGCGCGTGGATACCGCCCTGAGCCAAAACACCATTCTGCGGCAGGTGACTACGGACAACACATGGAACACGGTCAGCTACCCGCTGGCGCGGCAGCTCCGGGTGCAGACGCTGGAGGGCAGCACGGAAACGGCGCTGGACTTCCGCATGGCGGCACTTCCGGCCAGCACTCCGGTGGAAAAAAGCTGGTTTGCGCAGGTCAGCTTTGTGGGCGACAGCCTGACGCAGGGGCTGCAGATCTACGATACCGGCCTGCCCGGGGCGCAGTTCTGCGCCTACAAGGGGGTAGGCCCCAACGCCTTTGTCAACGGAACCAGCTGCAAGCGGGTGGACGGCGTGACAGAGATCCCACTGGACGCCTTGACCGCCCAGCAGTCCAAGGCCGTTTATGTGCTGCTGGGCAGCAATGTGCTGGGACGGGACACCGACTACACCAGTTTTCTGACCTACTACCGCCTGATGCTGGATATGATCAGTCAGGCGCTGCCGGATGCAAAGATCTATGTGCAGTCTATCACGCCGGTACGGCCGGAGGTGAGCGCACAGGAAAACCACGCAGGGCTGAACCGTGACCGCCTGTGCCGCATCAACAACGAACTTGCCGCCATTGCACTGGAAAAGGACTGCTATTTCCTCAACCTGTGGGAGGTGTTGGCGGACGAAAACGGCGACCTGATCGAAAGCTACGCCCAGCCGGACGGCTACCACATCAAGCCGGAGGGCTACGCCGCATGGGTAGACTACCTTTGCAGCCACACAATGGAGTAAAAAAACACAAAAGGCTGCTGCACGGGGATT
>Ga0129312_1000197_pt1 | contig 61397 bp, 46 predicted proteins | sample O827metagenome_FD_94434 | JGI IMG/M metagenome (GOLD analysis project Ga0129312, IMG submission 94434) | Orangutan group fecal microbial communities from Wisconsin, USA - O827 metagenome | ecosystem: Host-associated > Mammals > Digestive system > Large intestine > Fecal | place: USA: Wisconsin... | reverse complement strand
TCGGTCCTCGTTCGGTCTTCGATAGACTAACGACTAAGCAACGAGAGACGAACGAGAGACGAACGAGGACCTAACGAGAAGTCAACGAGAACCGAACGAGAAGCGATCGAGAAACCGTGGGCTATCTGTTGTGACCTGATGGTGTAAAAATCCATTTGTTTTGTAAACATAAGCGGCATTTTAGTTGTCAAGTTATTTGTTTAGTTTTTGGTTTATAGGTTTCTTTCTTGTTTTTAGAAATCATCCTCGGCTTGAAATACAAAGATACAACATGACACCCCCGAAATGCAAGAGTTTTGGCAGTTTTAATCTAATATTTAATGTTATTTAACTTTATTATAGATATTTTTATTTTCAAGCTCGTATAGTTTGATGATTTCTCAAATTTCTAACAATCGGAGTGTTGCAAATATAAAGTTTAACAATCAGACACAAAAAAAGGGAACCTGATTGATTCCCTTTAAGATAGAAAAGCGGAGAGAGGGGGATTCGAACCCCCGAACCGGTTTTGCCGGTTACACGCTTTCCAGGCGTGCCTCTTCAGCCACTCGAGCACCTCTCCTTTGCGTTAGCGGATGCAAAATTACTACTTTTATTTTGCATTGGCAAGAAAAAGACAGAATATTTATATCCCGCAAACATCAACTTCGCCATGCGAAACAACCACATTATTTACCAACAAATAGACTGTTATTCTACTGGCAGACGGCAAGACGAGGGAAGATGCGCAAGACAGTCGATTCTGTAACTTCACATATCTGCTCTTCACTAACGCCATACGCTTCTGCCAATCTTCGAATGACATGCTGAATGAATGCCGGTTCATTGCGCTGACCGCGAAGAGGAACAGGAGCCATATAGGGAGAGTCGGTTTCAAGAACGATACGGTCAAGTGGAACACAAGCAGGAAGGACCTCTGGCAGATGGCTTTTCTTGAATGTTGATACTCCGCCGATTCCCAATACAAAACCAGGGAAATCCAACAACTGACGAGCCTCTTGCTCATTTCCTGTGAAGCAATGGAATATGCCACCAGGAAGTTTGTCGGCATATCGACGGAGAATAGCCACCATTTCGTTTTGTGCCTTACGACAATGTATCACCAAAGGCAACTGCATCTCTACAGACCATCTCACCTGCTCTTCGAACACTTCAAGTTGTTCTGTTTCAAATTCACGACTCCAATAATAGTCGAGCCCCACCTCTCCAATTGCAATATAGGATGGATTGGTAAGAAGTGATTCGTGCATTTCGCTGAGCACATCATGCCAATCAGCCTTCACCTCTTCCGGATGCAGTCCCATCATAGGAAAGGCATAATTAGGATAGCGCAGACAAAGAGCCGGCACACTCTCAAGCGAAGATCTGTCGATAGCGGGAATAAGAACTCGATGACACCCAGCGTCCTTTGCGCGCTGTACAACAGCCTCAAGGTCGTTTAGAAACTCCTCGCCATCAAGGTGTGTATGAGTATCGGTATAGTTCATCATTTGTTACGATGAAGCAATTGATCCATATACTGACGGAGCATCTGTTTTCGTTCGCCATCAACTCCAACCTTATCAAGACTCTCTGCTGCCTGTTGGAAATAATCATTGATTTTCTCCTCACAGAGTTGACGTATGCCAATCTCATCGTAGAGTCTGGTCACGGCAGCAACCTTTTCTTGTCGATCGAATGTAGTGGCCTCAACCCATCGAGTCAGTTCGGCACGTTGTTTGTCGGTTGCTCGGTTGAAAGCATTGATGAGCATATAGGTTTTCTTATTAGAGGTAATGTCGCCACCAATAGCCTTACCAAATACTTTTGAGTCACCATACACATCAAGCAGGTCATCTTGCAATTGGAAAGCGAGTCCCATACGTTCACCAAAGCGATAGAGATTTTCGACATCTTCTTTAGGTGCATCAGCCAATATAGCGCCAATCTTAGTAGCACAAGCCAACAATACCGAAGTTTTCAAGCGAATCATTTCGATATATTCCTCTTCGCGCACGTCATTTCGGGTTTCAAATGCCATGTCGTATTCCTGTCCTTCACCAATTTCCAATGCAGTCTCTGTAAAGCAGTCGAGCACCTGCGCCAGTTTTTCAGCAGGCACCTGTGCCATGCGCTGATAGGCCAAGACCAACATTGAGTCGCCCGAAAGGATTGCCGTATTGGCATTCCAACGTTTGTGAACGGTCTCATGACCACGTCTGAGGTCAGCATTGTCCATGAGATCATCGTGCAACAACGTGTAGTTGTGATACGTTTCCAATCCACATGCAGGCATAAGGATGTCCTCTGGTTTATCCTTGTAGAGGTTGTATGCCATCAGCATCAGCACAGGTCGAATACGTTTGCCACCGAGCGACAACACATATCGGATTGGGTCATAGAGCGACTGTGGTTTACGGTCATACGGAAGTTTTTCCAAGAAATCGTTGACCGCTTGAAGGATTTCGTTTGATGATAGTATCATTGTTATTCGTTTTTATTGTTTCAAGAGTTATTTATAGTTTAAAGACGATAGGTATGCACACCTTAGTGCGGCATGGTTTGCCGTTCTGAATGCCAGGTTTCCATCTTGGCATCTGTTTTAGTACTCGTAGTGCTTCATCGTCACATTCTTTCGACAACGACTGATGGATGGTTATTCCCGTGATTTTTCCATCTTTCTCCACATAGAAGAAAGCCACCACCTTTCCTTGTGTTTTGCGACTTTGTGCAACTTTTGGATAGGTCAGATTACGTGTAAGCCACTTCATCAGTTCTACGGCACCCCCAGGAAACTGTGGCAGATCTTCAACAATACGAAACATTAAGGGATTGTTGTTAGGGTCGATACCCACAGGAGTTAGCACCTTTGGGTCTTCTGTATCCACCTGCTGTGGTACAGAAGAATCATCTTCCCCATTTTTATCGCCATCAGTATCGTCTTGCTCGTTTTTCTCTTCATGAGCCAGTTCCACATTGTCATCCACCACTCGCAGTTGTTCACTCTCTTCTGCTTTGGCTCTGGCCGGTGGCATCTCAGCCATCTGCTGTTCGATGGACATAGGCACCAGTTCGTCTTCATGGACCAGTTCGCTGATATCCATATCTTCGTCTGTCTCCACATTGGGCATACTGTTCCATTCAAGTGAGACAAACAGCAGAGCCAACACCAGTACTAGTCCCAACAGGAAACCTGTGGTTCGCTGGTGATCGAGATCAACCTGTGGTATCTTTTTCTGTTCCATTTGTGCAAAGGTACGATTAAGTGAGCGAAAAACCAAATCCATTTGAGTTTTTCAGAACGTGAGTACCTAAAATCCGAAGGATTAAAGGTACGATTAAGTGAGCGAAAAACCAAATCCATTTGAGTTTTTCAGAACGTGAGTACCTAATCTGTCAACGCAACAATAGCATCACGACATTGTTCCATAAGCCATTTTGGTGTACTGGTAGCTCCACAAATGCCTACGGTTCCTATGCCTTCAAGCCATTCCGGTTGTATTTCCTCCGGTCCTTCTATGAGATGCGAATTGGGATTGATATGCAGGCATTCGTTATAGAGCACCTTACCGTTACTGCTTTTCCGTCCACAGACAAACAGTATGAGGTCATGGTGTGTTGCAAACTGTGAGATATTAGGCATACGGTTAGCGACCTGTCTGCAAATAGTATCGAAGCTCTGGAATACTGCATTAGGCTGAATATGTTCTTGAATATAGTCAATAATGCGGTGAAACTCATCGAGTGATTTTGTAGTCTGCGAGTACAGATAAATATCTCGTTCGAAATCAAGACACTTCACATCGTCGAATTTCTCAATGACAATAGCTTCGCCTTGAGTTTGTCCCACTAGTCCAAGCACCTCTGCATGTCCATTTTTTCCGAAGATGACAATTTGTCCTCCGCCAGCCTCATATTGTTTTTTGATACGTCTTTGCAACTGCAATACTACCGGACAGGTTGCATCTATAATTTCGATATTGTTTCGTTGTGCCAAGACGTAGGTTTCTGGCGGTTCGCCATGTGCTCTAAGTAACACTTTTACGTTGTGCAACTGTCTAAGGTCGTCATGGTTGATGGTGACAAGCCCCATCTGTCGCAATCGTTCGCATTCCATTCCATTATGAACGATGTCTCCCAAACAATACAACTTCGTTCCTTTAGCCAGTTCCTCCTCTGCTTTTTTTATGGCAGTAGTCACACCAAAACAAAAGCCGCTCCCTTTGTCTATTTCAATTTGGATTCCTCCGTCATTCCTTTTTACGGGAGACGTAGAGGAATCCTTTGTTTCACACGAATTGTTCATTTTCGGTTGTTCGTTCTTCATTTACCATTCTTGAGTTGTTCGAAATACAAATCGAGCAGATTTTGTGCAGCCACAAACGATGTCTGCTGTCCAGCCAAGACTTCCTTTTCTGCCTCTTGCATTCGTTTCTGTATGAGTGCATCATTATAGAAATTGAGTCGCAGATGCTCGTTGATACTTTCATACATCCAGTATTTAGCCTGCTCATTGCGGCGATAGTCGAAGTATCCATTGTCTTTGACAAAGTCGATATACTCATAGATCATATCCCATATTTCCTTGATACCCAAGCCATAGAATCCACTATAACATAGTACCTTGGGCAGCCAACCACTCTCAGGCATAGGGAAGAAGTGTAATGCATTGCGGAAATTGGTTGCAGCCAGATGACATTTATCAACATTTTCGCCATCACACTTATTGATAACAATACCGTCGCTGATTTCCATAATACCACGTTTGATGCCTTGAAGTTCATCGCCCGTACCAGCCAACTGTATGAGTAAGAAGAAATCGACCATAGAATGACAAGCCGTTTCGCTCTGTCCTACGCCCACCGTTTCTACAAAGATTTTGTCGAATCCAGCAGCTTCACATAGGATAATCGACTCACGAGTTTTACGTGCCACTCCTCCCAAAGATCCTGCCGTTGGGCTAGGACGGATAAAAGAATCTGGATGAATAGACAGTTTCTCCATGCGCGTTTTATCTCCAAGGATACTACCTTTAGAGCGTTCGCTACTTGGGTCGATAGCCAATACTGCGAGTTTTCCACCTTTCTCTTTCAGCACATGTATGCCAAACTCGTCGATAGACGTTGATTTTCCTGCCCCCGGTACGCCACTTATACCCACACGGATACTATTGCCGCTATAGGGCAGACACTTGTTGATAACCTCCTGTGCCTTAGCCTGATGGTCAGGATTGACACTTTCTACGAGTGTGACAGCCTGTGAGAGCACAGTCACATCGCCTTTTACGATACCCTCCACCATTTCGGCAGCAGTCAGCTCGCGGCGTTTGAATCTATTACGTTTGAGATAAGGATTGATGATAGACGGCTGCTCTACGCCACCGTTCACTTGCAGTCCTGCAAATTCTGCGTTGTTTTCGGGATGTTCCATATATCGATAATTATGGGTTACGAATATTTTAGTCAATAACAGTTTCTTTTACATTGTAATGCCTCACATGCTTTTCCGTTAGGCTGACTATCAAGTTGCGCTAACCGGTATCACGACTTTCGAGTGGTCTGGATCGTTGGTAATCATCAGAATACGTGGTTGTGTACGTGCCTTTTTTATTTGGTCGCGCAATACAGTTATCTTCAAGCGTGCGGTTTCTCCCGGTTTAAGGATTCGCTTATTGAGCGACACACGCAATCCTACGGTAAAAAGTTGTATAGACGAGATTTTCAATTCGCTTCGTCCTGTATTTGTTATGTTGACGACATCACTCTTTTTTGATTTTCCTGCCATTACCACGTCCACCTTCTCTTTCGACAATTGCATGTTTGGTGCAAACTTTCTAAGTTCAGATGTCATTCCCTCGAATGCTGGCAGCAATACTGTAGATACTCCAACGAGATTGTCTGCCGTAGCTTTATCGCCCGGATTAGTTGCGAGATAGATGCTTGATTGCGTCAATCCGAATCCTCCGACCTTTTCCGACTGCAACGTGACCGATATGGTTGCGGTACGTCCTGGGTTGATTTTCTCAGGGACGACAGTTGCAGAGAGATACGATGGCAGGTGCATAAGATTAGGACGGCATGGCTTGTCGCTGTTATTATATACTTGTATCTGCTGTATAGGATGTTCTCCTTTGTTGACGTTATCAAACTCCAGTTCATTTTTGTCGGTTCTCAATTCTCCAATCTCTATAGGGAAATTGCACGACACATCTTGATAGTCTGCCAGCACGACACCTTTCATACGTATATATACAGGTTTCTTAGTACCATTGCTGATAATAGCTGCCTGCTTGTCGAAATGTCCAAGCATCCGTGCATCGTATGTCATCCGTATCTGGAAGCGTTCTCCCATACCAACCACGGTCTTAGGATATTCTACTACTGTACAGTTACAATCTGGATCTACCTTTTCGATTTTCAGTCGTCTTATGCTTTTGTTTCTGAACTCGAAGACAGCAGTAACGGGTTGTTGGAATCCTGTCTTACCCACATCTATTGTAGTTTTCTGGGCAATCAGTTTCTGTGCCATAGCCCCGATGGGCAGCATAGTCATCAGGCAACAGGCTGCAAGCCATCGCCATCCATTTGTTGTCTTTCTTTTGTTGTTTAAAATCATTATTTCGTTTTTTATTATTCAATATTGAGTGTCATCGAAGCGCCAGTTGCTCGGTATTCGGGGGCATAGGCACATTGTGCCGTACAAGTTCCCGTTTCATAGCATCCCGCTCTATCAACATAGTATTCTGTTTCTATCACATGTTTGCCTTTTGGCAGTTTTTCAAAGAAATAATGTGTGGCTCCATCCTTAGGTGCACAATAAGCTCCGCGAAGGTATCCTGACAATTGACCGACAGGTTCGAGACATGCTGCCCGCTTATCCACCACCTCAACGAAGTCGAGGTTGCGCTTTGTTTCAATGGTAATACGCACCTTGATACGGTCGCCCACGTGCAACATGCTTGGTCCGCCCACCAATTGACGCTCTATAGTCAACGCCCCATTAGTTGCAGTAATTTGCTTAATGGGCTGTAAGGACTGTGCATAGACCGCTCCCCACGAAGCGTTATTGTCTGGCTTACGGATGGTGAGAGTCTTACCTTCCGATGGTTGAATCGTTGTTTTCACATAGCCCAATCCCGAAGTAGCCTTAGGCAGTTCCAATGGTTTTCCGTCAATCTCCATCTGTACCGGCTGTGGTGTTGCCAACACCTGTTCATTCCCTTGCAAGAACGCATAGATGGCGTTAACCGTATTGATAGGAGTATCCCATTGTTGGGTACGTTTCTGCTGAAGTAGCCAACGTTGCATCTCTTCGATGGTTGTTTCGTCATCGGGAGACACCATGTGCAAGGCCTCGATAGCCGCAACCTCCGTAGGAATCTTATAACTATACCACGAATTGAATGCCCGTGGCGTATCGAAATAGCGCCCCACCTCTTTGTTATAGACTGAATATTCCTTGATGCTCTTCACATCGTTGGCTGCCTCCGTATGCAAACCTTGCTGATGAAGGATTATGGCCTGCGTTGCCTTTCCATAGATGCTTATGCGCTTCGATTCTTTGCGCAATAATGTTATAAGGTAGTCGCTTGCCTTGCGAACCGATGTTGAAAGTTGGCGCTTGCTTATAGCGTTGACATAGAGCCAACGGAAAGCATTATCTCCAGGGAACGTAATGCGCTCACGTTTTGCCTCTCTACGTTTGAGTTCTGTCACGGTTTCAAGCATTCTCTTGTCCATATAGTTCATGGCTTTACGCAGTAAGACATTAGTTCTACTATCTTCGCCTGTCAGGAGCGACAGACGTGCGAGCATCTGTGCCACCTCCATCGTAATATAGTCGTTGGAGCGCATACCTTCATACCACGCGAAGCCTCCATCCGCATTTTGCAGACGTAGCAATTGTTGTCGGTTCTGCTCCTGTCTGTTGCTGACATTATAGTCGTTGAAGAAGTCTGCCAACTGACGTTTTTGTTCGCGTTCATTATCTGCTTCTGTCGCCCATGGTGTTTCATCGAGCAACAGGTCGCGGAGTTCTTGATTCTTCATCAATTGCGCTTGGAGCGAGTTCGTTTCTTCTGTTTCGCGGCGCCATAGTTCAAACACATGCTTTACCTGCGGCAGTCGGTCAACAAGTGACTTGGCAAGGAAATTGGAATAATAGGCAGCCGCTTGTCCAATAGCACTTTTCTCTGAGGGCTGTCCTGCTGCCGCTAACGCCTGGACCATCATCCACACAGGGTTGTTGGTATATTCTATAGTCAGTTTGCGATGTGTTGCTGTTTTGGCAAATAGTTTGTCGATATTCAGCGTCATGACTCCGGCTTCGTATTGCGTGATAGGTTGTGTCACGATGACACGTTCGGTAGCTGGAAGCACAGCCAAATAGCGCTGTTCACCATCCGAATGGTTTTGCCCATTGGCGATGATCCGACAAATGAGGAGCGGGTGATTTCCGTCTGCCTGATAGTGGAATGTCGCAGAAGTGTTTTTCCCAGCATCGACACTAAATGTGGTATCTTCTGTATAAACCACTTTTTCGGTTTCAGCGTCAAACAGTTCAAGTCGCACCGTTCCTGTCTCTACACTATTGCTGAGATTAGCGATGCGCACATTCCACTGGCTATTGTCGCCCTCACGAATAAACCGTGGCAGATTGGTCTCTACCATGAGTTGTTTCTGTGCCACAATCTCACTCTCAATATATCCAGTACGGATGCCTTTGGTATGGGCTACTCCCATGAAGCGCCACGTGGTGAGCGTCTCAGGCATGGTGAAACGAATAGTTACCATACCTGCCGTATCTGTAGCGAGAGTTGGATAGAAGAATGCTGTTTCTGTCATGTTCTCGCGGAGGACAACAGGCTTGTGCGTATTGTTTTCGTCATTTTTCGCCATTCCTGAGTCCATCATTTTCGATTCCATGACAACACTCTCCATGCGGTCTGCACTTTCTTCTACAGCCTCATATACTCTCCCCACCTGTTTGGCCATTCCCTTCATTTTTATTCCATTTGTAGCGAACGAGCGCAACACCATTCCCATCATGCGATAGGGATAGACCGAATGGTCGAACACGCCAACTGAGCGAATATCGTTTACAACATAGGGACAGGGAAGGCTGTAATCGAGAAAAAGGCTGGAACTGTATAAGATTCTCCAGTTGCCATACGGCACTTGATAATAAATGCGGGGAGTGAACGACCATTGGTGTTTGGCGAGCGCATCAAGACTTTTATCGTATAGCACAGCCATGAGTTGTGCCGTTGCCGAACGTCCTTTGCTGTCTGTAACATGCAGTCTCCACTCTTCCTGCTGACCAGGGAGCAGACGGTTGCGGAAGGTTTCCCATCGCAGAGTCAATTTATTGTCTGGTTCCGGTGCATACAAAGTGGTTGTATGGCGATGATATTTTCCATTTTTCACCCATACGAACGAGAGCTGGATACCGTCGCCATATTCCGGTTTGTAGGTCAGTTTGCGATTCCACAATGTACCGTTTTCACGGCGGAAACCCTTTTCCACCACTTTATTGGCAACACAGATCTCGTAGGCCATATAGACGTCTGCATCAGAAGAACCCACTTGTAGGGTTACCGGACTACCGTCAGCTGGGAAACGATCGTGACTCACATAAAACCATTCGTCGGTCTGAATGGCAGGACGGCGGTCGTCGAGTGAGAACAACACAAAATCATGCTGTAAAGTATCGCCTTCGCATACGGCTTCGAGATGATGCTTGCCCGACGTATAGGCGGTCCATGATTGTCCAACCGTATCGTTGGCTTCTACGGTCTGCCATGGGTTTTGGTCTATACGGTATTTCACCTTTCCACCGATAACTTGTCCGGCAGCATTGAAACGATTGATGCGCCATGGGGTATTTTGGTCTTTTCTGATTTTCGAAGGTAAGGTTGCTGTAAGCACAGAGGATCGTGTCCCCAACGGAAGCGACATAGTGGCTTGGCGGGTTTCTCCCTGCAAATCGGTAATATCGGCTTCTACAACAAACTGATAAAATCTTGGAGTTTTATCCTCTTTCTTCGATAATACTAATGGAACATTTACCTTCAATAGTCCATCGGCATCGGTTGTAGTTTCACCTGTTGCCACTACGCCATTATCGCCATCCATACTACGCCACCACCATGACTGCTGACGGCGCACTTGATAACGAACCTTTGCCTGCTGTACAGCCACACCCGAATAGGTTTTTGCTCTTGCACTCACAGTAATGGTGTCGCCCGCAGCATAGCGTTCCTTATACTCGTCAAATGCCACATCGAAGGTGGGTCGTTTGTAGGTTTCAACACGAATATTCTGATTGCAACCGCCCATATTGAGTCGGCAATTGCCGGTGAGCATCTGTTCGGGCAATAGGAAATCGGAAGATGCCTTTCCATATTCATCGGTAGTCAGTTGCTTTTCAGCGATATTTCTGCCTCGTGCATCATAAAGTTTCAAGGTATAGGTTTTTCCATTCAGCGCATGGGTTTGCTTGTCGGTTTCCACCCGATAGGCAATGGCTGCCACATGAACGGTTTGTCCTGGACGATAGATGGCACGGTCGGTGAAGAGTTCCACGATATTGTCGGCTGTAGATTGTCCACCATAGGGATAGCGCTCACTATAGAGTTTCGGACAATACTTATCCTGTGCAGTATAGGCAAAAAGTGGAGTCCAATTGTCCTTGGAGGTGGCTGTACGAAATGCTTCGCCTGCTGCGTTGGTGGTCAACGGCACGGCTTTTTTGCCGTCACCTATCCGCAACTTAGCTCCGGCAACGGGCTGTCCGGTCGTGGCATTAACCACCACATAACGCATTTTTCCATCGGGTTGTGCAAAAATCATGGTGCGCAGATTGCTGACGCAACACAAATGGCGCTGCACTTCTTTTGTCTCAGGAATAGAAAATTCCAATAGATAAATGCCTGCAGGAAGTCCTGCCAACGTAATAGAGTCGTTAAAAAGTTCGTATTCAGGACGTGGCGCAAAGGTACGGGTTTGTGCGGCAGACTTCTGTTCTACAAGGCCTTGGCGTATTCTGCGATAGGCCTCATCGTTGATTTGTCCCATGATGCGCTCCTTGCTGTCGCCCTGCAAAGTTGTGCGGTAAACCCGAAGTGTGAGCGATGTGAGGTGTCGAAGATTGCGCAATCTGATGGTTTGTGAAACATGTGGAATGAAAAGTGTTTCATCAATATTGGCAGAATATTGCGGCGCTGTTAGTTCATGACGAAACACCAGAAGTTCCTTCAAGCGACTGGCTGTTCCCCATCGCTTTATGGCATGGTCGATATAAGCCACGGTCTGCATGGTAGAAGTCTCCTCATTGCGCATCATGCATCTGACGCGCTCTACCGCAAGCCACCCTACTTCTTTCTCCTCCGCATAACGGCTGATGAGCGAATCAAGCGTAGCCACATCGTCCGCCGATTGACTTCGTTCTGCGAAATAGGCTGCCAAACATGCGGCACGACGGTTGCCTGCTTGTTCATAGTAGGCTTGAGCCTCAGTCCACACATCCAATTCGCCTGCCACCACGCTGAGCATATCGTGACCAAAGCCATCTACTGTCTTTGCATCAAGCACAAACGGGGCGTAATCGGCTGTTGGAGTTTGCGCCAAAAGTGCAGGATTTGCCAGTGCCAAGTGCCTACAACTATCGGCTTTGACTTTCCAATCGTTTCCGAAAGCGGTTGTTTCCTGTTCGTAGATTTGACAGAGTACAACGCAACAAACGGCCCGAAGCACCTTATCGGCTGTAGTGCTGGCTATGTCTTCCAGTTTTTGCACCTCCGATAGAAGCGAATCGGGAGCTATTTCAGTTTGCAATTTGGTTTGCAGTAGTGTGGAACGCAAAAAATTGCCATACGATTTTTCCTTCAAAGCCTTCTCACGAATAGGTTTCAGCTGTCGGATGGCAGTTTGCGGAAGATCTTTTTTCTGCGCTTCTTCCACCTGTTTCCACAACATCTGATAGTTCTGCGCCGACACGTTTGTCAGTACAGAAAATACCATTATGAGGAGTAAAAAGGCTAATTTCTTCATAGCACATGCGTTATTAGTAGCACAAAAGTACAAAGAAAAAGTCAAAACACAAAGTGTTTTAACACGAATGGCGAGTTTTTTGCCTTTATTATCAAATATACGAGCAACATGAGGACGATTTCTTTTGTTTCAATTCGTTTCACTTCTATACGGACGTTGATCAGTTTTGCCGTCCTTTACCCTCCCTTCAAACTCCAATTATTTTCCGCATGAAAATGGGACTTACTTGGGACTTACATGAGATTTACGGCATACTTTTGTAGGCCAAGCGCATCCCGAAGACATCCCGAAGGCATCCCGAAGACAGAGCACATCAATAATCAGAAAATAGATACGCTATTTGAGCCATAAAGCAAATGGCTCATAGAGGAGGCTTCACTTTAGCCTTATGTTACAAAACAACAGGGTCTGCACCAAACCACGAGTCAGCAAATAAAGGGTCATCGCACACCAAAGACCATGATTTCCCCATAGTGGCATGAGCAATAATGCCGTAAAAAAGAACACCATGGCTGCAACAACCGACGAAATCAACATGGCTCGAGTAGCGGTAATTCCGATAAAAATACCATCCCAAACAAAAGCTGCCACTCCTGCCAAGGGTAGAAGATAAGCCCAACCCACATACGAGCGGGATGCTTTCACCACAGAAACATTATCCGTAAGAAGATGCAAAAACGGTTCGCCACCCACAATATATACAACCGAAAAGAGCAAAGCCAATGCCCCACCCCAACGGAAAAGTCGTCGCACCACATCATGGAAAGCATTCGCATCTGAAGCTCCCCAATAACGGCCGCCAAGCGCTTCACCTGCATAGGCAAATCCATCTAAAAAATATGACAACAGCAAAAATAGTTGCATCAAAAGTGCATTGACCGCAAGTACCACTTCGCCCTGGCGTGCGCCAGCCGAAGTAAAGAACAAATTGACACCTACCAAGAACAACGTACGAAGGAAAATATCACGATTTACACGAAAATATCGGCCCCATTCCGACCGCAACGATTGCCATCGAAAGCCACGACCCAGTCGGCGCCAAGACCTACGACCGCGAGACAAAAAGAATGACGGAGCCAACGACAATACAGCCACTATAAGTCCTGCATATTGTGCCACAACCGTTCCCAACGCCACTCCTTCTATTTGCATGTCGAGCGCATAGACAAAGAATAATGACGCACAGATATTTACAACATTCTGAACCATAGAAACCAGCATGGGAATGCGAGTATTCTGCATGCCGATAAACCACCCCGTCAATCCGTAGAGCGAAAGCACGGCAGGAGCTCCCCATACCACAATATTGAAATAAGTTTCTGCCAGTTGACGAACGCCCCCTCCGGGGTGAATCAACATCAACATCAGTTCACGCAACGGCCATTGAAAAACCAACAACAACGAAGCAATAGATAACGAAACTGCTACCGAGCGGCCCAACAACCTGACAATATCCTCTACCTGACGACGGCCACGAGCCTGGGCGGTCATTCCTGACATTCCCATACGCAAAAATCCGAACACCCAATAAATCAGATTAAAAATCATACTCCCCACCGCAATAGCTCCAATAAACGACGCGCTCCCCATGTGGCCCACAATGGCGGTATCTACCAAGCCAAGAAGCGGGACGGTAATATTGGTAACAATAGCCGGCAGAGCTATCTGAAGTATATTTTGGTCTGTCTTTGAAAGTTTCATACATGCAAAGGTACTATCAAAAGAAGAAAAAACACGAAGAAAAATCAATTTTTTCTTTGCATTTAGCCGACTATATCGTAACTTTGTAGGCAATTAAATCTATATTACTACTATGATTACTCCAGAACTGCTCCATCCACAGTCAATTGTTGTCATCGGTGGTTCAAACAATGTCCACAAGCCAGGAGGCGCCATCGTGCGTAATATCCTGCAAGGCAACTATCAAGGCACACTACGTATTGTCAACCCAAAAGAAGACGAAGTACAAGGTATCAAAGTGTTTCACGATGCTAAAGAACTGCCACCTACAGAACTCGCCATACTGGTGATTCCAGCAAAACTATGCCCAGAAAGTGTAGAACTGCTTGCCAGCGAAAAAGGCACAAAAGCCTTTATCATCATATCGGCTGGCTTTGGTGAAGAGACAAAAGCAGGAGCCGCAAGAGAGCAACGCATACTCGACACCTGTGAGCGATATGGGGCAGCACTCATCGGCCCCAACTGCATCGGACTGCTCAACAGAAATCATCATAGTGTGTTTACCAAACCTATCCCATCGCTTAATCCACAAGGTGTTGATTTCGTCAGCGGTTCGGGAGCTACTGCCGTATTCATCTTAGAGAGTGCCGTTATCAAAGGCCTACAATTTAACTCGGTATGGTCGATAGGCAACGGTAAACAAATCGGTATAGAAGACGTGCTTCAATACATGGACGAACACTTCGACCCTAACACCGACTCGAAAGTCAAACTGCTCTATATCGAAAACATATCCAACCCCGACAAACTGCTCTTCCATGCCTCATCACTTATTCGCAAAGGATGTCGCATTGCCGCTGTCAAAGCTGGAAGTAGTGAAAGCGGAAGCAGAGCAGCATCAAGTCATACAGGTGCCATTGCAAGTAGCGACTCGGCAGTAGAAGCACTCTTCCGTAAAGCGGGCATCGTGCGCTGTCATTCGCGTGAGGAACTGACCACCGTGGGATGTATCTTCACCTTGCCCCCATTGGCGGGCAAACGCTTCGCCATCGTCACCCACGCAGGAGGACCAGGCGTAATGCTGACCGATGCATTATCTAAAGGCGGACTGGAAGTTCCCAAGTTGGAAGGTCCTGTAGCAGAGGAACTCAAGAGCCAGTTGTTTGCAGGTTCGTCAGTAGCCAATCCTATTGACATATTGGCAACAGGAACCCCAGAGCAATTGGGCATTACACTCGACTATTGCGATCAACGTTTCGACAATATCGATGCCATTGCTGTGATATACGGAACACCAGGACTGACCACTCTCTATGAGGCCTACGAGGTACTACACAAAAAGATTGGCGAGTGTAAGAAGCCTATCTTCCCCATCCTACCCAGTCTGCATACCGCCGGACCAGAAGTGGCAGAGTTCTTGGCAAAAGGTCATGTAAACTTCAGCGACGAGGTGACTTTGGCTACTGCCCTCTCACAAGTGATGCGTACACCACAGCCAGCACCACCTGAAATAGAACTCTTCGGCGTGGATGTGCCTAAGATACGCGAAATCATTAGCGGCATTACCGACAACGGATATGTGTCACCCGACATCGTCCACCAACTACTGGAATGTGCCGGAATACCGATGGTACCCGAAATGGTGAGCGACGACAAACAAACTCTAATCGATTTTGCCAACCGCACAGGATATCCAGTAGTGGCGAAAGTAGTAGGCCCCGTACACAAGAGTGATGTGGGCGGTGTGACACTCAACATCCGCACTCCTGAACATCTGGCATTGGAGTTTGACCGCATGATGAATATCAAAGATGCACAAGGCGTCATGGTACAGAAGATGCTGAAAGGTACCGAACTCTTCATCGGCGCTAAGTATGAAGAACGATTCGGACACGTAGTGCTCTGCGGATTGGGCGGTATCTTTGTAGAAGTATTGAAAGATGTACAAAGCGGACTTGCACCACTATCATACGGCGAAGCATACTCGATGATACGCTCACTACGTGGCTATAAAATCATCAAAGGCACACGTGGACAACAAGGCATCAACGAACAGAAGTATGCAGAAATCATCGTGCGCTTATCTACACTACTGCGCTTTGCCACAGAGATAAAAGAGATGGACATCAACCCACTACTGGCTGACGCCGACGATATAGTGGCTGTAGATGCAAGAATACTTATAGAAAAATAACAAACATAAATAATATTAACAACTATCAAAATCAATTGACGATGGAAAACAAACTCTATGGTCACTACGATGACCAACAACGTGAGTATGTCATCACAGACCCTAAGACCCCATTTCCTTGGATAAACTATTTGGGCAACGAAGACTTCTTCTCACTCATCTCTAACACAGCAGGTGGATACAGTTTCTACAAAGACGCTAAGTTCCGCCGCATCACACGTTACCGCTACAACGGCGTACCAATGGACAACGGAGGACGCTACTTCTACATCAAGGATGGCGATACCGTGTGGAACCCAGGATGGAAGCCTTGCAAAACACCACTCGACTTCTACGAGTGCCGGCACGGTATGAACTACACACGCATTACTGGTGCAAAGAACGGTATAGAAGCCAGCGTACTATTCTTCGTTCCATTAAAGACATGGGCTGAAGTACAGCGCGTAACCTTGAAGAATACCACCAACGAAACTAAGCGTATCAAGCTCTTCTCGTTTGCTGAATGGTGTCTGTGGAATGCGGCTACCGACATGGAGAATTTCCAACGCAACTGGTCAACAGGTGAAGTGGAGATTGACGGTAGCGTTATCTACCACAAGACAGAATACAAAGAGCGCCGTAACCACTATGCATACTATGCTGTGGCTAATTCTAAAATCGACGGATATGATACCGACCGTGAGTCATTCATCGGACTATACAACGAATTTTCAAACCCACAATGTGTCATGGCTGGCAAGCCAAGCAACAGCCTGGCACACGGATGGAGCCCTATTGCCTCACACTATATCGAGGTTGAACTGAAACCGGGTGAGACCAAAGACTACATCTTCATCCTCGGCTATGTAGAAAACGAACAAGACGAAAAGTTCTGCAAGGAAGATATCGAGCGCAAGAAAAAAGGTGAACTCATTTCTTCACAGGACAGCGACGTGACACTCGTCAACAAAACCAAAGCCAAGGCTACCATTGAGCGCTTCGCTACCGTAGAGGCTGTAGAGGCTGCTTTTGCTGAATTGCGCACCATGTGGGACGAACTACTCGATAAGTATGTAGTGAAGAGCGACGACGAGAACTTGAACAGAATGGTCAACATTTGGAACCAGTACCAATGTATGATTACCTTCAACTTCTCACGTTCTGCGTCATTCTTCGAAAGCGGCGTAGGACGTGGAATGGGATTCCGCGATTCCAACCAAGACCTTGTTGGCTTTGTTCATCAAGTTCCAAGTCGTGCACGCCAGCGCATTATCGATATTGCATCAACACAATTCCCCGACGGAGGATGCTACCACCAATACCAACCACTCACCAAGCGCGGCAACAACGACATCGGTGGCGGTTTCAACGACGACCCCATGTGGCTCATCTTCGGTACAGTTGCTTATATCAAAGAGACGGGCGATTTCTCAATTCTCGACGAAATGGTACCTTGGGACAACGAGCCTGGAACAGAAGTCACACTATTTGAGCACCTGAAAATATCATTCAACCACGTAGTCAACAACCTCGGTCCTCACGCTCTACCACTCATCGGACGTGCCGATTGGAACGACTGTCTCAACTTGAACTGTTTCTCATGGGATCCCAACGAGAGTTTCCAAACTACCGAAAACAAGACAGAAGGTTCAAAGGCAGAATCCCTCATGATTGCCGGCCTCTTTGTACTCTGCGGCAGACAGTATGTAGAACTCTGCAAACAGATTGGCAAGCCAGAAGAAGCTGATCGTGCACTCGGACATATTAATAATATGGTGAAGGCCGTAAAGGAACACGGATGGGATGGCGAATGGTATCTGCGTGCATACGACTTCTATGGCAACAAGATTGGTTCTAACGAAAACGAGGAAGGAAAGATATTTATCGAGTCACAAGGATTTTGCACCATGGCAGGCATCGGACTTGAAGAAGGCATGTGCGACAAAGCAATCGACTCCTGCAAGAAATATCTCGACTGCGAACACGGTATGGTGCTCAACAATCCCGCATACACCACCTATCATGTGGAAATGGGTGAGATTTCTTCATACCCCGCAGGATATAAAGAGAATGCAGGTATCTTCTGTCACAACAACCCATGGGTTATCATCGGAGAAACTGTTGCAGGACGCGGTAACGATGCATGGGAACTCTTCCGCAAGATTTGTCCTATGTACATCAAAGACCAAGACCTCCACAAGGTTGAACCATACGTCAACTGTCAGATGGTGGCAGGTAAAGATGCTGCTAAACCCGGTGAAGGAAAGAACTCATGGTTGACCGGTACTGCCGCATGGATGTGGTACACAGTCAGTCAGTTCCTATTGGGTATCAAGCCTACATACGATGGTATTGAAATCGATCCTTGTCTCCCATCAGACATGAAAGAGTATAGCATCAAGCGTATTCTGCGCGGAGCCGAATTTGACATCGTAGTTAAAAACCCACGCGGAAGCGAGAAGGGTGTGAAACAGATTACCGTTGATGGTCAACCCATCGAAGGAAACGTCATCCCCTGCACAGCAGGTAAGCACGCTGTAGTTGTGGAAATGGTATAATACACAACAATCAATAGACCACGGTATCCAATTCAAATAGAGCATCGTAATTAGCAGTCAAGCTATCCCAACAGTTGCTCGATACAATGGTCAATCTAACTTAAGAGCCAGTCTGAACAACATCAGACTGGCTCTTTCTTCAGCATATAGTCAACTGGAATTCCGATTATTTACCTAGTTCTAACCAATTGGCAAGCATAGCATGTCCATCGGGAGTCAGCACACTCTCTGGATGAAACTGAATGCCGCGGATGTCATACTGCCTATGGCGAAGTGCCATAATCTGACCGTCATCGCTCTCGGCAGTTATTTCTAAGCAATCAGGAAAATTCTCACGATCTACCACCCATGAATGATAACGTCCAACTTCTATGCGACGAGGCAATCCGCGGAATATCGGATCATCTGCCACAATACTGCAAGGAGTGGCGATTCCATGATACACTTCCGAGAGATTGACCAACGTACCACCAAACACTTCACCAATAGCCTGATGACCCAGACACACACCAAGTATGGGTTTGCGACCAGCATAATGACGAATAACAGCCATCAACAAACCTGCCTCAGAGGGAACACCCGGTCCAGGACTGAGGATAATCTTATCGTATTGTTCCAGTTGTTCCAATTGGAACTGGTCGTTACGTACTACGCTGACTGTTGCTCCCAACTCTTTCAGTAGATGAGATAGATTATAAGTAAACGAGTCGTAGTTGTCAATAATCACTATATTCATAATTCTTCTGCCATTCGGATGGCCTTGACAAGGGCACCCAGTTTATTATTACATTCTTCTAACTCATAGTTGTCATTACTCTTGGCAACCACACCACTTCCTGCCTGGAACCACAGTTCCCCATTGCGACTGATAAAGGTTCGGATGACAATAGCTTGGTTTAAGTCGCCATTGAGCGATATACTACCTATACATCCGCCATAGGCTCCACGATTATGGGGCTCCAGTTCGCTAATAATCTGCATGGCACGTACCTTAGGCGCACCACTCAATGTACCAGCAGGAAAAGTATCGATAAAGGTACGGATGGTATTAGCTCCCTCGTCAAGCGTACCGCTAACACGGCTGACAAGATGAATGACATGACTGTAGAACTGCATATCCTTATAGAAATCAACTTTGACATCATGACAGTTGCGGCTCAGATCATTACGTGCCAGATCAACCAACATGACATGTTCGGCATTCTCCTTTGGGTCGTTACGTAGAAACTCGGCATTCTTCCGGTCCTGCTCTGTATTGCCTGTACGACGGGTCGTACCAGCAATAGGATCGATATAAGCCTTATTGCCCACGATGCGGTTATGGGTTTCGGGTGAGGAACCGAAGATACGAAACCCACCGAAATCAAAATAGAACAAATAGGGCGAAGGATTGATGCTACGCAAAGCGCGATACAGTTTGAAGTCATCACCCTCATAGCGCTGTACAAAACGGCGACTGACAACTATCTGAAACACATCTCCACGCATACAATGTTCCACACATCGACGGATGTTAGCCTTATGTTCCTCATCGGTCAACGTAGATGTTGTATCGCCAACAGGATGAAAATCATAGGCTTTGACCGACGCCTTGTTGATGGCGCGCAGCAACATATCCATCTCAGAAGTATCATCTGGTCGTTCGCCAAGTGTGACAAGCGTCATGGTATTGTTAAAATGGTCGAACACAATAACATCGCGGAAGAGTACATAATAGATATCTGGGGCATCATTTTTCTCCATTGTTGTGTCACGCACAGCAATATTCTCAAAATAGCGCACAGCGTTAAACGACGTAAAGCCATAGAGTCCACAGTATTCCTGTCCTTCTCCACAAACGTGAAACGAATGTATAAAACGGTCAATGGCATCGGCGATAGCCAGTTTGCAACGGTCTCCATCATCGGTTCGTGGTAGCGTTTCCTGTTGGTTGGTACCATCGGGATATTTACAGGTCACCACTCCATGTCCTATAGCAATACTTGCCAAAGGATGAACACCAATAAACGAACGCGCATTGTCATTACCATGATAGTCGGAGCTCTCCATCAGCGCCGACTGTGGATAGAGGTCTCGCAAGCGCATATAGACCCCAACGGGTGTATGCAGGTCGGCCAGAATATGCCGACAATAGGTTGTATAGTTAAAAGTTTCCATATTCTTTAGCCATTGATTTGTTACTGAGATAGGTTTCCACATCCTTATCACCGCGTCCGCTGACGGTCAGCACTACCACATCATCGGGTTTGAACAAATGTTTCATTTTGGCAAGTGCCGCAACAGCATGAGCACTCTCGATAGCAGGAATAATACCCTCCATACGAGTCAGTTCATAACCGGCATAGATGGCCTCATCATCATTGACAGCCAATATATGGCTTCTACCACGCGTTGCTAAGTCTGCATGCATCGGTCCAATACCGGGGTAGTCCAGTCCGGCACTAATGGTAAAGGCCTCTTTAATCTGTCCACCATCGGTCTGCATCACCAAAGTTCGTGCGCCATGTATGATTCCCTCGGTACCACAGTGCATTGTGGCGGCAGTATAGTCGGTATCAATACCATGTCCGGCAGCCTCAGCCAGATAGATTTGCACGCGGTCGTCATCAATATAATGGTAGATAGTACCTGCGGCATTTGAACCACCTCCCACACAAGCAATAAGATAGTCAGGATAGTCACGACCAACCTTTTCTTCCAATTGTCCTTTGAGTTCCTCGCTGATAACACTCTGCAAACGGGCAACGATATCAGGATAAGGATGTGGTCCCATCGTGCTACCTACTATATAGAAGGTATCTTGCGGATGACAACACCAGTCGCGAATAGCTTCTGAACAAGCATCACTCAATGTCATATTGCCAGTACGTACAGGATGTACTTTGGCGCCCAGCATGCGCATACGTTCCACATTAGTATGTTGACGCTCTACGTCAGTTGCTCCCATGAATATCTCACACTCCATATTCATCAGGGCACATACCGTTGCCGTTGCCACGCCATGCTGTCCAGCACCGGTTTCAGCAATAATGCGCGTCTTACCCATACGCTTAGCCATCAGAATTTGTCCCACGGTATTATTAATCTTATGTGCACCAGTATGGTTCAAATCCTCACGTTTCAGATAGAGTTGGCAACCATAGCGTTCGCTCATGCGCTTAGCATAGTACAGAGGTGACGGACGTCCCACATAATCACGCAACAGCGCATAGTATTCGCGGCGAAAGTCCTCACTTTCCAGAATAGGGCGATAAGCCTGCTGCAAATCAGTTACACATTTATATAAGATTTCGGGAACGTAGGCTCCGCCAAACTTTCCGAAGAATCCTTTCTCGTCAACTTGATATTTCATATTGTATAGATGTTATAGTATGGATAATGGTCTGTTTTATTTTTGAAGAGCTTCATAGAGTGCATCGAGTGCTTGATTGGCATTACCAGTTTCTCTGAGTAGCGTCACAAACTTGCTACCGATAATAGCTCCTGCTGCATTCTGTTGTGAACTCTCTAAGGTCTGTTTGTTGCTGATGCCAAACCCTATCATGCGCGGATTGCGCAAATGCATATTATTGATGCGGTTGAAATAGGCAAGTTTAGCCTCATCGAAACTGTTTTGCGCACCAGTAATGGCAGCCGAACTGACCATATAAATAAAACCGTCAGTATGTTCATCGATGAATCGGATGCGCTCTTCACTGGTTTCAGGTGTAATCATCATGATAACTCGAATGTCATAACGGTCGGCAATAGGTTTGACCACATTCAGATAATCATCGAAAGGCAGATCAGGAATGATGGTTCCACTGATACCACCTTCAGCACAACGACTGAAATAGGTTTCATATCCCATGTGCATAACGGGATTCAGATAACCCATCAATACCAGTGGTATTGTGACTTCATCCTTGATGGCAGCCAACTGGCGCAACAGCAGATCGAGTGTCATTCCGTTTTTCAATGCTACAGTACCTGCACTCTGAATGACAGGGCCATCTGCCAATGGGTCACTAAAGGGCATACCCACTTCTATCATATCGATGCCACGACGCTGCATGGTCTTGATGACATCTGCTGTATTGTCAATATCTGGACAGCCTGCACAGAAATACAACGATAGCAGTTTGCGCTGACTGGCATTTTGGAAAAGTTGATTTATCTTGTTCATTGTTTTTTATTCTTGTCGATGTTGTCGGAGTACCAACTCCTTATTTATTATTAATGTATATCACAATATTTCGCGAACAGTTTGCAGATATTGCTTGAGTAGCGCCACATCTTTATAACCAGGTGCTACTTCAAAGCAACTGTTGAGATCGATACCACACCATCGTGGATGTTGGAAGCGGAGTAGCTCTTCGGTGTTGTGCATGCCAAGTCCGCCACTCAATAGGAAAGGTGCAGTTCCCTTGTAATGACGCAACACCTCCCAGTCAAAACATTTTCCACTACCTCCATAATCTGGAGTCTTTGTATCGAATACGAAGTAATCTACAATTCCATCGTATGCGCCACATTGTTTCAAATCGTTGACAGATGCCACACTGACAGCCTTGAGTAGCAATTCCACACCATTCGCTTTCAGTTGACGACAAAATTCCGGTGTCTCTTGACCATGAAGTTGCACACCATTGAGGTTGTAATCATTGATACATTGCAGAATATGCATTACCGAATCATTAACAAATACACCAATACGCTCCACACCGGCATCCGCCTCACAACGTGATACAGGACGACTGACGCAACGGGGAGATTTCTGATAGAAGATGAATCCCATCATATCAATACCCAACTGGGCTACTTGGCGGATATTATCGGCATCGCGCATACCACATACTTTAACGATCATCGTGCCAAATCTTTGATAAAAGCATCAAGGGCAAGTCCTGGATGTTCTTGTTTCATAAACTGTTCCCCCATAAGAAATCCGCGATAGCCGGCAAGTCGAAGGCTATTGACCGTTTCGGGATTGGAGAGTCCACTTTCGCTGACCTTGCATCCTTCTTTTGGTAAACGGCTTGCCATGTGAAAACTGTTTTCCACATCAGTCACAAAACTTCCCAGATTACGATTGTTGATACCGTAAAGATCAGGAGCGAGGTCGGCATAATCGAGGTCGCGCTCACCATGCATCTCCAACAACACTTCCATTCCTAAATTGTGAGCTTCACGACACAGTTGACTGCAAGTATCATGGTCGATGGCTGCAGCTATTAGCAATACGGCAGAAGCTCCACAGCGACGAGCTTGTAACAACTGGTATTCGTCAATCACAAAATTCTTGTAAAGCACAGGGATGGTTACCCCACTCTGTCTCGCATCAACAATAAACGAGTCGTTACCGCCAAAAAAAGTCTCATCGGTCAAGATACTTAAAGCGGCAGCACCATGCTGTTGATACGAGAGGGGAACCTCTGTTGCCAGTGCCGACTGGTGTATCCAACCTTTAGATGGTGAACGACGCTTGAACTCGGCAATAATGCCCGAAGTAGAATCTATAAGCGCTTTACGCATACTGCCACCCTCTGCCTGCTGTCCTTTGCTTTCCATCAGTCGATCGACCTCAGTAGCAAGTTTCCTTAATGGCATAATTTGGCGGTTGCGCTCATTCTCAATTCGCTTATGGGCGATGATCTCTTCCAGAATATCCATAGCATCAATTGCGGTTGAGTTCCACAAACTTACGGAATGTAGCAAGAGCTTTTCCACTGTCAATACTCTCACGGGCAATATCTATACATTCCTCAATGCTCTTACTACCCTTCTCCATGACTTGAATACCAAAGGCAGCATTGGCAAGTACAATATTCTTTTGTGCGGGCAAAGCACGGTTTTCAAGTACTGCATCGAATATTTCCTTCGCCTCTTCCTCTGTGGCACCACCTTTAAGTTCTTCCGGACTTGCAACAGCAAAGCCAAGATCTTCAGGCCGGAACACCCGTTCATAGTCGTTGGTAGTCACTTTAAAGTCGCCAGTCAGTGATATTTCATCGTAACCATCAATACTATTGACGATACCATAGTCGATTCCAATTTTCTGATATACCTGACGGTAGAGTCGCATCTGGTCGAGATTGGCAACACCGAGCAACTGACACTTGGGCTGACTGGGATTGACCAACGGACCTAATAGGTTGAATACTGTAGGAAACTGCAATGCCTTGCGGATAGGACCGACAAATTTCATGGCCTTGGCAAAGAGTTGGGCGTGTAGATATACGACACCAGCCTCGTTGATACTTCGATTGAGTTTATCGATATCATCGGTAAAATCCACACCATGGTTTCTGATAACATTCGATGCGCCGCTTACCGATGTGGCTGCAAAATTACCATGTTTTGCCACCTTATAGCCAGCACCGGCAATAACGAAGCACGAAGTCGTTGAAATATTAAACGTATTTTTGCGGTCACCACCAGTTCCCACCACATCAATATATCTGTCGCAATCGAGGATAGCAGGTACACCCGTTGCTAAAATACCGTCACGAAATCCCAGCAATTCATCCACTGTTACGCCACGCATTTGCAGTGCAGTGAGCAGTGCGATAATCTGTTCTTCGGGAAATTCGCTTTGTGTGATTCCCACAATGATGTTCTTCGTTTCTTCACGAGTCAGCGCCTCGTGGTTCAACATTCTGTTCAAAATGTCTTTCATTTCCATGATGTTATTCTCCTTTTATTATTCATTTTATGTTTGTTATCTATAAAGAAAAGAGGCCCATCGTAAGAACGACAGGCCTCTTGTTTATTCTTTAAGTATCCACACGGCTGTTCGACTCACGATTCTTTCAATCTTGAGTTGCGCCACCACCATGCTGTAGATACAAATATTGTCATTGTCTTTTTTTGTTTGAATGATTATTCGGATACAAAAGTAATCATTTTCTTTTAATCTGCAAATAAATCGCTAGAAAAAACTACATAACACACATAAAAAGTATAAATCTCCTACAATTTGTTTTTTTTCATCACCTTACCATGATATCTTGAATATCTACATACCCCCTCATGCGTTCTTCGAGTTTATCTTTGAGATTGTCTTTCGGCTGAAGTCCCAGCTTTCTGCGGATATTAGCACGTTGGGTATTGATATTCGACTCCGTTTTATTGAGTAGCGAGCAAAGATCGCTGAGTTTTCTGTCACGCAGAATGAGCTGTACTATACGTCGCTCAGAAGGTGTCAGTTCGGGGAAAGCCTTCTCAATGCGCTGGCTAACTGAAGCCTCAGCACGTATGAATCGCGTCACATTGGCAATTATATGTCGCTGCGTTGTTTCATCAAACTGTGCCAACAGCAACCGTGTTTGGTCTTCCGTGTATTCAGCCCTTGCCAGTCTGATATACGATTTCACTTGTTTCTTATTGAGTCGCAAGATGTGCAGTAATTCCGCTTCATCGTGTTTCATCATCGTGTTTTCCTTCTGCAGTCGTTCCGCATTGCTGGAAATATGCACACCAAGTACTCCTGTATAGAGCAGAGTCAGCACCACGATAGCCAGACTCTGTATCATCATCGGGTCGTTGGTAAATAGTGCACACAACACATACGCCAATATAGATACACCTATATTAATAAGTGAAAACATGGTCTGATACGTAGCAAGTGAGAAAGTGATATTTCCCAATAGCACTATCATTTGTATAAGGATAACCACATGCATGTGTGACATATCTGGCACAATAGCACCATAAATAGCATTTGTAGTCATCACCACCAGTGTGGTGAGTGTCATGAGCCTCACTACTGTATTGACACGAAACCATTGCAGTGCATATCCAACAAACCAGATCCAAGTAAGAGCCAACAATGTTCCATTGCTATACTTAAAAAATTCACTTGTAGGACCAGTCAGTTCCATCAGATTGGCAACCAATCCAATGGAAAGTAGGAACGTGTACCAGCAGGTAATCAGCTGGCGTTGTGTGTCAAGATAGTTTTTCTCCCTATGGAAGAATTTCTTGGCCATTTGAACGAACGGTTCAAAATCCGCTCTGAATGACATATCGTCGTTACTATACATAATGGTCTGGGTTGGGTTAGTAATTACTACATTGATATCGTTGACAAAATTACGAAAAAAGTTTGAGATTGACCGTTTTTTAGGTAAAAATTTGATAATTTATTGTGTTTTTGACTATATTTAAGGTACTGTAAATTTGTATATTGCAGTATATTACTATAATTTTGCAATCGTCAACAGGATGGATGCGCCGGGATAGAAGTTCCCATAACGAATCAATCAACCCGACTCATAAACACTACATGAATGACTATTTTGAAGATTTTACGCCATGAAGCACTGATCTTTCTGTTAGTTACCGGTGCATTCACTTGATGACCTTCGTTGTTCGTATTCTCACCAAGCGTGGTAGAAGATTTCTAACAGCACAAAGGCGAAGTATAAAAACATAAAAGGATATTATTATAGTTCTGTTTCTTACAGATGTGAATCTGCTACCCACAGAACCGAAAGGAGAAGTAAAGAGTGAGTGACTTCTCCATTTCGAAATTGCAACAGACAGCGATATTCATTAGTCCTTTTTTTATTCAAGAAAGAGCGACAGCCCAGCGGGGTCGTCGCTCTTTCCTATTTTTGTATTCATCATCAGTCAGAATATCGGCTCAGACAGAATAATCCTCATCAAACAGATTCATCCCACTACACCTCATTTGGCAATGGGAATATTATTTATTGTATTTCCAAAGCAATCCTTTCACCAGTTTGCCATACTCCTTGATGACATCGTCTGGCCAAGGACCGGTGGCAGTAGCACGTGGCAAGAGCATTGAGCAACTCTCGTTTTTGTCGCTGATAGACCAGCATACCCAACTGATGCCAAGTCTTTCACACATCTGAATCCATTGTTCTTCACTCACAGGGTCAATCTTTCCATCACCACTGGCTTCAGTAGCACCACTTTCAGAGATAAACACGGGGATTCCTTTCTTTACAGCCTCTTCTGTTCGCTCACGCAGATAGTCGCCGTGTGTGGCAGCATAGAAATGCACGGTGTACATGATATTATTGAAACCCTGCAATGGACTCTCAGCCACCAAATGGATATCCTGATCCCAGTGTGGGCAACCTACGAGCACAATATTATCAGGGTCATACTTTCTGATTTCGGAAATCACCTCAGTAGCATACTTCTTCAGGTCAGCCCATGTATCTTCCACAGGTTCGTTATATATCTCGTAGATGACGTGCGGATACTTGCCGTAGCGCTGCGCCATACGACCGAAGAAGTCTTTAGCCTCAGCAGTTTTGAGGTTATGGCTGTGCCAGTCGATGATGACATAGACATTATTCTTGATAGCCGACTCGATGACCGGTGTCATGCACTGCATAGCGAAATCGGGATTCTCCAAGTAATTGTCTTCTATCAGTATTCCCATAGCAGCACGAATGACCGAAGCATTCCAATCCGTCTTGAGGGTCTTCACTACCTGTTTGTTATAGAATCGTGGCCAGAGATTATGCCATCCCAGACTGACGCCACGCAGGATAACAGGGTTTCCTTGTTGGTCACAGAGTTGTGCACCTTTCACTTGCAGTTGTCCATACTGTTTTACGGGGTCTGCAGCCTTAACTGTTGCAGCTGCCATAAGCATAACGACAGCAAGAAAAAGCGTTTTCAATGCTGCCGGAAAGTGTTTGTTTATCATTAGTTTTCTGTTTTGTTATTGTTAGGAGAAATTGGTTCAGAACAAAGAGATGGTGTAGAGATAGACCACAGCCGCAGGAATAGCCAAGAGCGAAGAGTCGAAGCGGTCGAGCATTCCTCCATGTCCTGGCAGTATATTGCCGCTGTCCTTGATGCCCATGGTGCGTTTAAACAGGCTTTCCACCAAATCGCCCCAGGTACCAAACACTACAACGACGAATCCTAATCCGAGCCATTCCCATGTGGCCAGCATCGACGTCATGCCCAACAACTGTCCGTTATCTACATAATTAGCAATGACCCATGCAACAGCCAATACTACGACACATCCCCCGATACTTCCTTCCCATGATTTTCCTGGCGATACTCTTGGGAAGAGTTTGTGACGTCCAAGTAGCGAGCCCACGCAGTAGGCACCCGTGTCGTTCATCCACAAGAAGACAAATACCGACAGTGGCAGTATGGGATTAAACATCACGATTCCCTCTGGTGTTGCATTAAATGCCAACACATTAAGCAGTGAGAACGGCAGTGCAATATACATCTGTGAGAACATCGTATATGCCCAGTCGTTGATTGGATCAGATTGTTTCAGATAGAGTTCTGCAACGATAAGATAGATGACCGTCACCAGATAAGGGATGAACACCACCGATTTTGCCATTCCTCCATAGACATCGCTACAGAAGAAAGTCATGGCAAGGAAGAAATACACACCAGCCACAGTAGTGATGAAGCGATTGATGGCCACCCCTTCGCGCTGATTTACCAGTCCTCCAAACTCCCATATAGTGAGTCCGGTGATGAATGCGAAGAGCAACACCATAGCTTCAGGGCGCAAAAAACTTGCCACAATGACAGCCACAAATAATATACCGGTAATGGCTCTTACTATAAAGTTTTTCATTGATTTTCTTCTTTGTTTTGATTATCCGTATCGTTGTCATCCACTGGTGTGGCATTATTCTCTTGTTGTGCTTTCAGTGCAGCCTCAGCCTCCAGTCGCTTGCCACGTTCCTCTGCCATGCGCTCTGCTTCCGCACGCTGCTGAGCCTCAAGCAATTCTTCCGCACGACTGGTCCATGGGCGCTTGCCGAATATTTTCTCCACGTCCTCTGCGAATATCACCTCACGCTCTATCAGCAGCTGAGCCAATTGAGCATGTCCTTCCTTATGTTCGCTGAGAATCTGCTTGGCACGGTCATATTGTTCGTTGATCATCTTCAGCACCTCATCGTCCATCACCTTAGCGGTCGTTTCAGAGTAAGGACGCTGGAACTGGTATTCGCTATTGTTGTAATAGCAGATATTGGGCAATTTGTCACCCATACCGGCATAGGCAATCATGCCATAAGCCTGTTTGGTAGTGCGCTCCAGATCGTTCATCGCTCCAGTAGAGATATGTCCGATGAAGAGTTCCTCTGCCGCGCGTCCGCCCAACAGTGAGCACATCTCATCGAGCATAGCCTCCTTGGTTTGGATGACGCGCTCTTCGGGCAGATACCATGCAGCGCCCAGTGCTCCGCCACGTGGCACGATGCTCACTTTGACGAGTGGGTTAGCATGTTCTGTAAACCATGATATGGTAGCGTGACCCGCTTCGTGTATAGCGATCGAGCGTTTTTCCTCGTTGGTCATGATTTTGGTTTTCTTTTCCAATCCTCCGATGATGCGGTCAACCGCATCAAGGAAATCCTGCTTGCCCACTCTATGGCTATTGTGGCGTGCTGCAATCAGGGCAGCTTCGTTGCACACATTAGCAATGTCAGCGCCAGAGAATCCAGGAGTCTGACGTGCCAAGAAGTCCACATCTACAGTATCGTCGAGTTTCAATGGTCTGAGGTGTACCATAAACACCTCCTTGCGTTCGTTCAAATCGGGCAGATCCACATGAATCTGTCTATCGAAGCGTCCTGCACGCAGCAGTGCCGAGTCGAGCATATCCGCACGGTTGGTGGCTGCCAGCGTAATAATTCCGCTGTTGGTACCAAATCCGTCCATCTCCGTGAGCAGCGCATTGAGCGTATTCTCACGTTCATCGTTTCCACCCATTGATGGATTTTTCGAGCGGGCACGTCCCACGGCGTCAATCTCGTCGATGAAGATGATGCAAGGAGCCTTTTGCTTAGCTTGTTGGAAGAGGTCGCGCACTCGACTGGCACCCACACCCACAAACATCTCTACGAAGTCACTTCCACTCATAGAGAAGAACGGCACGCCAGCTTCGCCCGCCACAGCTTTGGCAAGCAGCGTCTTACCCGTTCCTGGAGGACCTACGAGCAGTGCGCCCTTGGGTATTTTTCCTCCCAGTTCAGTATATTTCTGCGGGTTTTTGAGGAAATCCACAATCTCTTGCATTTCCTGTTTTGCCCCAGCTTGACCAGCCACATCTTTAAAGGTAATGTTCAGTTCACCACCCTTTTCATACATCTGAGCCTTTGACTTTCCGACATTGAATATTCCTCCGCTTCCCCCTTTGCCACCGCTCATACGGCGCATGATGAATATCCAAATAACCACAATAATCACCAATGGCAAGACATTGATGAATATGGTATGAAGCAGCGCACTGTCCTGTTCGTTGTCATATGAGAAGTCGCCACTGAATTTCTTCTGTGCCCGCGCCTGCTCCACAAAGCGTTCCACTTGTTCCACAGAACCGATTTCCACTTCCACTGTAGGGTTCTGTCCCACTTGTTTCACACCACCGTTGAAAACATCTCTCAGGTGTTCCTTTTTAGGATACATGTGAAGTACATCCTTGTTTTTATTGACCACAATCTTCTGGGCATATCCCTTCATCACCATAGTCTGAAACTGGGTATATGTGCGTTTTATGTTGACGCTGGATGAAGAGCCACCCTGTGTGAACATTGCGATGGCAATGCCAATGATGACAAGTCCATAAAGCCAGCTCATATTGAAGCGTGGCATATTCATGTTAGGTTCTTTCTTTTGATTATCGTTCATACCTTATATATAATATATGACCCGCCGCATGGGGGCCGTCATTGTTTCAATGTCAGTCTAAATCGGGAAGATGTTTCACGTCAGCATCGTCCCAGAGATGTTCCAAATCGTAGTACTCTCTCACATCCGGCAGAAACACGTGCACCATGACATCGGCAAAGTCGATAGCCACCCACTGTGCCGCTTCCGTTCCAGCCACTGCAATAGGTTTCTCTCCGAGATCCTTTCTGACGGTTTCTGCCACCGAGTCCGCAATAGCATCCACCTGTGTAGGTGATGCACCTTGGCATATTACGAAATATTTGCAGATGGTGCCTTCAATGTGTTGCAAGTCAGCCACCACGATGTCTTTACCTTTTTTCTCTTGTATTCCTTTTATTATAGTTTCTACGAGTTGTGTCGATTGTTCCATTTTTATTCTATTTGAATTGCAAAGATAAGTTTATTTCTTGATAATAGTGCTTATTATGCTGTTTTTTTGCAGTTTTTTAGAAAAAAATCGCGTTTTTTTTTGTTGTTTCAAAAAAAAGCCGTACCTTTGCATCCGCAATTAAGGCATTGGGGTATGGTGTAATGGTAACACTGCAGATTCTGGTCCTGCCTTTCCTGGTTCGAATCCGGGTACCCCAACACAGTGAGAGTGTTGCAAACTACGATGGTTTGCGGCACTTATTTTTTTGCTTTTTCCTTAGCAAAATATATTTCTGCCGATTAGTTTCATGTATTCCAACGTTTTCTCGCTTTCAAAATGTTAAAAATGAACTATAAGATACATTTAAGCCCAAAATGTTTCTTGTTTATGAAACATAATATCTATCTTTGCAGCAAATTGAGAATGTATGACACAAAACATCTTCCGTCTTGTCTTGACTGACGAGGCACAAAACTTTATTGAAAGTTTACCCGAAGCGGTATCTTACAAGATCTACTACAACATCAAGCGTGTTGCAGGTGGAGAACGCAACAAGGAACTTTTCAAAAAGTTGGAAAACTCGGAAATATGGGAATTTCGTACATTGTACAACAAAACTGCTTATCGTTTATTTGCTTTTTGGGACAAAGAAAAAGAAACATTGGTAATTGCCACTCACGGAATCATCAAGAAAACCCAAAAGACACCAAGCAAGGAAATTGCGAAAGCAGAAGCTATTAGAAAAGAATATTTTAAAAACAAATGATTATGGCACAGATAAATCTTACTCCATTGGACGATGTGCTTGACAAGCACTTTGGAAAAGTTGGCACCCCGAAACGTGACGCTTTTGAAAGTGACGTGGACGAAGCTTTACATGCTTGCCGTTTGGGAGAAGCCATTAAGAAAGCTCGTATAGAGCAGAACTTGACCCAAGAACAACTGGGTGAACGTATTGGTGTGAAAAGAGCACAAATCTCTCGATTAGAAAAAGGTTACAGCATAACTATACCTACCATGAGAAGAGTATTTAAGGCTCTTGGTGTAGTAACTGCAACCGTTGATTTAGGTACTGCAGGAAAAGTGGCTTTATGGTAAAGAATAGCTAAAAAGGACTGCGTTGCCTATTGGCAATCGCAGTCCCAACCACTTTTAATAATTGTTTCTGTCCTGTTATTCAAGTTTCCGCTTATTTCTATCAGCCAGAAGTTTTAGTATCAGGACAATACAGATACCCAATAAAACGAAGTATCCTAAAAAAACACAGAAAATGATTGCAGAAGTATTCAATGCTCTAACTATTTATATCTGTTTATTATTTCGCAATCACAATAGACACACGGTTTTTGGCGTTTTCAGCAAACGGCTGCACACGTGCGCCCTTTGAATCAGAAGTGATACGGTCTTTGGCAATACCATACTGTTCGGTCAGCACTTTAACAACAGCATTGGCACGCTGAGCAGCAAGACGGTCGTTGATGGTATTGTTTCCTGTTCCTGCATCAGCATATCCAGTAACGGTCACCTTTGCCTCAGGATAAGAGTTGAGGTAATCAACCACTTCCTTGATTTTATCCTGTTCAGCCTTGGCAACAACTTTTGAATTGATGACAAAGAATACGTCGCGGCGTATTTCTTCCACTTTCTTCACCTCTACGGTTTCAGCTTTAGGCTGTTCTACAGGAGCCACAGTCTGGGGAGCGGGTTCCACAACTTGCTGTGGCTCAGTTTCAATCACCTGAGGTTTCTGGCGTTTAGTATAGCTTTTACCCAAATTGATGCGTACTCCAGCCAGTGCATTGAAGTACCAGTCGGCATTTCCAGCCTTCTTTGAATTATACTTATCGCTGATGATATTGGCGTTACCCTCTACCATAAAGCTCAGTGTATTGTTGATGCGAATAGCCACATCCACACCTGCGCGACCGAAAGGACGCACCTTTTTACCTTGCCAGAGATACTCCAGATTGTAATCATCCACGTTTTTGAGCGTAGCAGCAATATTGTTGACCTCGCCATTACCACCTGCCCAGTTGATGCCTCCACCGAGGAAAGCACTCACGTTCAGTGTGCGCATAGGATTCCAACCGCAGAAGAGGTTAGAGAGATTGACCATCACATCGAGTCCCGGAGCCACATATTTATATTTATAAGTAGCGTTGTAGGGTTTGTCTCCCACCTTTGCGCGGAAGGCAGCCCATCCGCCGCGGCTCCACAGACCGTTGGCTTGTGCACGCACTCCAACTACTGGCGAGAACTGATATCCGATAGCTCCTTGGAAGTTTGGCGACAGGAGATCACCGAATTTAGCTTCTCCCAGGGTGTATTGTCCACCAGCCTGAACATCGAGGAACCAATGTTTCTTAAACTGATATTCGTTTCCGTCACAATCAGTATAAGTAGCTTGTGCATGGGCAGTAGCCATGCCGGTAGCCATCAGTGCAGCGGCTAATAAGGTTTTTACAGGTTTCATTGTTTCTTCTTTTTTACTTGTGTGAATTTGTTGATTTCAGTTTTTTGAGGTTTTTCTCCCTCATTTCCTGCTGATAGGTATTTGTCATCGAGTCGCGCTTATCGCCGTCAATGACCGTATGGTCGCCCGAATGAGAATCCATCATACAGAGTTTCCATGCGCCCATATAATCTACAGGCTTGAAATAGAACACCGTTTTGATCACATCAGGACCTTCAGTCTTATCGGTGAGGAAGGCCGTGCACTTCACCTCGTTGAGGTAAGTCTGATTAAACTTGATGTAGTCGATATGGTGGCTCTTGATCTTCAAGCTCTTCAGCATGCCAATCATGCGGTTGAGCTGTTGGTTGTCGAGTGGCTCTGGTTCGAGATAGACCGAATCCGGATTGTTGTATGCCTTATGAATCATGGCAGCCGCATCGGTGTAGCCACCGTGTTCAGCATATCCAAAGAATTGATCTACGAGTTGCACCACAGCCGCAGAGTCGGCATTGGTCAGAGCCAGTTCAAAACCGGTTTCCTTTGGTTGGGGTTTGTTTTGTTTGCATCCGACAGCCATCAACACAACGAGTGCAACAGCCATCGTGAGGACTTGACCTTTGTTGAATATATGTTTCATATTATCTTGATTTTACATTGTAAATGAACCCAAATCGGTCATTAGACCGAAAAGGTGTATCATGTATATTAGCCTAATGACCAATTTGAGTTTAAAAAAGGCAGGCACGTGCTGTCTCAGCCATGCCTGCCCTCCCTCTTGATTTATATGAAAAAGTATTTAAACTGTTACTTTCTTACAGTTCTTGCAACTTGTGATTCCTTGACTGTAACAACAACATCTGCTTTCAATACACCCCATTCGTAAGTGATCTTAGCAGGGATAGTGATGTGGAAAGTACCAACGGTCAGACCGTTGTTGTTGTAAGTCAGCGTACCGTACTTGTTAGCCTGGATAGGATTCTCAGTAGGAGCGGTGTACTTCAGTTCGATCAGGCTGGTAACTTTCTTCAACTCCTGCTTGCCACCATTCAGGTCGGTAGTTGCTTTGTCAGTATCCAACTCGATCTTAGAAACCTTATAGTAATCGAAGTAGTCGGTAGAAGCGAATGCACGGTTAGGATCAGTGAAGTTGTAGCCGTTCCAGTTCTTGAAGGTCAGGTTAACCTTAGATGTTGTAGCAACAGCGTCGGTGAACTCAGCAGTAGCGCTCTCAACAGAGATAGGACGAATGAACTTCACATCGAACTCGCTATTGTTGATCTTGATGCCTGCACCCCAACAGAGGCTTGACTTAACAGCAACACGAGCGGTGAGTACGTTAGCAAGTTCCTTTGGACTGTTAGCGTTGAGCAGAACGAGAGTCTCAGCATCCTTAGCCAGTTCAACGATACCGTCGGCGGTCATAGTAGCAATAACGAAGGTCTTAGCCTGGTTTCCGTAGAGGGTCAGACCGTCAGCACTTGCATAGAAACCATTACCAGTAACGAAGGTGAACTGAGCGTTTGCAGCTACAGTGCTGTTCAGCTTGTCGTATGGAGCAGCCATATCGTCAACAGTAATCTTGTTGCCAACGAGTGAGTTCTTGATGTCGAACTTGAATTCGTCGTTAGAAGTTGTTTTGCCCATCTGCTCTACGTTACCATGGATTTCATCGTAACCAGTACCTGCAGTCAGGTTGTTCTTAGCGTACCAGCTCATCTTAATCTTGTTCTGATCACCGAAGTTAGCAACAGGATTGATATTGATAGAAGAAGGAGTCCAAGTGAACTTCACGTAGATGTACTTGTTAGGAGCTGTCTTACCAGGCTTCAAAGTGTAGCGAACGTATGTGCTAATAGAAGTTGGCTTCTTACCAGTAGCGTCAGCAGTGTTGAAGTGTGTGTAAGCCTCGTTTCCAGACATTGTCCACTGGAGAACCTGAGTCATAGTACCGTTAACGTCAGCGGTAGTAACGATAACCTTACCAATCTTAGGACTGATAGCGTTAGCACCGAGCGTGTTCTTGTCAAACTGTGTCAGGTCAGTTGCAGGACCATCGAGCTGGTAAGTATCCTCGAATTCAACCTTAGACATGTTAACCTCATTGTCAGCAAGAATCTTGTTCTCGATTTCATACCAAGTCACCTTTTTGTTGAGGGCTGGGTTAGCATCGTCACAGTTCAGAGTGAATGCAGTGTTGTCAGCGAAGTCCTTAGTGATGGCAGTAGGATCAGCAGTAGTTACGTTCTCTGCAATCTTAATCTTCATGTAGGCAACAGCAGCAATCTTGTTGTGAACGGTATCGTTCAGGATAACACGTACCAGAGGTTCGCGACCGATGATGGCACGAGTCTGAGCAGCACCATAAGCCTGCTGCTTACCGTTATCGTCAACAGCCTGAGGACGCAGGGTGTAACCGTCAGCAGCAATAGCAGCGTGAGCACTCTGTGAAGTCAAGTTAGCACCAGTGTGGTAACCTACGAGTTCGAAGCTATATTTGAAACCAGCTTCCTTCACTTTCTCTTCAGTAGCGTTAGTAGTTTCAACAGTTACAGGGCTGTAATTAACATTCCATGAAGTGCGAATCAAAGAACGGAGGTCGATACCTTTATCATTGTCGTACTTAACTTCTGCAACTGGAGTTACACCGTCTTCAGTAGAGCTTGTCTGTACAACGTTATTAGCTGGATTTTGTAAATCAAAATGACTATAAATTGTTTTTGTTGCATTTCTGAACAACCATGCACGCGAGTCGGTATATGCAGACTTAGCGCTAAGAATGTGTACATTGCTGTAATCTGAAGTAGTAAGTGTTGCGAAGTCAGAAGTTACAACAGCGTCGTCCTTAGTATATTGCAGAGCAACGAGGGTCATCTCGCGAGTCTCACCCTGATTAACACCACCCCAACCTTCATATGCCAACTGTTTGATAGCCTCACCATCATACTTTGCAGTTACGTTGAGCTTACCATCTTTATTCTCTACCTTCTTCATAGTAAAGATAGAAGTAGCAGCTGCACGGGTAAAGTCTGTATATTTAGCGCTGCTCATGAGGAACTTATAGTCGTTAGCATCCTCAGTAACGTCAGCGTTAGAGGGGTTCAGGAAATAAGAAGCCTTCATATCAGGAGCGAAGTAGAGAGGAGACTCTACAGTCACACCGTCGGCAAGCAGAGCGTTGAAAGGAGCATCAGCAAGGAAATCGTCATCAGCGTTAACCTTCTTCACGCCCAGAGGCTGATACTTATAGGTTGCGAGATCAATAGCCTCAACACCATCAACATAGTGAGATGGGTTGAATACCATTGCACGGAGTACTGAGTTCAGGTTCAATACGATCTTACCATCAGTTGCATCTTTCACACCTACGAGAGTCAGCACGCCCTTCTCCCAAGTTGCGGTGATAGCGTTTTCTGCAGTTGCAGTGTAAGCGATGTTGGTAGATTCGAGTTTCTTGCCATCCTGATAGATGTCGAAGCAACCAGTTTCAGGATTGGGAACGTAGTATTTTCCATTCTTACCGTTCTCACCAGCAGCACCGTTTTCACCGTTGGTTCCGTTTTCACCATCTTTACCATTTTCACCACGTGCTGGGAATTTAGAGTCAACGTAACCGTTACCTTCGTCGTACCACCAGTTACCATTGTCACCAATCTTCCAAGACTTACCATTCTGGCCGTCTTTACCGTTAGAAATAGTGTAAGATTTAGATTGACCGTTCTGATTCAGAGTAATGGTCATTCCGTTTTCAGTAGGAGTTACTGAGGTGAGGATTGCACCATTGTCGATTTGCGTCTGAATGTTCTTGATGGTCTGCGACAATTTGTCAATCTGCTCCTGCAGATTGCTAATGTCATCATCGTAGTCCTTACAAGACGTAACAGTGCCAACGGTTGCAACGGTCATCGCACCCATCAGCAATACGCTAAAATACTTTTTGTTCATACGATTAAAAAAATTAATTAAACAATTATATAAATGCTACATTTCTTACAAAACCCCATTATCTCCTGTGCGGAGATTAGAAATCATCCCATCTGTCAACAAAAAGTATTGTTATTGGCATATTTTTTTGAGCAGACTGATATACTCGTCAATTTGGTGTTGACGTGATGATAGGCAGTTAAGTGTGGGTTATCATCCTGATACCAATCTGCACGGGTTTATGGCAGAAGGGGTTTATTAGCCGTTATTCTCTACTGCGGCTATTAGTTTTTCGTTGGCACGGTCAATGACGTCGGCATCAATACTCTTCAGATAAATCTGAGTGGTCTTTTCTGAGTGATGACCAAGACTGTCGCTGATCACACTGACAGGGATGTCCATACCGCGGGCAATGGTTGCCCAGGAGTGGCGAGCAACATACATGGTGAGTGGTTTGGATAGTCCCAAACGCATTGATAAGCGCTTTAAGTGATAGTTGACTTTACTTTGTTGCTGTTGGTATTGGCGGCGCAACTTGAGTGTTGCGTCATTGTTGAGCACACCCAAGAGGTGCTCACCATCGAGTGAGGGGTGACGATCCACAATGGTTTGCATCTCTGGACGCCATGCCACTTGCAGTTCCTGCCCCGTCTTGCTCCTTTTATAAATAAGGTGTCCGTTGCGGATGTCACATCTCCGTAGATTGGCAATATCCACAAACGACATGCCACGGGTGTAGAAACTGAACAGAAACAGGTCGCGTGCCAAGGCTTCGTCAGCATTGGTGGTACGATATCCTGCCACCAGAGTAATGGTGTCAACATCTACCGCACGCTTAGGAGTGCGTGGGTATCCGGTGAATACTCGGTCGAAGGGTCGTTTGTCAGTAATTGACAGCTGTCTCACCGCTTTGTTGTAGATGGCTCGCAACACGCGCATGTAGAACGATACGGTGTTGAGCGTAAGTCCAGCCTGCTTCAAATGGCTTTCAAATGCTTCTACTTCTTGACTGCCAATGGCATCAAGGGCAATGTCGTGTCCTCCACGAAATTGCAAAAATCGATTCATGGCGCATGCGTAGGTTTCGCGTATGCGCTCTTTGTTGTTGGTTCGTAACTGTTCCACAAGTGTTTCGACAAACTCTGAAAGTGTCGTTGCCACAGTGGATAGACATGCTGGCACGTAGTCAGTATGGGTCACGAGGTAGTCGGCTTGAGCCTTGTCCAGCGTGATGGATAGTTCACCTGGTGTCGCACTACCTTTCATAATTCCTTTCGGCAATTCAATTTTAATTATCATCTTGAATGTGTTTTTGTTTGCACAAAAGTAATAAGGTTTGCAATATGTAGCATTACCTCAACGTCGCTATTATAGATATTATTGTGTGCAGAAACACAAAAAAATTGATTTTACATGCTTAGCGCATAATAATACATAATAATTGATAAAAGACATTAAAGTTGGATAATTTTATGTTTTTCTAAAAAAAAAGATAAAAACATTTGTTGTTTTCAATTATTATTTCTACATTTGCACTCGAAATCTAATCTCCGCACAGGAGACACAAAGTGCTTCGTATGAGGCACTTTTCTGTGTCTTCTCTGCGATTTTATCTACAATTCGTTTTTTTTTTTTACAACGTTTTTTCAGCATATTTCAAAACGTTCTTTTATTACATTCTGATTTCCGCTTTATACCGTTTTAATGCATCAATAAATTGTACACCTATTTATATTAATATCCAACAATAATATTACAGTGATGCAGGCGACGTATCGACATCACCTATTTATATTGTGGGAAAGCACAGCTTTTGTTTGTAAACATCGGTTCACCACGCATACTTCCCCACCCCCATCATTACGTTTGACCATGCGTACAGTTGTTTTGTTTTTAAGAAATTTCGACCACACGACCACAGAAGTGTGCAACACACTATCAGTTAATAACTTATGGTGTGGTCGATACCTAAAGCATCGACCACACTTCGAACACACTCCGACCACGCAGACCGCCAACTATTCTCAATAGGAAAGCCCTGAGCCATCATACATATCGAAGTAAAAGCAGGAGGCTTGAGTTTTTCAGACTTTTCTAAAGCCTTGACAATATTATTGTCAAACGTTGGACAACACCATTGTCAAACGTTGTACAATACCTTTGTCAAACGTTGTACAACACCATTGCCAAACGTTGTATAACACCTTTGTCGAACGTTGGACAACACCTTTTTCAAACATCAAGAAGACCTTTATCAAACGTTGAACAACACCTTTTTCAAACTTTAAAAAGACCTTTGTCAAACGTTAGACCATACTCTTGCTAAACATTTGGCACACGCTAACAAAACATTATCAAAAGAATGTCCATCCGTTTTATTTCTGACTGATTTCTGAGTGGCAATTGTTATTTTGCCGGATAAAGCTGAGTTTTCGCAATATACTTTCGAAATTGTGTGGTCGATGTGTGGTCGATACTTTAGGCATCGACCACACCATAAAACACTATCCGACAATACGTTGCACACCTCTGTGGTCGTGTGGTCGAAATTTCTTAAAAACTAAAACAACTGTAGCCTGGCGCAAAGCGCCGAAGATAGGCTGCACCTCGGAAGTACAAAAGAAAATCGGAATTTTCTTTTGTACTTCCGAGGTTTGCACTATCTTTGAGACCTCAGCTCTTAGATACTCACGCTCGGAAATACAAAAGAAAATCGAGTTTTTCTTTTGTATTTCTCTCGCTTAATCGTATCTTTGTACCCAGAAACAAAAACGCAAGAAATATGAAGAACGTAACAGAAACAATTAAGTATATCGGCTGCGACGATGCTGATGTACGACTATTTGAATCACAGTATAAAGTGCCGGAAGGCATGAGCTACAACTCGTTTGTGATCCTCGATGAGAAAGTTGCCATTATGGATACCAGCGACAAGCGCACCATGGAACAATGGAAAGCCAACCTCGCTGAAGCACTCAACGGACGTAAACCCGACTATCTCGTGGTGCACCACTTGGAGCCAGACCACGCCAGTGGACTCGGTGAGGTATTGGTACTCTATCCCGATATTAAAATAGTATGTTCGGCGCGTGCGCTGACCATGATTCCACAATTTTTCCCCGATGCAGACCTTGCCGATAAGGCTATTGCCGTGAAGGAAGGCGACACCCTCTCGCTGGGCGAACACACCTTGACATTCATCATGGCACCTATGGTACACTGGCCCGAAGTGATGGTGAGCTACGACAGTAAGGACAAAGTACTCTTCTCTGCCGATGCTTTCGGTAAGTTTGGCGTGATGGATGCCGATCCCGATGACTGGGCTTGCGAGGCAAGACGCTACTATTTTAATATCTGCGGAAAATATGGCAACCCCGTGACAACACTGTTGCAGAAGGCTGCAAAACTCGATATCCAACAGATTCTGCCTCTCCACGGTCCACTGCTGAAAGGTGAACAAATGGCAGAAGCCGTGCGTCTCTACAATATCTGGGGAAGCTACGGTGTGGAAGCAGAGGGTGTATTTATCGCCCACGCTTCTATCCATGGATGCACCAAGGCTGCTGCAGAGATGCTGGCAGAGATACTCAAAAAGAAAGGCTGTAAGAAGGTGGCCATCTCTGACCTGTGTCGCGAAGATCAAGCAGAAGCCATAGAAGATGCATTCAAATATGGCAAAGTGGTGCTGGCTGCATCGAGCTACGACGCTGGACTGTTTCCACCGATGTACGACTTCCTGCACCATCTGACCATCAAGACATGGCAGAAGCGCGAAGTGGCACTCATAGAAAACGGAAGTTGGGCCCCAACAGCTGCCCGTGTGATGAAGCAGATGCTGGAGCCCATGAAGGATATTACCATAAAAGGCGACACCGTGACACTGCGTGGCGTGGTGAAGCCTACAGATATACCGGCTCTTGAAGCTTTGGCTGACGCCATTTTGGCGTAACAGCCTATAGGCATTAGGCTTTTGCCAATGCCTGACGGAACTGGTTCATCAACCACTCTTTCTGCTCGGCAATCGTCATCTGCGAATTGTCGAGCAGAATTGCATCTGATGCCTGACGTAAGGGAGACACCTCACGATGGGAGTCGATATAGTCGCGTTCTTCTACATTGCGCAAAATGTCAGCGTAATCAGCCTCCATACCCTTGCCTTTCAACTCATCGTAACGGCGGCGGGCACGCACTTCGGCAGAGGCGGTGACGAAAATCTTCAGTTCTGCATCAGGAAACACTACGGTACCGATGTCGCGACCATCCATCACAACTCCTTTATCCTTGCCCATCTGCTGTTGTTGCGCTACCATGGCGGTGCGCACAAATGGTAAGGCTGCGATGGGACTGACACGACTCGACACCTCCATGGTGCGAATGTCGTGCTCTACCAACTCGCCGTTGAGATAGGTGTCGGGGCGACCTGTCTCGGCATTGAAACGGAAGGAGATGTTGACATCGCCCCGGTCGATATGCTCGCGAAGGGCTTCTTCATCAATACCTTTATCGGTAAAGAGTCCGTTGCGCAGCGCATAGAGCGTCACACTGCGATACATAGCTCCCGTGTCAACATAGACGTATCCCACTTCGCGTGCCAAGTCCTTGGCCATGGTACTCTTACCACACGACGAATGACCGTCGATGGCTATCGTTATCTTCTTCATATCGTTTGTTTTTTTTTCGTTTTTAATTATAATCTTGATAATTTGTTGTTAAAAACTATAGGACGCTCCCAACAGCAGCGACGAGGCTGACACATGGTAGCGAGCATACGCCACATGAAACTTGAAGCGCTCCAACTGCAGACCGGCACCACACGACAAGCCGGCGCCATGGCTGCTCTCACCATCGCCATCACTGAGACGCATCTCGCTGGGGCGACGGAAATGGTAGCCGGCAGCTACATAGACATGGTCGCCCAAGAAGACATCGGCGCCGATAGTGAGGTGTTTCAGAAGCGACACATCCCAACTGTTGAGTCGCGACAACGTTGCAGAGAAGCGCAACGGAGCAGCAGAAAGGCGCTTGGAGATGCCTACTGCCACATCCAAGGGCAGATCTTCATGGGTGTCGGCATAGGTTTGGACCTGTCCACCCAGATTGCGTGCAGAGGCTGACAGGGAGATACCGTGATCCTCGTCGTAATAGTTGAGTCCTAAATCGGCAGCAATAGCCTGCGAATGGTAGCCTGCAAGATTGGAAGTGATATAGCGAAGGGTTACTCCACCACTCCACCTATCGCCCAAGAGATAAGCCAACGAGGCAGAGAGTGCTATGTCCTTGGCTGACAAATCGCCGAGGTCGGTGCCCGATGCATCCATCTGTCGCATGTCGCCATAGTCCATATACTGTGCACTCACAGCCCATGTGGCTCGTTCGCCCCAAGCCTTGACAAACGCTGCCGACGCCGTTTTCACTCCTTCCATATAGGTCATATAGTTGAGATTGAGCGTGCGGTCGGAAACATTGCTGATCAGGGCGGGATTATGAAACACCAGCGATGCGTCGTCGTCGCTAATACTGATATTGTCGCCACCCAATGCCGCAGCATGCACACTGACAGGCAAGCGGAGGAACGTATATACTTCCTGGCTTTCCTGTGCAACGGTGGCTGATGCCGTGCAGAGGCTGATGAGGGTCAGTATGACTTGCTTCATCGCTGATAATGTTTCCTGTGATTCTATTACGCAAGAATTAGAATGTCCACTTCACTGCCAATGTTGGATTGACAAAGAAGTTTTTGCCATTGTAGGTGTTGTAAACGAAGTTATGGCTGATCTCTACCTCGGAACCTACGCTGAGATTAACGTCTTTCATGCCAGGCAGGGTGTTGAGGTTGTACCAGAACTGCGGTTCGGTGAGCATCACCAGTTGTCCGTGACCGTTAGCTTTCTCTCCACGCCAGAAATCAATGAAGCCAGAGAAGGTGCAAGCCTTGTTGGCAAAAGTGATGCCCCATACACCGGTCAGCTGCATGCTATGGTAAGCATGAGTATAGTCGTAGCTCTTGAAGTAGCGCTTGTAGAGCACTTGTACGGAATAGGTCTTGGAGAAATCGGAAGAATGACCGTTCCAGGCGGGACCCAACAGGGCTGCATGCTGGAAACTACCCGAACGGTTGAGACCGCCGTTATACTCTATATGGGCAGCAAAGGGTGATCTCTTACCAAGATTGAACTCGCGCGAAACCTCGGTATAAGCGGCCTCCATGAACTTGCGGCTGAGGTCGAAATCCACAAAATAATACCATGAACCGAAGCGGTCGGCTTTGAACTGTTCAAGGGTGAGGGTCACCTTTTGACGGCCTGCTTCCTCGTCGGAATAGATATTACGGCCAAAATCGTAGTGCAGTTGTACGTTCTGTGCCTGTGCGGCAATGGCAAAAATAGCCACAAGGCTACTGAGAATAACTTTTTTCATTGTTTGTTATTTTTGGGTTAATAATTGTATCATCTGTCGGGCTGCCACATCGGGAGCCTTGCTGTCACCAAGTATTTGCTGTACCTGCCGGTAACCTTCAAGCATCACCTGACGCTGAGCGCCACCAGGCAGGATGGCTTCGAGCTGCATTCGGATATTGTCAACGCTAAAAGTGTCTGCCACCAATTCGGTAACGACTTCGCGGTCGGCTATCAGATTGACCAGCGACACATAGCGTACCTTCAGCAGATGGCGACGTAGATAGCCAATGAGCCAAGGTAATGGAGTTTCATAACATACCACTTGCGGCACATTGAACATGGCGGTTTCAAGTGTGGCAGTACCACTGGTGACAAGGGCTGCCGTGGCTGTGGATAACAAATCGTAGGTCTGATTGCGCACCATACGGACTGCCGTGCCACGCAGAAAACGGTCGTAACAAGAGGGTTCGATGCCCGGTGCTCCTGCCAACACGATATCGTAACGGTCTGACAGATGGCGCGTGGCGGCTATCATGGCAGGCAAATTGTCTTTGATTTCCTGGCGGCGCGATCCTGCCAACAAGGCAATGACCGGACGCAAGGGCTGTTCGGCATGATGGGTGCTCTGGTATTCGCGCACCTCCTGTGCGGTGGGATTGCCCACATAATGGATGGGGTAATGGTGCTTGCCTTCGAAGAATGCCACCTCGAAGGGAAGTATCGAGAAGAGTTCGGCTACATCGCGCTTGATATTCTTGATGCGATATTCCTTCCATGCCCATATCTTCGGGGCAATATAGTAATAGACGGGTATATCAGTATGGCGCTTGAGCCAAGCTGCTATGTCGAGATTGAAACCGGGATAATCAACAAGGATTACCACATCGGGGTGCCACGCTACGATATCGGCTTTGCATCGGCGCATGTTCTTGAGGATGGTGGGCAGATGGAGTAATACGGGAATGAAACCCATATAAGCCAACTCACGATAGTGTTTGACCAGCGTGCCACCAGCCTGCTGCATCTGTTCGCCACCGAAAAAGCGAAACTCTGCCCGTTCGTCAAAGGTCTTGAGCGAACGCATCAGACGTGAGGCATGAAGATCACCGCTCGCCTCGCCAGCTATCAAATAGTATCTCATTCGGTCCAATTGCTCATGCGGTCCAACATATCGTATGCCGTTACGTCAATGCGAGTCGGCGTAATAGCTACATAGCCATGGTCTAATGCCCATTCGTCGGTATCGTCCGATTCGGGCTCAAGATTGGCATAATGGCCTACCATCCACCAATAGTCGTAGTTGCGGGGATGATGACACTTCTCTACTTCATTATACCAGATGCCTTTGGTCATGCGACATACCTTAACACCACGAAACGAAGGCAACTTCGGAAAATTGACATTGAGACAAACTCCTTCGGGCAAACCTTCGGTCAATACACGTGCTACCATGCGGCGAACATAAGGGCGAAGAGGCTCGAAATCGGCATCATCACGATGGTCGCAAAGGGAAAAAGCTACGGAGGGGATGGACTTCATACAGCCTTCACGCACCACACCCATCGTGCCGCTATAGTGGGAATTGACCGAAGCATTGTCGCCATGATTGATGCCGCCAAGCACCAAAGCAGGCCGACGGTCGGGACAAAGTTCTGCCATTGCCAACTTCACACAATCCACGGGAGTGCCGTTGCACGACCAAATCTCTACTCCTTCCTCCTGATGCTGCTGATGTAACGTCAGCGGTAACGTGGCAGAGAAAGCACACGAGTAACCGCTACGGGCTGAATCGGGCGCACAGACCAACACGTCGGCAAGGTCGCGAACCATCGCCACAAGACTGTTGATGCCCTTGGCTGCATAGCCGTCATCATTGGAAATAAGTATCAGTGGTTTTCTTTTATCCATGCTCTGTTATATGATTTTGTTTGCAAAAGTACTAAAAAAGGTTGATATTTGACCGATTCTCAGAGAAAATTCGTAACTTTGCAACCTATATAACTTATTTAGAGATTGGATATGGGAAAGATTATCGCACTGGCAAACCAGAAAGGCGGAGTTGGAAAGACTACTACCACCATCAATCTGGCAGCATCACTCGCTACACTGGAGAAGTCGGTTCTCGTGGTCGATGCAGACCCGCAGGCCAATGCTTCCAGCGGACTGGGCGTTGACATCAAAGAAGTGGAATGCTCACTCTATGAATGTATCATCGACAAAGCCGACGTGCGCGATGCCATCTATACTACCGACATCGACGGACTCGACATCATACCAAGCCACATCGACTTGGTGGGAGCTGAAATAGAAATGCTCAACCTCGACAATCGTGAGCGAGTGCTCAAAGACTTGCTGGCTACCATCCGCAACGACTATGACTATATACTCATAGACTGTTCACCATCGCTCGGACTGATTACCGTCAACGCACTTACGGCTGCTGACTCGGTCATCATACCCGTGCAGTGTGAATACTTCGCACTGGAAGGTATCAGCAAACTGCTGAACACCATACGCATCATCAAGAGCAAACTCAATCCGAAACTGGAGATTGAAGGATTCCTGCTGACGATGTACGACTCACGTCTGAGACTGGCAAACCAAATCTACGACGAAGTGAAACGCCACTTCCAAGAGCTGGTATTCAAGACCGTCATACAGCGTAACGTCAAACTGTCGGAGAGTCCAAGCCACGGACTGCCCGTCATACTCTATGATGCCGACTCTACAGGATCCAAAAACCATCTGGCTCTCGCCAAGGAAATCATCAACAAAAACAGTAATCAGACCAAACGATAATGACCGTAAGAAAGAAATACGACCGCAGCGTACTGGGAAGAGGACTCGATGACATGGGTGCAGGAAGAGGACTCGATGCACTCATCGACACGGGCAACGTACACACACAGGGTTCGTCAAACCTCAACGAGATTGACATCACTGAGATTGAGCCCAACCCCAACCAGCCACGACGCGAGTTTGATCAGGAAGCACTACAAGAATTGGCCAGCAGCATCAGAGAGTTGGGTATCATACAGCCTATCACTCTCCACAAAACAACTGGCGACAAATATCAAATCATTGCAGGAGAACGACGCTGGAGAGCATCGCAACTGGCTGGACTCACTAAGATTCCTGCCTATATCGTCACGGTAGAAGATGAGAACGTCATGGAAATGGCACTCGTCGAAAACATACAGCGCGAAGATCTCAATGCAATTGAAATTGCACTGGCATACCAACACTTGGCAGAAAAGGGTGGTATGACACAGGCTCGCATCTCAGAGCGAGTGGGCAAAAGCCGTACCGATGTCACCAACCACATGAGACTGCTCAAACTGCCTGCACAAGTGCAAATGGCACTCAAAGAGCATGAGATTGACATGGGACATGCAAGGGCGCTACTTGCCATTGACAGCCCATCTATACAAATCAGACTCTTCAAGGAGATCCAGAAAGAAGGATACTCCGTCAGAAAAGTTGAAGAACTGGTGCAAGCGCTCAAGAACGGCGATGATATCAAAACCAGCAAAGGAAAAATTGCAGCAAAAAACAAATTGCCGGAGGAGTTCTCTTTGCTGCGCGACAGACTCTCACAATTCTTCCAAACTAAAGTGCAGATGACTTGTTCACCAAAAGGGAAAGGCAAAATCAGTATTGCCTTCGACAACGAAGAACAGCTGGAACGCATCATGAATGCACTCGACAACAGCAATCAGTAATAAACAAAGATATGTCGTGTGCAACCTGTAATGGGTTGCACACGCAATATGTCTAACAACGCTATCTATCAGTTGAAACACTATAATAACATATCAACGCTGAAATTCGCAATATGCTCGCTACTGCTGGCAATATGCGCCTCGGCCTATGCACAACAGCATAAGACCATCAAAGAGGATACTGCACCAGTGGACAGCATTGACCTGATGATGGCACGCATCGACTCGCTGGTCACTGCAGACTCTATCATCAACATGACTGCCAATAAAGACGAGCGATCAATACTACAGGTGGATTCCACCAAGCGCATCAAAGCGAAACGCGACTGGTCAACATGGAAACCAGATCCACAACGCGCACTTTGGCTGGCTCTGGTACTGCCGGGAGCAGGACAGATATACAACCGGAAATACTGGAAACTACCTATCGTATATGGAGGATTCATGGGATGTATCTATGCCATGACATGGAACAACATGATGTACAAAGATTACTCACAAGCCTACCTCGACATCATGGACGATGATCCAAATACCAACAGCTACAACAAATTCCTGCACCTCGGCATGCAGATAAACAGCAGCAACGAAGAAAGGTATAAACAGATATTCAAAAGTCGTAAAGACAAATACCGCCGTTGGCGCGACATGAGCTTCTTTGTGATGGTAGGTGTCTATGCCCTATCGGTCATCGATGCCTATGTTGATGCCGAACTATCGGTGTTCGATATATCAAAAGACCTCAGTCTGAAAGTAAAGCCTACAGTCATTCCCAACCATAACGGGGGGAATCCGCTGACAGCACAGTCGCTGGGTGTGAATTGCAGCCTCAACTTCTAATCACACACCACACTCACTAAAAAAAGAAAGCAACAAGAAAAGGAATGAACAAAAGACTTATTAGCATATTCACCCTGCTGACCGCCTTAATCATGGGCGTACAAGCACAGGTGGTGACTACAAACGAAGAAGATACCGACGAAGAGGATGAACTCATCGTTATTGACGAAGAGGGTAAAGAGGAAGTTATCGAATTTCCTGAAGCAATGACCTATGACCTCGACAGTCTGCTCAACGAGTATATGGCGAAAACATATCTCACACCCGAAGACTGTAATACAACAAATGAAAATCCTTCATATCCCACAGAGGTGTTTGTCGAACGCCTCTACAGACTGCCTACCGTCATGGAAATGGCACATAATGAGGTAGTGCAACAGTTTATCGACAGATACTGCACCAGACTCAGACGCACTATAGGCTATGCACTTGGAGCATCCAACTTCTATATGCCTATCTTTGAAGAGGCGCTCGATCTCTACCAGATACCACTCGAACTACGCAATCTGCCTATCATAGAATCGGCACTCAACCCCAAAGCCGTATCAAGAGTGGGGGCAACAGGACTTTGGCAGTTTATGCTCGCCACAGGAAAAACATACGGCCTGCAGGTCAACTCACTCGTTGACGAACGTCGCGACCCCATCAAGGCTTCGTTTGCTGCTGCACACTATCTGAGCGATCTCTATAAGGTGTTTGGCGACTGGAACCTCGTCATCGCTGCTTACAACTGTGGACCGGCTAACGTCAACAAGGCAATACAAAGGTCTGGAGGATCAAAAGACTATTGGCAGATTTATCCCTATCTGCCAAAAGAAACAAGAGGTTACGTGCCGGCTTTCATAGCTGCCAACTACATGATGACCTACTACTCGAAGCATAACATCTGTCCGATGCACAGCACATTGCCTGCACAAACAGATACAGTGATGGTGGCGCGAAACATCCATCTGCAACAGATTGCAGGGGTGTTGGGAATAGACATCGAACAGCTTCGAGCACTCAACCCGATGTATCGACACGACGTGGTACCCGGTGCCACACAGCCATACGCCATCAGACTGCCACTGGCTGACGTCAACCGATTCATCGAAATGGAAGACTCTATCAGCAACTATAGGGCAAGCGAACTGCTGACTAACCGCATGCAGGTGGAGGTTAACGATGATGTGCCTACCTACTATCATAAGAGCAAACGCTATGTGAAGAGCCGAAAGTGGCGTGTCACAAGACGCTCCCATATGCATCGCGGATCAAAATCAAAAGCACGACGTGGCAAGGCAAGTCACAGCAGAAAACGCAGCAAGGCACGCAGCAGAAGACGCAGATAAGACACTGCACCAATAACGATTCTTCCCTATATATATAAATAAGGTATAGTATTCACCTATAATTGGCAGACGACAATGGACGAGGACATCAAAAACAAGGAAACAGCCGACAATGAATTGATTAACGGAGCCTTCCAACACTTGTTGGATACATATTTGGCATCACGTCACCGCAAGAAAGTGGACATCATCACGAAGGCTTTCAACTTTGCAAGACAAGCACATAAAGGTGTCCGCCGACTGTCGGGGGAGCCCTATATCATGCACCCTATCGCCGTAGCACAAATTGCATGCGAAGAAGTGGGACTCGGTTCTACAAGTATATGTGCTGCATTGCTTCATGATGTGGTGGAAGATACAGACTACACCACCGAAGATATAGAAAACATCTTCGGCTCGAAGATTGCACAAATTGTTGATGGACTGACAAAAATCAGTGGAGGTATATTCGGTGAACAGGCTTCGGCACAAGCTGAAAACTTCAAGAAACTCTTGCTCACTATGAGCAATGACATCCGGGTCATACTCATCAAAATATGCGACCGACTGCACAATATGCGCACACTGCAGTCGCAACCTGCCAACAAACAATACAAGATTGCAGGAGAAACACTATATATCTACGCACCATTGGCGAATCGTTTGGGACTGAACAAAATCAAATCAGAACTGGAAAATCTGAGTTTCCAATACGAACATCCCGACGAATACAATAGCATCAAGGCTAAACTCGCATCTACAGAAGCATCACGCCGAGAACTCTTCGACCAGTTTACAGCTCCTATCGAAGAGGCTCTCAAGAAGATGGGCATCAAGTATGAAATCAAAGAACGCGTCAAAACACCATATTCCATCTGGAATAAGATGCAGAATAAACATGTGACTTTCGATGAAATCTACGACATACTGGCTGTGCGCATCATCTTCACACCTGAGAAACGTGAGGAGGAGGTCAACGAATGTTTCAACATCTATGTTGCTATCTCTAAGATATACAAGTCGCACCCAGACCGATTGCGTGACTGGCTCAACCACCCAAAGGCCAACGGATACCAAGCACTCCATGTCACCCTGATGTCAAAACAGGGACGATGGATAGAGGTGCAGATTCGTTCTGACCGTATGGACGAGATTGCAGAACAGGGATTTGCCGCACACTGGAAATACAAAGAGGGCGAAGATAACGAATACTCTGAAGATGAGAGCGAACTCAATGAATGGTTGCGTACCATCAAGGAAATTCTTGACGACCCGCAACCCGATGCTATGGACTTCCTCGATGCTATCAAACTCAATCTCTTCGCATCGGAAATCTTTGTGTTTACACCGAAAGGCGAAATCAAAACGATGCCTGCAGGATGTACAGCACTCGACTTTGCATTCAGCATACACACCTTCTTGGGCTCTCACTGTATTGGCGCAAAGGTAAATCATAAACTGGTACCGCTGAGCCATAAACTCAATAGTGGTGACCAAGTGGAGATTCTGACATCGAAATCACAACACGTACAACCTTCGTGGATCAACTTTGTATCTACCGCCAAGGCAAGAGCTAAGATACAAGCCATACTCAGACGTGATGGCAGAGAGATGCAGAAACAAGGCGAAGAAATACTCAACGCCTTCCTGACCAAGAACGAGATAGAGAATACCGCTGCTACCATCGATAAACTCGCTGCGTTCCATGAAGTGAAAAACCGCGAGGAACTGCTTCAAGCACTGGGAGAGAAGACTATTCTGCTGGGAGAAAAAGACCTCGACGAACTGCACGGCAAGAACAATCCAAGCACTATAAAAGGTTGGCGACGACTCGTACCGTTCCTCGGACGTGGCAAACAACAGAAGAAAGAGGACACCACACAACAGGAATTCTTTGTGGTTCCAGAAAACTTCAACCGCAAGAAACCAATCTATATCACCGACGACAATATCGGACAATATAAGTTCCGACATTGCTGCCACCCTATTCCTGGTGACGATATCCTGGGATTCATCGACAACAAGCACCGCATCGAAATACATAAGCGTGCCTGTCCTGTAGCTGCCAAACTCAAGACCAGCTATGGCAACCGCATACTCGATGCCAAATGGGATATGCACAAGAAACTGTTCTTCGATGCATGCATCCGCATACAAGGTATCGACCGTGTCGGTATCGTTATGGATATCACAAGTATCATATCCTCACAACTCAATGTCAATATCCATAAATTCTCTATCACCAGCGAGGAAGGTCTCTTCGATGGATCTATCGAACTGCGTGTCCACGACAGAGAAGATGCCAAGATTATCATGGATAAACTCAGGAAGATTGAGGACGTCAAAGACGTGTCACAGATTATGTGATCGTCGGTATGGACTATAACTGAACATCAAACTGCTATACAACATGAAAAAACTAATCTGCATGATTTATGCCTTATGTGCCGTAGTCGGTATGGAGGCAAAAGAGAATTTTGACAACCCAGACACCATCGTAGTGGCACGTGATGGTACAGGACGCTTCCGCAATGTGGCAGAAGCTATCGAGGTGTGCCGCGCCTTTATGGACTATCACAAAGTGATTTATGTCAAAAAGGGCATCTATAAAGAGAAGCTCACCGTTCCACAGTGGCTCACCAATATAGAAATATGTGGAGAAGACCGAGACAATACCATCATCACATGGGATGACCATGCCAACATATATCTACCAGAAATCGGTAAAGGCATGGGAACTTTCCGTACCTATACCTTGCGCATAGGAGGTAGTCATATCACCTTGAAGAACATTACCGTCGAGAACAATTCTGCACGACTTGGACAGGCTGTAGCCCTACATACCGAAGGTGACTGCCTGCTGTTTGTCAACTGCCGATTCTTGGGACATCAAGACACCATATATACGGGTAATGCCAACACACGCCTCTATTTTTCCGGATGCTATATAGAAGGTACTACCGACTTTATCTTCGGTCCTTCAACAGCATGGTTTGAAAACTGCGACATCTACTGCAAAGCTAATTCATATATCACAGCGGCTTCAACACCAAAAGAGGTGACCTACGGTTACATCTTCAACAACTGTCGCATCACTACAGCACCCGACGTAACAAAAGTATATCTCGGACGTCCTTGGAGAGACTATGGCTATACACTCTTCATGAACTGCCAGTTGCCTCAACAGATACGTCCAGAGGGTTGGCATCATTGGCGTGAAGAGGCTAAACAGACCGCACGTTACATGGAATACAACAACCAAGGTGAAGGTGCTGCCACCGGCAAGCGTGCCACATGGAGCAAACAACTCACCAAGAAGGAAGCACAGAAAATCACAGTGGCTAATGTCTTTGCTCGCAACGACAACTGGACACCCCTACCCTAAAGCTAACGGGGAGATAGTGTGACTGAGTCCGAGCTTTTCCGTAATAATCATTACTATCAATATCAATTACTTATCAAAAAAACTATGACTATGCACAACGTGTTTTCAGCGGCTTGCCGCTTGTTCATGGCCTTATTCTTAATGGCCATGCCTCTGTCATCACGTGCTGAAACACCGCTATGGTTGCGTTTCTGCGCCCTGTCACCAGACGGACAGACCATCGCCTTTTCCTATAAAGGTGACATTTTTACAGTGGGAATTAATGGTGGCAATGCCCGTCAGCTAACTACCAACAGTGCCTATGATGCTTATCCGGTATGGAGTCCTGACGGAACAAACATTGCCTTTGCCTCTGCACGCGAAGGTAGTCTCGATGTCTATATCATGCCGGCTACCGGCGGAACGCCTACCCGACTCACCACACATAGTGGCAATGAGATTCCATTGATATTTAGCGATGCACAACACGTACTCTTTAGTGCCAATATGATGCCTGCCGTTTTGTCGAGCCAACTCGCCAGCAGCACCTTCCCTCAGGTTTATGAGGTCAGCACTACTGGCGGACGTCCACGACTCTACTCCACCATCACCATGGAACAGCCAAGCATCAATGCCAATGGCGATGTGCTCTATCATGACGTGAAAGGATATGAAGACCCATTCCGCAAACACCATGTGTCGGCTATTACTCGCGACATCTGGTTGCTCAGCAAAGGACAATACACCAAGTTGACTTCCTTCCGTGGCGAAGACCGCAATCCGGTATGGGCTCCCGATGGTCGTTCATTCTATTATCTAAGTGAGAAAGACGGCACCTTCAACGTATGGAAGCGCAATACCGATGGCAGTGGCGAACAGCAACTGACCCATCATACCAAGAACCCCGTACGATTCCTTACTGCTGACAAGAAGGGCACTTTGTGCTATGCTTATGACGGCGAAATCTATGTCATGCAGAACGGACAGGAACGCAAGGTCAATATCAATATCACAACCGACAACAACGACCGTAGCGTAGTGCGCAGAATACTACATTCTGGTGCAACAGAGATTTGTCTTTCTCCCAACAACAAGGAGATTGCCTTCATTCTCCATGGCGATGTCTATGTGACAGCCATCGACTACAGCACTACTCGACAGATTACAGATACTCCAGAACAGGAGCGCGACCTCTCGTTCTCACCTGATGGACGCAGCATTGCTTATTCTTCTGAGCGCAATGGAGTATGGCAGATCTACCGCACTACACTGGCAGAGAAATCAGAGTCACAGTTTGCCTATAGCAGCAATCTGACAGAAGAGCGTCTCACCGATGGACAACATATTTCACAACAACCGAAGTACAGTCCCGATGGTAAACAACTGGCATTCTTCGAAGACCGTGGCGACCTGCGTGTACTCGACATCGCCAGTCGTTCGGTACGCACCGTGCTCGATGGAAAATATCAGTGCAGCTATACCGATGGCGACCTATGGTTTGAATGGAGTCCCGATAGCCGTTGGTTGTTGGCAAGCTATATTGGCAACGGTGGATGGCATAGTCCCGATGTAGCACTGGTTGATGCTTCAGGTCAGAAACCCGTATTCAACCTGACCAACAGCGGTTATAGCGACGACAATGCTCAGTGGGCATTAGGTGGTAAAGCCATCATCTACCAGAGCGATCGTGCCGGTTATAGAAGTCATGGCAGTTGGGGAGCTGAAAGCGATGAATACATCATGTTCCTCGACCAAGAAGCCTACGAGCGCTTCCTAATGAGCAAAGAGGAGAAGGAAATCTACGATAAGAAGCAGGCAGAAGCTCGCAAGGCAAACAACAGCCAGAGCAAACCTGCAAAAGCAAACAGCAAAAACAAGAAGAATAGCAAAACCGACAAGGGCACTCAAAAGTCTGCCGTCAAACCATTGGTATTCGACCTTGACAACTGTCAGGACCGTATCATCCGTCTCACCGTCAACTCAAGTCATCTGGGCGACGCCATACTCAGTCCTAAGGGTGACACGCTCTATTATCAGTCACGCTTCGAAGATGGTTACGACCTCTGGTGTCATAACCTCCTTGAAGAAAAGACCGAACTGGTGATGAAGAATGTGGGCTATGGCAATATGCAGGCTGACGCTTCATTCAAACACATCTATCTGTTGTCAAGAGGCATCAAGAAACTCGACCTTGCGAAAAACAAGAAAGAGACTGTCGAGTTTGATGCACCATCCAACTATCGTGGCTATGAAGAACGCCAATATCTGTTCGACCACACTTGGAGACAAGTCAAAGAGAAATTCTACGATCCTGAACTGCATGGTGTTGACTGGGAAGGCTATCGTGACATCTATGCACGTTTCCTCCCACATATCAACAACAACTACGACTTCCGTGATATGTTGAGCGAGATGCTCGGTGAACTCAATGGTTCACATACTGGTGCACGTTACCGCGCTACTGGTGCCACATTGAAGACTGCAAGTCTCGGAGTGTTCATCGACCAGCAATATGACGGCGACGGACTGCGCATCGATGAAGTCATCAAACGCAGCCCATTAGCACTTCATGGTTCTGAAGTAAAGGCAGGATGCATCATCGAGAGCATCGATGGTCATGAAATCAAAGCAGGTGCCGACTACTTCTGGATGCTCGACGGCAAAGCAGGAAAGTCTGTCCGCCTCAGCATCTACAATCCCCGTAATGGACAGCGTAAGACCATCAATGTGAAAGCGATTAGCCAAGGCCAACTCCAGGATCTGCTCTACAAACGTTGGGTAGAACACAACGAACACTTGGTAGATAGCATTTCCGGTGGACAGGTTGCTTACGTGCATGTAGAATCTATGGACAGCGAAAACTTCCGTAAGGTATATAGCAAATTGCTCAACGACAAGAACCGCAACCGCAAGGCTGTAGTTGTTGACGAGCGCCACAATGGTGGAGGTTGGCTTCACGATGACCTCTGCACCCTGCTCAGCGGAAAACTCTATCACAACTTCGTACCACGTGGCAAATATGTGGGACGTGACCCACTCAACAAATGGGTTGCTCCCTCTTGCATCTTGATGGATGAAGACTGCTATAGTAACGGTTCGGGATTCCCTTGGGTATATCGCGAACTGGGCATTGGCAAACTCATCGGTACACCTGTGGCAGGTACAGCTACCAGTGTATGGTGGGAAACCCAGATGGACCCCACCCTCGTTTTCGGTATTCCGCAGATTGGCAAGAAGGATATGCGTGGCAACTATATGGAAAACCAAGAGCTCTTGCCCGACATCGAGGTTTACAACACCCCCGAAGATTTCATCAACGGTCGCGACCCACAGTTGGAAACTGCAGTTCGTGAAATGATGCGTCAAGCAGGATTGTAGGATTCCATCCACAAATACCTATAAATATATTACGCCCCAACTCCTATATGGATTGGGGCGTTTTTCAATTTCAACCGGTCGTAATCATATTGAGTTCACCCAATTCAGCCATTAGGTCTCAATATATATATGTATTCAAACAAAAAGAATTGTTCATTAGAATTTATATTCAAACAAAAGGACCATCTCAAACAAGATAGTCCATTTGTTTTTTCAGTGCTTGCAATTCCGTTCGGATATCAATCAACCTGCTTAATACATCAGTTTTGTTGGCAGTACCTCGTTTGTTGGAATTGAGAATTTTCTTGGCTGCTGCAATCTTAAAGCCACGCACCTTCACCAGATTATGTATTGTGCGCAACAGATCGATGTCACTTTGCTGATACTGTCGTATCTTTGCCGGTCCCGAAGTTTTTGGTTTGAGCGATGGAAATTCTGTTTCCCAGTAGCGCAATGTACTTTCATTAACGTCAAACATAGCCGCCACTTCGCGGATAGAATAATACATCTTCAGATTCTTGTTCAAGTTGAGTGCCATAATCGTATCGGTTTATTTCTTTGCAAAGATACGATTAAGTGAGCGAAAAACCAAATTTATTTGAGGTTTTCCGAACGTGAGTATCTTCGCAACTATGTTGCAGAGATACGATTAAGTGAGCAGAATCCAAAAGGAAAACACGTTTTTCTTTTAGATTATCGAGCGTGAGTATCTTTGCAACATAGCAAAAAATCAAATTTCCATGCCATTCTAATGTTATGACATGCACCTAAAATATGTAAAAAGCGGCACACAGTTTTAACCAATCTTTGCAAACTAACACTTTTTAGCCAAAAAACTGTTTTATCTTACGTTTTTCTTTTTAAATATCCATTTTTCTACCTTTTTCGTGGTATTTTTCATGTTTTAGATGAAAAATATCAGATAATATTTGGTGATTAGAACAATTTACTGTACTTTTGCGCCATATTTATTGTGAAAAGAGCTTAAAAGAAAACAAAAATAGTTATTCACGATAACACAACACTTGTCGTTCTCGACAATACAAAATAGTTATTCAGAGTATAATTTAGTGATATGTTTAATTTTTAATCAAAATGAGAGTTTTTATGGAAAAGAAACTGCTTATCTTGTTGGTCAATATCTTCCTTCTATGTGGAGGAGTGTTGGCACAGACAAAAGTAACAGGTACCGTAGTATCTCAGGAAGACGGTGAACCAATCATCGGTGCTTCGATCATTATTCAGGGCCAGCGCTCAGGAACAGTGACCGATGCTGATGGTAAGTTCAGTCTTTCAGTACCTGCAGGTAAAAAGATTAGTGTCAGTTACATTGGTATGGAAACACAGACACTGGCTCCTAAAGCCAAGATGTCTATCACACTTCGCCCCAGTGCAGAGCTGCAAGAAGTGGTTGTAACTGGTATGCAGAAGACCGACCGTCGTCTGTTTACTGGTGCTACCGACCGTGTGAATGCCGAGGATGCCATTCTTAATGGTATCGCCGATATCTCGCGTTCACTGGAAGGTCGTTCTGCTGGTGTATCTGTACAGAACGTCAGTGGTACCTTCGGTACAGCACCAAAGATTCGTGTACGTGGTGCCACCTCTATCTACGGTTCTTCAAAGCCACTGTGGGTAGTTGACGGTGTCATCATGGAAGACGTAACCGACATTGACTCTGATGCATTGTCATCAGGTGACCCAGAAACCCTTATTTCTTCAGCCATTGCTGGTTTGAACTCAGATGATATCGAGTCGTTCCAGATTCTGAAAGACGGTTCTGCCACCTCTATTTATGGTGCACGTGCCATGGCAGGTGTGATTGTAGTAACCACCAAGAAAGGTAAGGCAGGTACAGCACACATCAACTATACTGGTGAATTCACCATGCGTTTGAAACCTACCTATGGTAACTTCAACATTCTGAACTCTCAGGATCAGATGGGTATCTATCGTGAGTTGTACGATAAAGGATGGTTGAACCTCAGCAACACACTGAATGGTAGCGACTATGGTGTATATGGTAAGATGTATGAGTTGATCAACACCTACAATCCATCAACCGGCGCTTTCGCTTTGGCAAATACCACAGAGGCCAAGAATGCCTATTTGGCAAATGCAGAGTTCCGCAACACCGACTGGTTTGACGAACTTTTCTCTACCGGCATCCAGCAGAACCACTCTGTCAGCATGAGCGGTGGTACTGCCAAGTCAAACTACTATGCTTCAGTCAGTGCCATGACCGACCCAGGATGGTACAAGCAGTCAAAGGTTGACCGCTACACCTTGAACATGAACGTGAACCACAAGATTCTCGACAACCTCTCACTGAACATCATCGGTAGCGGTAGTTACCGTAGTCAGCGCGCTCCTGGTACTCTGAGTCAGGACGTCGATGTTGTATCAGGTAATGTAAAGCGTGACTTCGATATCAACCCATACTCTTATGCGTTGAACACTTCACGTGCACTCGATCCCGACACCTATTATCATAGTAACTATGCAGCTTTCAACATTCTGCACGAATTGGAAACCAACTTCATCGATGTCAACTTCCTCGATGCTAAGTTCCAGGCAGAGTTGAAATACAAGCCTATCAAGGATTTGGAGATTGCCGTACTGGGTGCATTGAAATACACCACCACTTCACAGGAATACAAGATTCTCGACAACTCAAATCAGGCAGAGGCTTATCGCGCTATGGACAACACCATCATCCGCGATGCCAACAAGTACCTCTATACTGACAAAGACGTACTTTACTCTTTGCCTATTACTGTACTGCCCGAAGGTGGTATGTACAAGCGCACCGACAACCGCATGCGCGACTACAACTTCCGTGCAACAGCCAACTACGTACATACCTTTGCCGACATCCACTACGTAAACCTGTTCGGTGGTATGGAGACAACCGAAATCCAGCGTTCAAGATCATGGTTCAACGGTTGGGGTATGCAGTATGCTAAGGGTGAAATTCCTTACTACACCTATCAGTTCTTCAAGAAGAGCTTGGAAGAGAATACCGACTACTATTCACTTTCAAACACTAACTCACGTTCAGCAGCATTCTTCGCCAATGCCACCTATGGTTACGACAACCGTTACGTGTTGAACGGAACCATCCGTTATGAAGGTTCAAACGCCATGGGTAAGAGCCGTTCTGCTCGTTGGACACCAACTTGGAACATTGCAGGTTCATGGAATGTTGACCAGGAGAAATTCTTCAAAGCATGGGAGCCCACCATTTCCCACTTGAAACTGAAGGCCAGCTACTCTCTGACTGCCACACCTCCTCCCACATCTTATACAAGTTCAACCAATGTATTCAAGGCTTACAACCCCTACCGCATCTTCACCAGCGATAAGGAAACTGGTATCCAGCTTTCAGACCTTGAGAACAGCGAATTGACTTATGAGAAGAAGAACGAGTTCAACTTCGGTGTTGAAGCAGGCTTCTTGAACGACCGCATCAACGTATCGTTTGATATCTATACTCGTAAGAACTACGATGAAATCGGTCCTGTTGCTACACAGGGTATCGGTGGTAAGATTATCCGCTGGGCCAACGCAGCCGACATGAAATCACATGGTGAGGAACTCTCTATTTCTTCTACCAACATCAAATTGAAGGACTTCAGCTGGACCACCTCTTTGGTTTATTCACACACCAAGACCAAAATTACCAACTTGGCAAGCCAGGACCGTGTGATTGATATGATCACCAACTTCGGTGGACGCCGTGTAGGTTATCCCGTACGTTCACTGTTCTCTATCCCCTTCGCAGGACTTGATGAAAACGGTATCCCCACTTTCTACAACGAAACAGGAGAAATCACCACCGACAACATCAACTTCCAGGAGCGCGACAAGGTTGACTACCTGAAGTATGAAGGTCCTACCGATCCTACCGTACAGGGTTCTTTGGGCAACCTCTTCAAATATAAAGGTTTCACTCTGAACCTCTTCATCACCTACTCATTTGGTAATGTAGTTCGTCTCGATCCAGTATTCTCAGCCAGCTATAACGACCTGAGTTCTATGACCAAGGAGTTCAAGAACCGCTGGATGGTTCCTGGCGACGAGAAGAAGACCAACGTACCTGTTATTTTGAGCTATGCACAGTACACCAACAACAAACAGTTGCGTTATGGCTACAATGCTTACAACTACTCAGATGTACGCGTTGCCAAGGGCGACTTCATCCGCATGAAGGAAATCTCTCTGCAGTATGATTTCCCCAAGAATTGGATTAAGCCTCTGACCAACCTCTCTCTGAAGTTGCAGGCCACCAACCTCTTCCTCATCTATGCCGACAAGAAGTTGAACGGTCAGGATCCTGAGTTCTTCCGCTCTGGTGGTGTATCAGCTCCTGTGCCCAAGCAGTTCACTGCAACTCTTAAAGTTGGCTTCTAATCAAGGTAATGGAATAACGAAACAAACAAAAGAACAACAATATGAAAAAATATATAGGATTTTCAATCATTGCACTGGGCCTTACCTTGACATCGTGTGACGATT
>Ga0129312_1000196_pt1 | contig 61397 bp, 50 predicted proteins | sample O827metagenome_FD_94434 | JGI IMG/M metagenome (GOLD analysis project Ga0129312, IMG submission 94434) | Orangutan group fecal microbial communities from Wisconsin, USA - O827 metagenome | ecosystem: Host-associated > Mammals > Digestive system > Large intestine > Fecal | place: USA: Wisconsin... | reverse complement strand
GCTTCATTATGCCTTCCTCCGAATTTTCTGTTTTCAAGGAAGATATATGCAGCAATAACGCTGGTGTAACAACGCTTTTAACACCTTTTCACCAACACGTTTTGTCCACCCTCTATCTTGTTTAAAACAACTTAAAACAGCAGATTAGCCTTATATACTTAGCTAATCTGCTGTTTCTACCAACACGTTTTGTCCTATATCTCTAACTGCAAATGTAGCCTTATAGAAAACGGGAACTGCCTTAAAGCGGTTCCCGTTTTGTAAATGTAAATAAGTATCAAATTATCTGCTGCGCTCGAAGCCTACTATGAAGCCTCCTTTTTCGGCATAATAGCTGCACAGTATGCCTGTACGGTGAATGTCTATAAGTACATCCCCAAATTTCTCTCTGATAAGCTCAGCAAGATCATTGGCTGCCTGTTCATTTCGGTTATGTGATATGACTACCTTTCCGCCGTTGTAATTAAGATTAAGCATCTGCTTGAAGGTGCCGAGCAGAGTCTTCTTGTAGCCTCTGTGCTTGCCTACAAGGTCTATCTTGCCCTCATCGTTTGCTTCACCTATCATACGCATATCGAGCAGACCTACTGCCTTGGCAATGAACGGACTTACTCTTCCTGCCTTGGCGAGCATCTGAATGGACTGGAGCGTAAACAAGAGACCTGTGTTGCTCCTGTATTCGATAGTCTTGTTATAGGCTGTCTCCGGATCTGCGCCGTTGGCAAGCTGGTCTCTCAGGTATTCTATCATAAGTACCATCTTAGGGCCTGTTGCAAGAGAGTCTATTACATATACATGTCTGCCGGGATGATGCTCCTCATACATGGATCTGGCGGTCATAGCTCCGTTGTAGCTTCCTGACAGACCGTGAGTTATTGTAAAGCAAAATACGGTCTCGGCATCTCCAAAACTCTCAAGCCACTCATCCGGTGACGGGCAGGATGAAGAAGTTTTGCCGTCAAATGAGTACAGAGCTTCATCAAAAGCATCCATATCCACATCGGCGGTATCAGCCCAATCGGTATCACCGATCATGATATGAAGCGGTACTGTTTTATAATTCTCACCCTCTATCTTGAATAGATTTGATGATGAATCCGAAACTATTAAGTAAGACATTATATCTGTGATCTCCTTCGCATGCCGCCTGATATATCAAGCAGGTTTTATTAAATAAGCATACAGAGCTAATATAACATTTTTTTTTGAAAATAACAGTATAAAATTTTATCAGCCGGTAAGACCGGTATCATTGATTATCTTATCGCTGATACTCTTTAACTCCGAGCTTGGAGTATAAGGAACTCCTGGATATAAAAATTCATGCAGCTTGATTGCATTGCTCTCAAGTGTAACAGGTATTACACAATCAAGCTTACCAACATTTTGTCCCTGTTTATCAAACGGGAAGCCTGCAGTTTCGGATATATAATATTTGCTTATGCCGTGAGCAAACGGGATAAGATCATCCGGTGTTACGCTTGTTGATATCTCCGGCATTACAGTCATGATAATGTTGGCAAGCGTGGAGTAATCCGCATTTTTAGCCTTATCAAGAGCAAGACCTATGACCTTTCGCTGTCGCTCTGTTCTCTTATAATCCGTATCCATAAGTCTCAGTCTTGCGTAGGCAACCGCCTGAACTCCGTCAAGATGGTTCATGCCTGCATGCTCAAGCTGATGAGAACCTATGCCGGTGCTGTTGACCGTCTCGGTTATAAATGCATTGATGTACTTGAACTCGGCATCACTTATCTCAAGATCGACTCCTCCTAAGATATTGATGGTATCCGCGACTGCCTTCCAGTTAAATGTGGCATAATCGTCAATCTTGACATCCGTATTGTGCTCGACAGCCCATATAGCCTGCTCCGGACCGCCTTTGAAATATGCCTCGTTAAGCTTGTGATACTTGCCGTCACTGTTTATCTTAGTATAGGTATCTCTGTACATGGATACAAGCTTGACCTCACCCGAAGATCTGTCTATACGTGCGATTATATTGACATCCGACAGTGCATCCTTACCGAGATTGCCGTTACGCGAATCGACTCCGAATACTGCTACCGTATAATATCCGGTTTGTCCGGTTATGAATTTGTAAGCGACAAATCCTAAGAGTCCGATAAAGAGCAGCAGCATAAGCTTAAGCACAGGATGCTTTTTCTTGGGCTTTTCGTTCTCTTCGTCGTAATCGTCATAAGTTTCGGAAAGCGCAGGCTTTTTTTGTTTTGCTTCGGCTCTTGCTTCCTGTCTGTATGCCTGTCTTTCATGCTGAGTCTGTGATTCCGATTTTCTGCTGTTATAATTGTTTGCTCCGTTATGTACCGGGCCTGAAGGCTTTCTCTCGGGTGCCGCTGTACTGCTGCGGTTTGCAGCCTCCGGCATACGATTTTCGTATGCGGCATTTACATTATCATAAGCCGCAGCCTGACTGTCAGGCACAAATGCTTCTCTTATCGGTGCTTCAGGCTTTGTATATGCAGAGTGGGTCTGTTTCTCGGTATAGTTATTATGCTCGTATACCGCTATGCTGTCTTCAAGACTTTCGGCGATATGCGCCATATCAACACCGTTTAAGGGCTGTTCCTGTTCCCTTCTGTGCGGAACTCTCGAACGGCTTCTTCGTCCGGAAGTGTCTGCATTTATATCATTGTAGTTGTTGTCGTTATCCATATATGCTCCGTTTTATATATTATGATTACGGGGTCAAAATAAGTTTTGCTCCGTCTGATACCGGATCGTCTCGTACTTGGCACTCTCGTAATTATATACATTTTCTGATATTTTTAGATTGTAGCACATCAATGTTAAGTAAGATTTAAAAACATATTAAGAATAGGCGTATATAGGGAAATTTAGCTTCCGGGATACTTTCAAAACGGGCTTGTGTATTATAAAATAAGAGACGATGGATATTGCAAATGTAGAAAAAAATTTCAAATCACACAAGTTCAGGAGGCTGAAAGCATCTAAGGCACGTGATGCTGCTGTAATGATACCTCTTGTTACCGATGCCGACGGTGCGCTCGGAATACTGTTTGAGGTAAGAAGCCGCAAGATAATTCAGGGCGGTGAGATATGCTTTCCGGGAGGTCGCATAGATGAAGGTGAAAAGCCTATGGAGACCGTTATCCGTGAAGCCCATGAGGAGCTTGAGATCCCAGAGGAAAATATCGACATAATCGCACCTATGTTCATCATGAACGGCATCAGTGACTCACTTATCTATGCATACCTCGGAAGTATAAGAGATTATAAACAAAGCTTTTCGGAGGATGAAGTCGAAAATGTCTTTATCTTAAGTCTTGATGAACTTATAAGTATGGAGCCGAAGGAAAGTACTGCAGAGTTTGTATTTTCAATGCCGGAGGATTTTCATTATGAGCTGGTTCCGGGAGGCAGGGATTACTCATGGGCCAAGCGCAGCAAGAATTATTATTTCTATGAGACTCCTTACGGTGTTATATGGGGAATGACGGCAGAGCTTTTATATAGCTTTATTTCTGAGCTTAAAGCCATTCATACCGATATGAAAGCTTAAGCAAGTATTTACCGCAGGCGGTATTCTGAATTTTAATGACGATGCCGACGCGGCATGCTATAATGCACTATCATAAACATTTATATAATCGGCAGCATCAATGGCGATGTTGTGCAGGCGAACGGGGGAACAAATGTTTGCAGACAGTTTTGGAAGTATGGTATTTAACGAGAAGGTAATGAGGGACGCCTTAAGTTCCGAATCCTTCAAGAGACTGATGAAGATCAGACACGAAGGCATGCCTATGGATGACAAGACTCTGGCCGATGAGGTTGCAGAGGCAATGAAGAAGTGGGCAGTCAGCAAGGGAGCCACACATTATACACACTGGTTCCAGCCTATGACGGGAGCGACCGCCGAGAAGCATGATTCGTTTTTAGACAGAGACAGCGACGGCAATCCTATCCTTGAGCTTTCGGGCAAGACCCTTCTTAAGGGAGAGTCCGATGCTTCTTCATTTCCGTCAGGAGGAATGAGAGAGACCTTTGAGGCAAGAGGCTACACAGTATGGGATCCTACCTCTGATGCATTTATAAGAGAGGATACCTTATGTATCCCTACTTCGTTCGGCTCCTTTGACGGTGCCGTGCTTGATAAGAAAACACCGCTTCTTCGAAGCGTTGAGACACTTAATACTCAGGCTGTTCGTCTCCTTCGCACCTTCGGCATCGAGACTAAATATGTATATCCTTCGGTAGGACTTGAGCAGGAATATTTCCTTATCAATAAGGAGGATTGTGCCAAGCGCAGAGACCTTATCCTTACGGAGCGTACTCTCTTCGGAGCACCTACACCTAAGGGACAGGTACTCGAGGATCACTATTACGGAACTATCAGACCGAGAGTCAAGGCGTTCATGAAGGAGCTTGATGATGAGCTCTGGAAGGTAGGTATTTATTCCAAGACCGAGCATAACGAGGTCGCTCCGTGCCAGCACGAGATGGCTCCGATATTTGCAAGATCAAATATTGCCGTGGATGAGAACCAGCTCACCATGGACATAATGAAGAAGGTTGCCAACCGTCACGGTTTTGTCTGCCTGCTTCATGAGAAGCCGTTTGAGGGCATCAACGGTTCAGGTAAGCATAACAACTGGTCCATATCGACTGCAGAGGGCGAAAATCTGATGAATCCGGGCAAGGAACCGGAGAAGAATATCAAATTCCTTCTCTTTATTACAGCTGTTATCAAGGCAGTCGATGATTATCAGGTACTCCTCAGGATATCTGTTTCTTCTGCAGGCAACGACCGCAGACTCGGAGGAAACGAGGCGCCTCCGGCTATCATCTCCATGTATCTCGGAGACAGATTGAGGACTATAATCGCTTCCATCATCAGCGGATCGGATCTCGAGACTGAGACAAAGAAGGCGGCATTAACAGCAAAGAATGATGATCGTAACCGTACTTCACCGTTCGCATTTACAGGAAACAAGTTCGAGTTCCGTATGCCGGGATCCGCTGAGAATGTTTCCTGCACCAACTATGTTCTCAATACTATTGTTGCCGAGAGCCTTAAGCAGTTTGCAGACAGACTTGAGCCGTTTGCAGGCAAGGACAACTTCGAGGCTGAGGTCAGAAAGCTTATCCGTGAGGAACTTACCGCTCATGAGCGTATCCTCTTCGAGGGCAACGGCTACAGCAAGGAATGGGTCAAGGAAGCAAAGCGCCGCGGACTTGCTGCATTCAAGTCAACGCCTGAAGCCTTTGAGCATTTTGATGATGAGAAGAATATCGAGCTTCTTGTATCACACGGAATCCTCAATAAGGAAGAGATCAAGGCAAGAAAGGTCATCGGCTTCACCAAGTACAACAACATCATCAATGTTGAAGCACGTACCATGCTGCTTATGGCTGAAAAGGATATCGTTCCTGCAGCTATCAAATACAGCAGCGAGCTCGCTTACGGTATCGAGTCTAAGCAGGCATTGCAGCTTGATGTGGAGCACGAGCTGAAGCTTGTGAGCGATATCAACGAGCACGTTAAGGCACTTATGCTTAATAATGAGACGCTCAGATCCGTGCTTGATTCACAGCCGACAGATCCTATGAAACAAGGCATGAACGCTTACAAGAAGATAGTGCCTGTTATGGATGAAGAGAGACGCATAGTTGATGAGCTTGAGCTCCTTGTAGACAAGAACAGCTGGCCATATCCGGACTATACAGATATGCTTTACTACGTGTAAACGTTAATAGCCACAGCAATAAAATCAAGCAGTTTTGGAGCCGGCATGGCTAGAAACAGATCAATATTGAATTATTAAACGGGAACCGCTTTAAGGCAGTTCCCGTTTTCTTAAAAGAAAATATAGTTTTTAGTGATCTGAGATTTTAAATATCGGCATTACTTATGCTGTGCGAACATCCAGTCTCTGAATTCTGTATTTGCATACATCGGAACCCATGAGAAGTGTGCGGATGTTCCGAATACTGTTCCCGGATTGTACAGTGTTGTCTTGTAGTAGATACCTGCGTTTTTAAGAGCCTCGATAGTAGGATTGTAGTATTCAGCTATCTTAACGGTAGGATCGTCGGCAGCCTGGAAGATCCACATAGGCATGCCTCTGAGAGCTTCTACCTTGCTCGGATCTGCGCCTGCTGCATCTGGAGCGATAGCTGCAAATACTTCCGGATGCTCTATTGCAAGTGTGTATGTAGCGAATCCGCCTGCCGAAAGACCTGTCATGTATACTCTGTCTCTGTCTACCGAATACTCGTTCATAACCTTGAGCAGGAGATTGTAGGCTCCGTTAAGATACTTCATAGGTGCAAATGCATTTTCAGCTGCGCCTGCTCTGTAAGCCATAAGTGTTGTCCAGTTTTCCATCTTGGCGTCTGTAACCTTGCACTGAGGTGCAAGTACGATACACTCATTCTTGCCTGCTTCGGAATCCTTAGCCCATACGGTAGCCATCTGATATCTCTTGAGCACCATGTCTACAGACTGAGTTCTCTGACCTGATCCGTGAAGAGCGAATACGATAGGATACTTCTTATTAGGATCATAGTTTGTCGGAACATAGAGCTCATAAGGAATATTTACATTATTCTCTGCATCGAAATACTCGCCCGGCTTGAAGAGATTGTATGTTGCGGTATCGCAGTCTCTTACAACATTAACGGTGTAAGTTGTGCTTAATCCGTTCTTACTTGCTGTGACTGTAATAGGAGTCTCAAGTACTATATCGTAGTTCGGAAGGCTTCCGTCGATAGAAACAATCTTGCTTGCTCCTGATTCAATCTCCTCGCCGTTGACAGCGATAACTGTTCCGGAAGGTGCTGTAGCGGTAACTTTGACACCATAGCAGTCACTCTGAACATTGTAGCTGTAATCTGTTACACTCGGTGAGAACGAGATATTTTTGCCGTCCTGAACCGCAGTGAGTACCGAAAGTCCCGTTAGGATCGGTGCGCCTGTGTCAGCCAAAGCTGTCTGAGCCATTCCCAACACAAAGGCTGCAGCAGCTGCTATGACTGCTAACTTTTTGAATTTTTTCATACCTGATACCCCTTTCAATTGTATGCAATACTGCATGTACAAATTTCCGTCACAAGTATAACATAAAAGGGCATTCTAATCTGTTGTCGGGATCTCTAAATAAACTTAGTGAAATTCGGTACAAATCACGATAAAAATACTGGTTTACCGGGTTTATATTTCAACCTCGCAGTATGAATCTATATATTCTGCGAATCTGGGAAGTGATAATTTAAGTTTGCCGCGTTGTGACGCATCAACAATTCCACGCTCCATTAGGCGTTTACGATAGACATTCAGGAGCTGCGGAGATATTGACAGTTTGTTTCGTATATCTGCGCTTGCTTCGATTCCTGTAGAGATAATATAGACGATTTTCTTGTCAAGTTCAGATAATTCACTCCATATTTTCTCATAAGCAAAGGATGCGAGAGCATCATCAAATTCAGGCATCAGTTCCTCCAGGCTGCAATTATGCTCCCATCTGAGATGGCCGAGTACCTGGAATGCAAAAGGATATCCTTTTGTGGCGCGAGCCATTTCAACGGCTTCTTTTTGACTCATATTAAATACATTTCTATAGCTTGAGGCCATTGAAGGCAGATTGAGCGGTTCGAGGAATACTTTAGGAGCACGATATAAAAACGTCAGGCTTTTCTCATTCTGTAAGTTCCGGATATTATCATAAAGTCCGGCCATAACAAGGTATACAGGGTAATGCTGAGTTATATATATCTGGAAATTACTTGCAAATACTTTAACAAAATCATTATTAATGATTTCATCTATAACAAACAGAATACGTTTGTTATGCTTCATTAATTCCTCGATCATATTGCGAAGCAAAGCCTCGTTTCCAAGTAAATGATTATCCTTGTGTAAAGAAACACCGATAGGGCCAAGTGATGCATTGATGTTAATATCGGTATTTTTCTTTAATGAGGTACGGCTGAGTTCTGATACTGCACCGGAGATTATATCACTGTCTGCACTTAATCTTAGTACGATCCAATCTTCTCTGTCTGAATAGTAGTCGGATATGATAGAAAGAGATACTGTTTTCCCTGATCCGCGGACACCGGCAATCATAAATACCTGGTTTGACGGTTGTTCCATATTAAAGGTGTTGATTATCTTATCTGTTTGATTGTCACGGGAAATAAATTCAACAGGCTTTTGTCCAAAAGTTAAAGTAAAAGGATTTTCTTGCATGGCGTTGACATCTCCTTTCTTATATAGGTTTTTGATTTTTTATAATTATCAAAATTTCAATATACAATTATAAATATTTACTTTTATTTATTTGTATTTAAAATTTTAAAATATATTTATTCTTATATATTTTTATGTAATGTTATTTAATAATACTAGTATTGTTTTGCCAAGAATGCAATACATATAAAAAAAATGTGCCTTGGCACACATACGCCGAGCGCGGTTGCTTGCGACAGTTTTCTCCTTTGCGTAAGTCTAGTATCATGCGGGACTTTTTTTTAATTCATAGAACGCAATTTTCTATGAATTAAAAAATAAGCAGAAAACAACGATTAATGTTGTTTCTGCTTATAGGATTTACCGTCTGCATGTTCTCGCAGCACTTTATTTATTGTATTAAGTACCTTTTTCTTGTCGGCTGTCCAGATCGGATATATGAGGAGGCTTTTTGGTGCGTCTCCGGTGATGCGGTGGACAGTGATGTTGGAAGGAAGTATGTCAATAAGCTCGGATATAAGCCTGGCGTAAGCTTCAGGACTGTAGCAGGGAAGCTGCATTCCGTCACTGAGTCTGATCAAAGGAGTGTTATGATCAATTGCTTCAATAGTGGTGAAGGATTTGACATTTTCCGTTTTGATAGTTTGTTTTACGAGTATATGCTCCGATGATGCAGATGCATTTAGCTTATACTTTGAAATATCAGCGCCGCTTTGATCTATGCGATTCGTTATCAGCTCTTTCGGCAGCCTCTCGGCGAGTGCGGTCCCTTTCAGTACATGCAGTAACTGAAGCTTGATGCCGTCTATATGACTGCCATCGTTAGCAGTAAGCTCGGACAGGTATCGGACTGTTTCGGCAGTCCTTGAGGCGTTTTCTCCGGGAAGACCTATGATTACGTGAACTATCACTTTAAGTCCCGCAGCTTTAAGCCTGATAAATGTATCCTCAAATACCTTTAGACGATAGCAGCGGTTGATGTAGGCAGCTGTATCCTCATGTATAGTCTGAAGTCCGAGTTCAATATACACGGGCTTGAGCCTATTGAGCTTTGAAAGTTCAGACAGCATCGTGTCACTTACGGAATCGGGACGTGTCGCAACAGAGAGTGCCAGTATCTCAGGGTGAGCTATCGCTTTTTTGAAGCAATCTGCGAGATAAGTCTCGTCTCCGTAGGTCTCGGTAAAGGACTGAAAGTAAGCCATATATCCTGCAAAATTACGGCTGAGCTTACGGCTTACGCGTTCCTTGGCCTGTTCTATCTGAATATCTATATCAGGGACATTTTCGGCAAAATCTCCGGAGCCTCCTGCGCTGCAGAAGATACAGCCTCCGGTACCGCAGTGTCCGTCACGGTTGGGACAGGTATGAGACGCACTTAAGGCAAGGCGATACACCTTGCCTCCGAAGCTTTCCTTCATCTCATCATCAAAACTTCTGTAGTATTCGCTCATCGCTTTATTTTAAACGTACAGGCTTAGCTGCCATCTCCCATGCCTCGGTAAGTTCATCGGATTCATTGTAGCAGAGCTTAAGTGAGAAGACCTCCTGCCTTTCCTGAAGCAGGTAGTCAAGCATATATCTGTCACCCTCCCAAAGCTCAAGATCCATAACGCTGCTCTTTTTCACCCATGCAAATACACCTTCATCACATTCCGGTACAGGCATGGCAGCGTCATTTTCCGCAGTATCGAAATCGCTGCTGGTATATACGAATATATACTCCGGATCCTTATCGGCATAGATAAAGCTGATGATCCCTCTGAAGCAAAAGCTCCTAAGCTGAAAACCTGTTTCCTCGCGAACCTCACGTATAAGGCATTCCTCCGGACTTTCGCCGCGTTCGAATTTACCGCCGGGGCCTATCCACTTGCCCTTGTTGATGTCCTCATGTTTTTTTGTCCTGTGCAGCATGAGATAATGCTCATCACGTTCAAGATAGCATAGTGTTGTAAGCTTGGTCTGCATGATCTTATACCTCAGTCCTGATTGAATTTTGTCCAGTTGACTTCACCGTATTTGTAGCAAAACTCAACATTCGGATCCTCTAAGCCGAGAGATTCGATGCTGTAGTCTGTTCCTTTCGTAATCTTGAGGAGACCGCGCATATATCTAAAGCAGGCATCCTCGCCCTCGTCACGTATGAGCTTGAGACATTTTTCAAGCACGGCTCTGGTGTCGTTATTCATAACTATATATTGTCTGTGCATATAGTAGTGATTCCACGCCGAAGCCTTGGTGTAGTTCGGTCCCTGATAGGTGATGCATGCGGCAAGTCGGTCGCAGACCATCTCAACAAGGTACTTCATCGGCATCTTGTTGCCGTATACGGTCTTGTTCTGGTGAAATGCAAAATCTATCCAGTACTCAAAATGATGCCTGTTTCTGCCTTTATGATGAAGCCACGAGGTTGAACAGCCGTCATGAGTGCTTCGCTCCACGGCATTAGGAGACTTGTGACCGTCGAAATATCTGATGCCTATACCGAATTCGGCAGGCGAGAATTTAGACAGATCATGCAGCAGTCCCTGCTTATACAGACCGCATCGAAAGCAGCCGCGGGCAACGTAATATTTGTGTTTGCAGACAGTCTTAAGATGTCCGAAAAACCTCTGTGCAAATGTCATTGATTGAAATGCATAATCAGCCATGTTATTAACCCTCTCAAAAACAGATAATAACATAAAGGGACTTTTCATGCTATAATAAGACATTCCTAAAGAAGAATGATATTATGTTTGATTCATGTGCATAGTTTAGTCAAAAGGAAATTACGTACTGTGAAATGAAAAATGTGCCTATGCAAAGGCTTTGCGCGTATCTGCCGATAGTCAGATAAATGAATCGTCTGTATATGAAAGATATTTATTTATGCGAAAATACGATATATCCGATATGAAATACAAGGAACTTGAGGCTGCGGATCTGGGTAGACTCTCTTATTACTACGGGCTGCGCAGCCAGAAAAGCTGTGACGGCTCTCCTTTGGTCAGTTATCTCTACAAATATTATTACGAGGTAAGATATTGCGAATTCGAGGGCGAAGCCCTGCTCATGAGCTATCACGGAGAAAACGGCGAAGTATACGGCTTCCTGCCGTTTTGCCGTGAGGAGGACATGCCTCGTTTTATGAAGCTTCAGGAGGAATACTTCAATAATACACTCGGTATTCCGCTTGTTATAAGCTCTGCCGATGAGGAGGGTGTGCTTGCACTCGGTAATGCCGGTGCGCTTGATCAATATGAAGTGATCAAGGAAGATGATATCAGTGATTATATATACAGCGGAGATGCGTTAAGAACACTTGCAGGCAGAAAATATTCCAAGAAACGCAACCATATCAATAAGTTTATGCTTCAATATGAGGGACGCTGGGAATACCGCAAGCTGGGATATGCCGACCATGAGGAGGTGGAGAGCTTCCTTAATTGCTGGATGAAGAAGAAAAAGCTCTCCGATCAGGGCAGCGGAGTAAATGAGGAGGGTCAGAGCTTTGATCCTTCGGAAGAGCTTGACGGAGAATACAGGGGCATAAAGGGTCTTATAAATGAAGAAGTCGTCTACGAATATATGAAGATCGGCGGCATTTACATAGACAATAAGCTCAAAGCCTTTTCTATAGGAGTCAAGAGTGAGGCATGCTCAATGGCAATAATAGATGTGGAAAAGGCAGACAGCGGAATTGACGGACTCTATCAGATGATAAACAAGGAGTTTCTCTGTCACGAATTTCCGGATGTTGAGCTGGTAAATCGAGAGGATGATGTCGGGATCGAGGGACTCAGACAGTCAAAACTGTCATATTACCCGAGTGAATTCGAATACAAGTATACCCTGACGCAGAAGCTGTAAATGCGGAGCTTGGCAGCGGTATGAGACATATATAAGGATCATGATAACGGAAGCTATATTTCTTAATAAAAATGAATACGGCTCGACAAGAAGCTTGTTCACCGAATGCTTTGGCGATGATGAGGAATTCATGGGCGAATTCTACGGCGTATGCGACGAAGCCGGACGCTGCACGGGTAAGGTGGATGATGCGGTGATCGCAGTCATCAAAGACGGAGACAGGCCTGTTGCTATGGTACAGTATATACTTGTAAAGGCCGTGACTAAGGACGAGGAACGACAGAGTAAAGCTGTGGATCTCAGCACTCGTAAAGAGAGGCCTGATGCTACGGATATACACGGTGATGCATCAAATATTCCGTATATAATGGGTGTCTGCACACTGCCGGAATACAGGCATCGCGGTCTCATGGATAAGCTTATGAAGGCTGTCACAGACAGGATAGAGCAAGAGGGATATCCTTGGTGCTTTCTGATAGCAGTCGACAGGAACATTTACAGGCACTTAGGCTTCGCTTATGATTGGAAACTCAGCGAGAGGGAGCAGGAACTGCTGTATGCGGACGACGGGCTTGATATTGCTTCGGCAAAACTCTTGTCTGTCAAGGAATTGCCCGGTGTCAGTCTGTTTCCGCTGTCGTGAGCGCCGGATATGATATATACGTGAAAGCTGATTATTTGACAAAGAGCAATCGGCAAGAGTGTTCAAAGACAGATTGATAACTTTCACAGTATTAAAAGGAGTAATATGGAACTTCGACATCTCAGATATTTCTATGAGACCGCAAATGAAATGAATTTTACACGTGCGGCGGAAAAGCTTAATATTGCTCAGCCTCCGCTCAGTAAGCAGATCAAGGATCTTGAGACAGAACTGGGAGTAAGCTTGTTTGTCAGGAGACCGCATTTTCTTGCGCTTACTCCGGAGGGAGAGGTACTTAAGCAGTATGCCGCGCAGATACTCGGACTTGCGGATAAGGCATCGGAGACCGTTCAGCAGATGGGACACGGACTTAACGGTACTATCGAGATAGCCTGCATAGAGGGAAATTCGCTTCAGTACATCGCAAATTGGATAACGGAATTCAGCAAGATACATCCTGCGGTACAGTATAATATTTGGACGGGAGGAGCCGATGATATCATCAACCGTATACGTTCGGGACTCAGCGATTTTGCCGTGATAGCGGATGTAAGGGATTCGGAAGGACTGGAGCATTACAGGCTGTATACCGAAAACTGGACGGCATTGATCCATAAGGATAATCCGCTTGCAAGTGTTCAGAGTGAGACCGTGAGCACCAAGGATCTGCTTCCCTATGATCTTATTATACCTACCAGATCAGACAGACTTGAAGAGGTCAATAACTGGTATAAGGATAGTGAGGAGAAGCCTAAGATCAGATGCCGTTACTCGAATTTTCTTACCGCATATGAACTTAGCCGCTGCTCGGTTGGTATAAGTATACTGCCCGGAGAATCGAGAGAGCTTCTTGAGGGCCGAGATGACGGGATGGTAGTAAGTAAACATATCAGTAATCCGACGCCGAAGGCATGTATTGAGATGCTTTTTAACAAATATCGTATGCTGCCGAACGTGGTGTATGAATTCATAACATTTATAAGAAAAAGATCCCGTGATTCAATGTAGTATATAAACAATTAAAGCAGGGGACGAGAGACTATATTTGTTGTATTTTTTGCAGTGATTATGCTTGCATTGCGCAGCTTAATTTGATAAAATATCAGTCTGTGACACATTAATTTCCTTGCTCCTGTGGGCTACAGGGGCCGGAGACCAGAAGGAGGACAAACACATGAATAAGTACGAGGTTACAGTTATTCTTAGTGCGAAACTCGAGGAAGAGGCAAGAACAGCCGCTCTTGAGAAGGTAAAGGCTTATATCTCAAGATACAACGGTACTGTAGGTGAGGTTGAAGAGTGGGGCAAGAAGAAGCTTGCTTACGAGATTCAGCACCAGACAGAGGGATTCTATTACCTCATCAACTTCGAGGGCGACAGCGAGACACCTAACGGTGTAGAGTCAGAGCTTCGCATTTTCGAGCCTGTGCTCAGATACTTAGTCGTTAAGAAATAAGACTAAAGTACAGAAAGAGTGAGCAAATGAATAAAGTTATCTTAATGGGCAGATTAACAAGAGACCCTGATATCAGATATACTCAGGGTGAGAACAGCATGGCTGTTGCAAGATATACAATAGCCGTTGACAGACGCCGTGCCAATGCAGACGGACAGAGAGAAGCAGATTTCATCTCGTGCGTAGCATTCGGAAGACAGGCCGAATTTGCCGAGAGATACTTGCATCAGGGCACAAAGATCGCGGCAACGGGCCGCATCCAGACAGGCAGCTATACCAATAAGGACGGTCAGAAGGTCTACACAACTGATGTGGTTATCGAGGAGCAGGAATTTGCCGAGAGCAAGAATGCATCCGATAATCGCGGAGGCTCCTACAACCGCACAAGCGGTAATGCTCAGCAGACAAGCTCTGCAGCTTCGGCAGGAGAGGGTTTTGAAGGCTTCATGAATATTCCGGAGGGTATCGAAGACGAGGGACTGCCTTTCAACTAAGCACTAGAGAATAAGGAGGAAATACCGATGGCATTTCAGAAAGAAGAAGGCGCACGCCCAAAGAAGATGGGTGGCTTCCGCAGAAGACGTAAGGTTTGCGTATTCTGCAGCGAGAAGGCTAAGCCGATCGACTATAAGGATGTTGCAACAATAAAGAAGTATATCTCTGAGAGAGGAAAGATCCTTCCTCGCCGTATCACAGGCAACTGTGCAGAGCATCAGAGAGACATTACACTTGCAGTTAAGAGAGCAAGACATATCGCTCTTCTTCCGTACACTGTAGAGTAATTAAGATTTTAGATCCGTTTAAGGGCTGTCGTTTTGAACGACAGTCCTTTTTCTGTACTCAAAATGTTGTCAGGGCGTGTATATGGATTATTTATGTCATCGATAAAAAAGAGTAAAGTTGATAGTGACATGATTTTAACAAATTTTGCTTTAACGGGCGTATAATGGTTAGAGTTAAAATAGCATTATTTTGGTGTAAAACAAATCAAAGGAGTATTTGTTTTGAAACGGGCAGAGGCATGTATGCTCTGACTATATGAACAAGCGTTGAGAGAAAAGTGATTATGAAGAAAACATTTACAGTAATATTAACGGCTGTGCTTGCGGGTTCGATAATGCTCACAGGCTGCGGCACAACTGCAGATCAGTCGCTTAAAGAGAGCAGCCAAGCTGCTGCGGCTAAGACTGAGCTTGACCCGGACAAGCCGGTATCACTTACGGTGTGGCATTATTATACAGGAGCTCAGCAGTCGTCGCTGGATAAGCTTATTTCAGAGTTTAATGCAGGTGAGGGCGCTGAAAAGGGAATATATGTGGAAGCCTCAAGTTTTGGATCAATCAAGGATCTTGAGCAGGCAGTCACGGATTCTATACAGGAGGCGGTCGGCTCAAAGGAGATGCCTGATATGTTTGCAAGCTATGCCGACACGGCATATTCTGCATGGAAGGCCGGTAAGATAGCCGATATATCTCAATATGTTTCTGAGGATGAGCTCTCGGAGTATGTTGACGGATATATTGATGAGGGCCGCTTTAATAACAATGATGAATTGTATCTGTTCCCTACAGCCAAATCCACCGAAACATTACTGCTGAATAAGACCGACTGGGAGCCGTTTGCGGAGGCCACCGGAAGCACCGTGGAGGAACTTTCGACCGAAGAAGGTATCGCCGAGGTTGCGGAACGATATTATGAGTGGACGGATTCTCTGACGCCGGATATTGCGGATGACGGAAAGGCCTTTTACGGGCGTGATTCCATGGCGAATTATTTTGTGATCGGCATGAAGCAGATGGGCGAGGATCTGTTTGATGTCAGGGACGGAGAGGTAAGCATCAATGCCGATAAGGACAAAATGCGCAGATTGTGGGAGTGCTTTTATGTTCCTTATATCAAGGGCTATTTCGCAAGATACGGTAAATTCTGTGCGGATGATGTTAAGACCGGAGAGATAATCGCTTATACCGGTTCATCGGCTTCCTCTGTATATTTTCCGGATAAGGTGTATGATACAGCCGGCAATGAAAGATCCATTGATTACATGATTTTAGATGCGCCTATAATGGAAGGCGGAGAACATATCAAGGTTCAGCAGGGGGCAGGCATGGCAGTTGCAAAATCGGACAGTTTACATGAATATGCTTCCGTAGAGTTTCTCAAGTGGCTGACTGCCAAGGATAACAATCTTCGTTTTGTTGCGGGAGGCGGTTACCTTCCGGTCCGTAAGGATGCCAATAACATTGAGGCATTGGACAAGCTTATAGAGGAAGAAGGCTTGGAGGTCGATCCTAAGACCTATGATTGCTTTAAGAGCATCACAGACAGCTTCAATGACACAAGCTTCTACACCACCAAATGCTTTGCAAACGGCTATGCAACGCGTTCCGTACTTGATAAGGATCTCTTAAGCAAGGCAAAGGAGGACAGGGAGGCAGTGTGTGCGGCTATAGCTTCCGGAGCATTGAGGCAGGAGGCAATCAAGCCTTACCTTACTGAGGAAAACTTTGAAGAGTGGTATGATAATCTCTGTGCCGAACTGGAGGCGGAGGCGGCAAAGTAAGCTTATGCCGCAGGTCTGTTGATAAGGTAAGTCATAAATTATATCAAGAGAGGTTTATTGCATGGATAAAAAATTCATGCATAAAAGTCTTATGAAGAAGAAATCAAGATCATTATTCTATCTGCTTTTGATACCCCTGCTGGCAATAAGTCTGCTGCAGGGCTTGATTCCTTTTGCCGTATTGATAGGAAGCGGTACAAGAGAAACCATGCAGAAAAATGCTGTTGACATAGATGTTAATATCGTAAACAGCAACAAGAGTAATATTGAAAATATGATGCTCGGGAATCAGATCCGCGCACAAGAAGAAGCGAATCTGATAAATTCTTCCATGGAGACCTATCTGGGCAATAAAAATATCGATATTGATAATTTTATAGAAGATAAGGACATACAGAATGATTTCGCTAAGGAAATACTGCCTGAGTTTATGCGATACCTTGAGCAGAACAGCTCAAATGGTGCTTTTGTGCTCTTTGCAAATAATGAAGATATTAACGAACCTGCGGAATATGCAGGCTTTTTCCTGAGAGATTCAAATCCTGATACTAATTCAATATCCTACTCGGATCTCCTTATAGAAAGAGGAGACAAGGAACTCAGTCAGGGACATAGGATATCGCTGAACAGCACCTGGGAACCGTATATCAAGCTGTCGGGAGCCGACAGGAGAGCTTGTGATGATTTTTTCTATAAGCCATATATGCTTGCCCTTGATAACAGCAGTATAGATATGTCACTTATTGGGTATTGGTCGCTTCCGTTTATACTCGAGGATAAGGCAAATGACAGTCACAGTATGATCACCTACTCCGTACCGTTGGTATATGACGGAAGAGTCTACGGAATCATGGGCGGCAAGTTTACAAAGAGTTATCTGGAAAGTAATTATCTTAAGGTGCAAGAGCTTGATAAGAATCAGAATGCGGGTCTTGCACTTGTTATAGATAACGGAGACGGAAGCTATAGCTGTGTACTGGGAAAGGGAATGCTTTATGACAATGTAAGCAGAAAGAGCGGAACATTTTCATTAAAGGATACAGATACGGGAGAGCTTAAGCTTTGTGATTCCAAGCTCGGAAGTCAGGATATATATGCCGTTGTATCTCCGCTTAGGTTATATTCCAGCTATGTTCCGTATAATGACAAGAACTGGGTGCTCTGCGGATTTGTTACCAGGGATTCAATATTCGGACTCGGAGACGATCTCTACATGTGGATGATCTCAATAATACTCATATGTATGGCTGCTGCGATCATTGTACTGTTTATAGTTGTAAGGTATCTGACAAATCCGGTATACAAGCTTACCGAATGTATCAAGACAGGACTTTCCGGAATCAGGAACTTCGAAGCTACAGGTATAAATGAAGTTGATGAACTGAAGAAGGTAGTGGAGACACTTACCGAAAGCGAGATAAATACCGAGAATCAGCTGAACGATGAAAAAGAGAGGTATCGCATAGCTGTAGAGAGCTCTGAAGATATATTCTTTACATACAGAGTAGGAGACAGAAAGCTTGAGATAGTCAATTGTAAAAACAGCGGCAGTACGAATATTAATGGTACCTGGAACGTTGATGAGTTTTATGAAAGATTCGTTAAAGGACATTTTTTCAAGGAGGATGCCGTCAGATACGGAACGGTATTAAAAAATCTGCCTGTTAACGTCAAAATTCAGGTAAAATACATAAACGATCCACGATATCCCGATGGCCGCTGGTATGAGGTATCAGGAAATACCATTAACACAGACAGTGAAGAAAACAGACGCATAGTCGGATATATAAGGGATATAGATGATGCCAAACGCCTGGAGCTTAGGAAGAAATTTGAGGCGGCCAAGGATCCGCTTACAGATTTCTACATATTCAAGCACGGTATCAACGCTATAAAGGACAGCCGAAATACTCAGCCTAAGGGAGTAATGCTGCTGACGGATATAGTTCATTTCAGCGATATAGTTATGCGCTGCGGACTTAATTTCGGCGACATACTGCTTGATGAGTTTGCTGAACTTCTGAAAAAAGGCTGTCAGGAATATACAAACGGCGGAACGATATTCGTAAGAGCAGGAGCCGATGAATTTCTCATATGGGTGCCTGACGATGATAAGTATGAGAACTCAGCAGATACTGCCGAGTATTGCAGATCTGCGGTAGAGAAGCTTGAGAGCAAGTTTGCGGCTATAGTCAGAAGGCGTGAACTGGAGCTTAAGTTTAACGCCGGAATATGCCGTTCACAAGGCTGTGAATCGACAGATGTACTGCTTATACGTGTAAGAGAAGCTCTTGCCAAGGCTAAGACCGGGCATGAGCATGCCGAAATCTGGAATTGTGAGGAAAGCTACAGCAGAGCTTTGCCGGAATTCAGTGAGATAGTTTCTCAGGGAGCGATAAAACAGCTCAGTCCGGCATCAATAGCCATGACCTTGTTTGAACGAAGCGGAAGTTTCGTGGCGGCTATGGATATAAGTGCATACAGGCTGCGAAGACTGCATGGTATCGATGATATAGTAATTACAGGATTTCACGAAGATTATCGTTCAAGCAGTATAAGCTATTGCACAAAGAATGTGAAGGGGATAGATATTGCCGCTATAAGCCACTGCTCCGATGAACAGTATAGTAAGCTTGATGAGTCGGCACATATCGGAGAACTCTGCAGTGCAGAGGACGGATTAAAGCTGGTACCGTTATTCGGAAAAGATTGCGCTAAGTCGGGCTGTGTATACCACATGACTGACGTAGAGCATTATTCCGGCAGTATCTTTATGTTTGGAGACGGCGGGGTTATGTCGGATGAGAACAGTAAAAATGTTCTCAGCGAGATATGCACGGTCATCCAAAACAGCTTGAACCGTATGCACCATGATCAGTCTGCACAGGCAAAATCAGAGTTCCTTGCACATATGTCGCATGAGATACGTACACCTATGAACGGAATAATAGGTATGACGGAGATAGCATTGGGTAAAGTTGATGAGCAGATGCGTCTTAATTGTCTCAATAAGATCAAGAGCTCCTCGGTATATCTCCTGAGTCTGCTTAACGATATACTTGATATGTCAAAGATAGAGAGCGGTAAGATGAATCTTGTTTTATCCCGCTTCGATATTAGGAAAGTTATCGCGGATATCCATACTGTGCTTGATGCAAGATTTGATGCAAAAAATCAGCGCTTTACCGAAGATATACAGCTTGAGCACAGCTGGTATCTGGGAGATGAGCTGCGTATCAAGCAGGTACTTATTAATTTGCTGAGTAATGCCTGCAAATATTCCGGAGAAAATACCGAGATCAAGCTTACGATCAGGGAAACAAACAAGGGCGAAGATGACAAGGAACTGTATTTTGCTGTAGAGGATCACGGTATAGGTATAAGCGATGAAGATAAGAAACGTATATTCCAAAGCTTTGAACAGGTGGAAAGGTCTTCACGCGGACAGCAGGGAACAGGTCTCGGACTGGCTATCAGCAGTAGTATAGTACATATGATGCACAGCAGTATCGAGCTTGACAGTACTCCGGGAATAGGAAGTATATTCTCCTTTAAGATAGTTTTAAGATCAGTTGAGCCTTTATACACAGTCGAGCCGAAGAAGACGGAAAAGATGAGAGATTTCAACGGTATCAGGGTGCTTGTGGCAGAGGATAACGAGCTTAATACAGAGATAATCAGGCTTATGCTTGAAAATGTCGGCTGTGTCGTAAGCTGTGTGACAGATGGTAAGCAGGCTGTGGATACTTTTAAGAATGCACCGGAGGGAAGCTTTGATATCATATTCATGGATGTTATGATGCCTGTTATGAACGGCCTGGAAGCGGCTCATAAGATAAGGATATCAGGACATACTGACGGTAAATCGATACCGATAGTTGCGGTCAGTGCCAATGCATTTGACGAGGATATAAGTCAATCACTGGCAAGCGGAATGAATGCGCACTTGTCCAAGCCTATAGATTCGGCTAAGCTGATAAAGGTCATGGGTGAACAGTTGGAGCTTAAGGATAGTATATGGTCAGATAAATGATACTCTAAGCAGTAATTAAGAACCCGGTACATGCTCTTTACAGCGTGAACCGGGTTCTTGCTTATGTGTGAAATTTTCGATTTTAAGTAAAATTTTTCTCTTTATTGACAAAGCGTGTGGTTTGTGACTGCCAGTAGAGATTAACGGTACCGATAGGACCGTTACGCTGCTTGGCAATGATGACCTCGGCCTCGCCTTTTTTTTCTGAATCCGGATTATAATACTCGTCTCTGTATAAAAACATTACCAGATCGGCATCCTGCTCAATGGCTCCGGATTCTCTGAGGTCGGAGAGCATAGGGCGTTTATCAGGTCTCTGCTCGACAGCTCGTGATAACTGAGACAAGGATACGACAGGACACTCCAATTCTCTGGCAAGAGCCTTGAGTGATCGCGATATATCCGAGACCTCCTGCTGACGGCTGTCACTCCTGCGGGTTCCGGAACCGCTCATAAGCTGAAGATAGTCGATGATTACAAGATCAAGTCCGCGCTCAAGCTTTATTTTGCGGCATTTTGAACGCAGCGCAGCTACCGAGATGGAAGGGGTATCGTCTATGATGATGTTTGACTGACCTATCCTTCCGGTAGTATCTGCAAGCCGCTCCCAGTCGTTGTCGCTTAGACGTCCCGTACGGAGCAGCTGAGCGTCTATGCCGGAATCCATTGCAAAGAGACGGTTTACAAGCTGTTCCTTACTCATCTCGAGTGAGAAGATCATAGCAGGACGGTTCTTTTTGACCGCAACGTATTCGAGGATGTTGAGCACGAATGCGGTCTTACCCATTGATGGACGTGCCGCAACAAGTATGAAATCCGAAGGCTGAAAGCCGGTTGTCATATTGTCGAGATCTGTAAAGCCTGTCGGAACACCGGTTACTGAATCCTTGCTGAGCGATACCTTACGGATCTTTTCGTATACCGATATGGATATATCCTCTATAGAGGTAAGCTCCGTGCTTGTGCCTGTCTTGAGGATATCGAACATACGGGTTTCGGTCTCGGCAAGTATGTTCTCTGTGGATTCGTTGTCATCATAGCACAACTGACTTATTTCTCCGCAGCTTTTGATAAGCTTACGCTGTACGGATTTGTCACGTACTATCTCGGCGTAGGAACGGATGTTGACCGAGGTCGGTGTTGCATCGTAGAGTGCCTTGAAAAAGTCCACGCTCTGCATCTCCGCCGGAGCTCCGTCCTTTGCCAGCTGTTCCTGTACGGTGACGATATCAACTATTCCGTCCTTATCGAGTGAATTGTAGCATTCGACAATGGCATTAAACATAATGCCGTATTGCCTTGAATAAAAATCATCCTTGGTAAGCATTCCGACAGCGGTCTCGATAGCTTCCTTATCAAGGAGCATAGATCCGATTACGGATTTCTCGGCTTCTATGTTTTGAGGTGCCGTGCGGTTAAGTATGTTATTGTCTTTGTTATTGTCAGCCATAGCAATATCAGCCCTCGGTGACATTTACAGTCACTGTGGCAGCGATATCCTTGTGAAGCTTGACATTTACGGCATGCTCGCCGGAGGTCTTGAGCGCCTCCATAACGATCTTCTTTTTATCGATATCGACATTGAAGGTCTTCTTGATGGCTTCTGCTACTTCCTTATTGGTTACGGAGCCGAAGAGCTTGCCGTCCTTACCTGTCTTGATGGCAACATTGACCTTCTTGCCGTCTATGGCTGCCTTCATGTCTTTGGCATTTGCAACTCTTGCAGCCTCTAACTTCTCCATATTGGCATTCTGGAGCTTAAGGTCGTTAAGGTTTGCCTTGTTTGCCTCGATGCCCAATTTATGAGGGATTATGTAGTTTCTTGCATAGTTGTCGTTAACGTTAACTATAGTGCCTTTTTTTCCGAGGCTCTTGACATCTGTTATAAGTATTACCTGCATCAGGATATCTCTCCTTTTTCTATCATTTCATCTATTACCTGTTTAACCTTATCTATAGCCGTATCTATATCGGTATCGGCAAGCTGCGCACCCGCAACAGCCATATGACCGCCACCGCCGAGCTTCTCCATCATGACCTGAACATTTACCTCGTCTATGCTGCGTGCGGAAATATAGATAAGTCCGTTGTACATAGTGAGAACTATAGCTGCTTTGATTCCGTCCACATCAAGCAGAGTATTGGCTGCCTGAGCACAGGCTACGGTAGGCGTATCGACACCTGTCGGATCGAGCGTACTGAGTGCAAAATGCTCTCTGTATATCTCTGCGGAATCAATTGCGCCGGCACGTGCCTTGAAGTCACTGAAGCTGTCACGGAATATCTTGCGGATACGTTGTACCGAAGCACCCTTTCGCTTCAGGAATGCAGCAGCCTCAAAAGTGCGGATACCGGTCTGGGTGATAAAGTTCTGAGTATCGATTACTATACCGCCGTATAAGGCGTCTGCCTCAAGCGGGGTAAGTGTGGTCGTATCATCTATATACTGGACTATCTCGGAAACCATCTCCGAAGCTGAGGATGCATAAGGCTCAATATAAGAAAGCTGAGCATTATCAACGCCCTCTGTACCCATACGGTGATGATCTATGACTACTACATTGGAGGCACTGTGCAAAAGCCTTGGCTCCTCTGTGTAGCTTGGTCTGTTGACATCTACTATAACAAGTAAAGTTGTTCTGTCTATGAAATTAACAGCCTTGTCTCCCGATATAAACATATCGTCAGGATAGTCGGAGCTGTTGATGAACTTTCTGTACATAGGCTCAAGCGAATTATTGGTGGTGTTGAGCACTATATGGGCGTTTTTGCCGTAGCAGCGGGCTATCTTCCATATACCTATGGATGCGCCAAGACTGTCGGCGTCGCCGTTTTTATGTCCCATGACAAGCAGCTTATCATTGGCTGACAGGAGCTCCTTGAGAGCCTGAGCCTTGACTCTTGCCTTAACACGGGCATTCTTCTCAGGGGCGAGAGTTTTGCCTCCGAAGTAGGTCACCTGCTCGGCGCTCTTTACAACAGCCTGATCTCCGCCTCGTCCGAGTGCGAGATCGATAGCGGCACGTGCGAAGTTATAGTTTTCCTCGTAATTGATGCCGTTTCGTCCGACGCCTATACTTAAGGTAAGAGCAAGCTCGTTGCCGATATTGATGGTCTTGACTTCTTCAAGTATAGAGAAACGATCGCTGAACATTGACTGAACATCCTTCTCGTTCATGAAGAAGAGGTATTTATCCTTCTCCAGTTTGCGGACTATGCCGTTGAGAGAAGATATATAGTTGCTGATACGTCGATCCACAAGCGCTGTAAGCAGACTTCTTCTTGTTTCTTCGACAGAAGCAAGGGCATCATCATAGTTATCAAGATATATGAGACCCTCGCACGGACGGGAGTCACGATAGTCCTTTTTATACTGTATCAGCTCGGTCTCATCTGTAACGGAAATGATTATTACTCTTTCCAATTCGTCCTTAAGACCGTCCTTGCCGCGCCTGTATGTAAATATAGGATCGCTTTCGGACTGTGAGACCTCATTGCTTTCGAAAGCATCATCCGACTCCGAAGTGCCCGAATAAAGTATGTCATCATCCGAATCGGGATTATTATCTGTATCCTCGTCAAAGATATCTGTCGGACGCATCTCGATCAGATAACGGGAATTGCCATAGGAGCTGTGTATTATTGCCGGCTCGGTAAGATTAGAAAGTATATCCTTTGTAATGTCCGGGAAAATGTCTTTGACAGACGGTAATACACCGGCAGCCGAGAAGCTGTCGCCGAAGGCTGAGTTGCACCATATAATACCGCCTCTGAAATTACAAATTGCGGTAGGCACACTCATATTGTTGAGGATATTGGATTCGGCAGAATCGAAGCCCTGAGCAAAATCTATAAGTCCCGAATATATCCCGCGCTTACTGTACACATAGAGTGCCGCAGAAAATAAGACGAAAAGTATCGTGAATATACTCATGAAGGCGGCAGACCTCGGATCCAGGGCTATCAATATGATATTCATAAAGATAAGCAGTACGGACAGAAGCAACGGCCATCTTAAGTAAAGCACTATTGAATATGTTGATTTTCGTTTGCTTTTCATAATGAGCTGATTATACCATACTCCGTACTTAAATAGTAATTTTTTACTTGCGCAGACTAAGGCAAAGAGATAGATTGATACAAAAAAGTTCTTTGTGGTAAAGCAAGAGCTTAGCTTTGACTAACAAGTGTTGTTATTGACTAACACGGGGGTACTGCGATAGGATTAGGGCACAATTCAAAAATACCTAAACTTTGATGTTTGATAAGGAGGAACCAACAATGGCACATACTATTTCTGATGCATGTGTAGCATGCGGAAGCTGCGCAGGAGCTTGCCCGGTAGGAGCTATCTCTGAGGGAGACGGAAAGTACGTTATTGATGCAGGCGCTTGCATCGATTGCGGAGCTTGTGAGTCAGCTTGCCCTATGGGAGCTATTCAGGCATAATTAATAAGCTAAGATCAAGATACCCGAGCAGATCACTGCTCGGGTATTTTTATCGATTAAAGCCGGACTGCAGTCGGCGAAGCAGCGGCTTGCAGCTGCGAAGACTACTATAGGACGGCCAAACGAAAATGAGCACAAAGTGCCGAAAGGCACGGGTGCGAATTTTCGAAGGATTGCGAGAGTACGAAGTACGAAGCAATCCGTTTTTAATCGATAAGTGGATTAAAGCCGTTCTATAATTCTTTTTACACAACAAAGCGGATGCCCTTTGGCATCCGCTCTATTATTATGCTTTATAGTTTTGTACCGATCAGGCTTCTGTCGGAGCCTCACCGCTTAAGATCTCATTAAGCTGTGAAACAAGTACATCGCAGCTGATGCCGTGTACGGCACAAGCCTCTTCAAGTGTCTCCATCTGTGATGCAGGGCATCCGAGGCAGTGCATGCCCGAATTCATAAGAGCAGCAGCGATGAACTGTGCATTATCAAGTGTGAGAAGCTCACCGATGCGCATATCCTTAGTGATAGTCATTATATATATCCTCCGTTAATTTCTTACTAAAATATTAATGTCTCTTTGTACTCTGTCAGACTTTGTCTTAAAGCTGTCCTAATTTGGCTACGGCCTCAGGACCGGTAATGAACTTATAATGCTCGGCATAATAAGCTGCGGTATCCTGAACCGTCTTGATCATACGTCCGTATTCCGCAAAAACATTGCAGGCCTTGGCGAAATCTTCCTTCGATATGTCGGAATTGTTGATGAGCAATACATAACGACTGTCGATAGGACTTTTGTAGAGCGTACTGCAGACATTACATCCGCGTACTGTCTCGGCTGCCTTGATAACTGTATCAAGCTCATCAAAAGAGAAAGCTCTGTGTTCTGTAACGGTATCCGGACCCGACTCGGTCTCGGGTCGCTCCGCATCGCCTCCTGCAGGCGCAGTATCTGCCGCACCCTGATTAAGCTGTTTCAACTGCTCCGCAAAACCGTCGGCTCCTTCAAGCAATGCCGAAGCAAGCTTGTTGATCCAGTTCTCTGCTTCCTTTTTGAGGGCAGGGCTCTGCGTGAACTTTAAAAACGAGTGTCGAGCTCGTCGGGATTGGCAACCTTGGAGATGATAAGCTGGATGGAATCACTGCTCATCGGGATAGCCTCTATCATGATAGGGGTATTCTCCGCATTAAAACCAACCTCGCTGCTGGCTTTACTCATCATTTCTTCAAAAAGCTTTCTCGCTTTTTCGGATCCGTATGCAAGTTCGCGAAGATTGAGGTTGCGAACACTTAAGTCAAAGCTTGTAAGAGTACACCTTATGGAATTTTCATTGATTCTTTCTATTCTCATAGCGCTCCTTATAAGTCTAATAATAATACAACAAATCTTAAAGGATAGCAATTAGGTAGGTTATAGTTTACAGAATTTTTATAGATTGTTTATTCTTATTTAATTGAAAGAGCTCGGCTTTTTGTGCATAATGTAAATGCGATGTATCGCAGACGGCTTATTCTTAAACATCGTATTATTTGTAACGGATCTAAACATAAACATCAGGCATTCGCCATCGGAACTCCTGAACATCTTTAGTAAACAAGTATCACAATTTTATTTACGATATTTATTTTTATCGTAATGTGTCACAGTATCATCCGAGCAGTCAGCCGAGCTCTTAAGCGATGATATAAACGGTAAATATTTCCAAGATTCAAAGCCGACTGCAAAAAGACAACTGAATACAGAGAAAAATCAACCTGAACGAGCCTTATCACGATTATCTGCCCAAACACTGCGAAAGCCGTCAGGTTGATTTTTATTTACGCGGGATGGTATAATATTTTGATTGTTCAGAGCCGAAAAATGGTAAAGCGAAGCATTTTGGAGCTTGCCGGGTTCTGAGAAGTTTATTTTTTATGAAAAATTCAAGGCGAAGAAAACAGAATAGAACCGGAGGCATTTTTAAGCTTATCTTATTCCTCATTTTCTTAGGACTTGCATGGATAGGATTCGGAAGAGGATTTATAGCCGGACATATGCCGTCAAGCGAGCGAAAAGAGCTTGCTGAATGGCTTGAAGTAAGCGGTGATGAGGTCAGGATGTATCTCAATAATGAAGCCGACTTTACAGATACGGCATACTACACCGGCGGCAAGCTGTATCTTCCGATAGATTACGTTCATGATAAGCTTAATTCGAGATTCTTTTGGAGCGATACGGATGAGCTGTTAAGCTATACGCTTCCGGATGAGACTGTGGATATAGGTGTGAGCTCTGTAAGAGACGGAGCTGCGGAGATATTAGAAAGAGACGGAAGATATTTTGTTCAGGCGGATACGGTCGCTGCGTACTCTCATATAGTGATCACTGCATTTTGCGGGGAGGATGAGGCGGCAAAGCGCGTATTTATAGATAAAAGCGGTACAAATGAGCTTACTGCTTCCATTAAAGGCAAGACTCAGCTTCGTACAAAGCGCGATGTCAGATCACCGCTGCTTTGCGAGCTTGATAAGGGAGAGAGCGTGAAGGTGACCGACCGCAATGATACCTGGTGCAGTGTGGTGACCGATACGGGATATTCGGGTTTTGTACGCACCAAGAAGCTGTCCGAGCCTGTTGAACAGACTGTGCCTGATAATTATGCCGAGCCTGAGGTCAAGCATACACTCTTAGCTGAGAAGGTCGTGCTTGCGTGGCACGGTATATACGGGAATGCAGCCAATGCCGAGCTTGAAGGTATGATTGCCGATGCAAGCTCTCATATCAATGTGATATCGCCTACATGGATACAGATAAGCGGAGCTGACGGAAGCTACATCAATTATTCAAGTAAGGATTATATTGACAAGGCACATGCCGCAGGATGTAAGGTGTGGGTATGTGTGGATAACTTTAATCAGGCGGCAGCAGTGAGTGATTTCAATACCGGAACGTATTTTAAGAGTGCCGCAAACAGACGTGATTTCATAGCAAGACTTATGCAGGATGCGGCAAGCTACGGATATGACGGCTTTAATCTTGATTTTGAGGGGATAAGTCCGAGTGCCGGTGAGAGCTATGCACAGTTCTTCAGAGAGCTCTCGGTGGAGTGTCGTAAGGCAGGCATAGTGCTGTCTGTAGACAATTATGTGCCGTACAATTTTAATGATTTTTATCGTATGGATGAGCAGGGAGTGTTTGCCGACTATGTGGTAGTCATGTTGTATGATGAGCATACGAAAGAACCGGGCTCAAACTCTTCACTGCAATATGTAGATTACGGTCTTGATGAATGCTTCAAGGATGTGGAACCGGAGCGAACAATAGCGGCGCTTCCGCTGTATACAAGACTGTGGAGCACGGACAGCAGCGGAACTTCGAGATCCGAGACCATGGGTATTAAGGCTGCGGCAGCTTATGTCGAGAGCAACGGTATGACCGTAGAGTTTGATGAGCTGAGCGGTCAGAAATACGCCGAGCTTGTTACCGGAGGAGTTACAAAACAGCTATGGCTTGAGGATGCGGATTCGCTTGCAGCCAAGATGAATGTTGTAAAGGAAAATAACGCAGGCGGTATCGCCTTATGGCGACTCGGCTACGATACGAGTGATATTTGGAGCGTGCTGGATTACCGCACACAGGGGTGATATGGATACTAAGCTTCTTGTACTTGAAGATTTCAAGAGAACAGGACAAATAAGTGAGGCAGATCAGACCAAGATAGCCGAGGCGGCCGAGATACTCAGAAACGGCGGTCTTGTTGCATTTCCTACAGAGACGGTCTACGGACTAGGAGGAGATGCAAGACTTAAAGAGGCCTCGCGACGAATATACGAGGCAAAGGGAAGGCCTTCGGACAATCCTCTTATCGTGCATATATCGGATATTTCACAGCTTGATGCAATAGCTGCGGATATATCGGATGCGGCGCGAATTATGGCTGATAAGTATTGGCCGGGTCCTTTGACCATGGTGTTCAAAAAGACTGATCTTATTCCGTATGAGACTACAGGCGGGCTGGATACGGTGGCGGTAAGATATCCGATACATCCGGTTGCAAAGGCTTTGATAGCAGCCTCCGGAGCTTATATAGCGGCACCGAGTGCAAATATCTCGGGCAGACCGAGTACGACTGCTGCTGCACACTGCATAGAGGATCTCTCAGGGAGAGTTGAGGCAATAGTCGACGGCGGAGACTGTGAGATAGGACTTGAGTCCACAATATTGGATGTGAGCGGAGATAATCTGCAGCTCCTCCGACCGGGAGCTGTTACTACCGAGATGATAGAGGATACCCTGGGCATAAGCTTAAGCGAGGATGCTGCACTTAAGGGACCGCTTGCCGAAGGCGTAAGACCAAAGGCTCCGGGTATGAAGTACAGACATTATGCGCCAAAGGCGGAAATGATACTAGTGGACGGCAGCGATCCGGTAAAAAAGGCTGAGGGCATATATAAACTTGCCATGGAGAAAACAGCTGCCGGTAAATGTACAGCATTGCTTTGCTCGGATGAATGTATAAGTGATCTTGTGAGACTTGATCCGGATATAAAGAATAAACTGAGCATTAAATCAACAGGAAGCCGTGATGATGAAGCCGAGACGGCACATAAGCTTTTTGAGCTTCTCAGAGAGATGGATGCGGAAGGTATAGAATTTATTGCGGCAGAGGGATATGATGAGGCCGAGATCGGCAAGGCATTGATGAATCGCATGAAAAAGGCTGCGGCATGGCAGATAATACACACATGAAAGAGAGTATTAAGGCAAAAAAAGAGCGCATAAAGGCAATACTCGATGCCTTTGATGCCGAATACGGCACAGACTACAGGTGTTATCTTGATCATGACAATGCATGGCAGCTGCTTATTGCAACCATACTGAGTGCGCAGTGTACGGATGCCAGAGTGAATGTGGTCACCAAGGATCTGTTCAGGAAATATACAAGTCTTGAGGACTTTGCGGCTGCGGATATCAAAGAGCTTGAGAATGATATAAGATCGACAGGTTTTTATCACAATAAGGCAAAGAATATCATTGCCTGCGCAAGGGAGCTTATAGAGAGACATGAAGGGATAGTGCCAAAGGAGCTTGAAGAACTCACGGCACTAAGCGGAGTCGGACGAAAGACTGCGAATGTCATACGCGGAAACATTTACAATGAGCCGAGCATAGTGGTGGATACACATGTAAAGCGTATCAGCAGACTGCTTGGAATTACAGACACAGACGATCCGACCAAGGCGGAATTTGAGCTGATGAAGCTGCTGCCTGAGGATCACTGGATACTTTGGAATATAGATGTTATCACTCTCGGACGCAGTATATGTATCGCCAACAGACCTAAGTGCGGAGAATGCTTTCTTAAGGAGTATTGTCCGTCAGCCGATTATAAGCTACAATAACTATTTCAGCATACGGAGCCGGACAGTAAGCATTAAGTAAAATGCGCATACCTATAGGCTGCGAGTGTATAACAGCAGACAAAGATCGGTACACAGCCGTTTCGTATAATATGATGATTTATAAGGAGAAATTTTAAAGATGATGAAACCAAAGCTTGTTAAGGTAATAATGGGCGTTCTTGCCGTTGTACTTGTAGTGGCAATGGTATTGCCGATGGTGCTTTCCGCACTTTAAATAATGGATATCGTTGTCACAGGTTACGCAGGACTCGAGGGAAGCATAGCTGTGTATAATGCTCCGGCATGCTTTTCTAAGCTTAAGGAGAGATACTCCGAGAGCTTTTTTGCCGTGTTTGAAAATGCCGATATTATATGTGAGGTATCAGAGAACAAGAGCTGTACTGAGACAGATGAGTCCGAAGTGAAATGTGACAAGGCTGCGGATATAGATACTGCGGGAGCCGAGCTTAATAGGCTTTATACAAGATATCTTGAGTCGGGACTGGTTGAGGACGGAAGCGAGGGCGGAGTGCTTGCTGCTTTATGGAGACTGCTGAAAGCAAACAAAAGCGGAGGAATGTATGCCCAAAAGAGTATTCCGGTCTTACAGCAGACCATAGAGGTATGCGAGATGTTTTCACTGAATCCGTATCGTCTGCATGCACCCGGATGCAGGGTGTGGCTGTCATCCGATACCGGAGAGTTGGCGAGAGCCGCCGCAACCGCCGGTGTGCCCTTAAATGTGATAGGCTTCACATCTAAGGGCGTTGCGATCAGGAGGACAGATACCGAGGGTGATTCTTCGCTGAGACGACCCGAGGGCGACGAACTCGACAAAGTAATTCTTTAATCAATATGAAGAAAGAAAAGCTGTGTGTACTAAACACAGTAAAGGAGAATGTTATGAGAGAAAGACTGCTCAGTGCAATTGAAAATCATGCAAGAATCAGTACAGATGATCTGGCGGCGATAACCTGCAGTACACCGGAAGCCGTAGAGAGTGAGCTCAGCAAGCTTGAGGCAGAAAAGGTGATCTGCGGATACCATACCCTTATTAACTGGGATAAGGCAGGCGAGGAGACAGCGGATGCATTTATAGAAGTCAAGGCTACACCGCAAAAGGGTGTAGGTTTTGATCAGATGGCTGCGCAGATCTCAAGATATCCTCAGGTAGAGAGTATCTTCCTTATCAGCGGAAGCTGTGATTTTATTGTATTTATCAGCGGTAAGTCAATGCGAGAGATCGCTATGTTCGTATCAGAGGAGCTGTCTACTATTGACGGGGTTATCAGCACTACAACACAGTTTATACTTAAGAAGTATAAGCAGGACGGATTTGACTATCAGGGTTATTCGAGAGATGAGAGGATAGTTACGACATGAGAAACCCGTTAAACAGCTATATCGAAGCTATTCCGCCGTCAGGAATACGTAAATTCTTCGATCTTGTAAGTGAGATGAACGATCCGGATGTTATCTCACTCGGAGTAGGAGAGCCGGACTTTGATACACCTTGGCATATCAGAAAGGAAGGCATCAATGCGTTAAATAAGGGCAAGACCTTCTATACTGCCAATGCCGGACTTTTGGAGCTTCGTAAAGAGATCGCAAAATTCATGAAGCGTAAATACGATCTGAGCTATGATCCAAAGGATGAGATACTTGTTACGGTCGGAGGCTCGGAGGCGATAGACGCATGCTTCAGAGCCATGCTTGACAGAGGGGATGAGATAATTATCCCGGAGCCTTGCTTTGTATCCTATAAGCCGTGCGCGATAATGGCGGGCGCAGTGCCTGTGGTCATAGATCTTAAGGCCGAAAATGAATTCCGTCTGCAGCCGGAGGAGCTTGAGGCAGCCATTACAGACAAGACCAAGATGGTATTCCTCTCTTATCCGAACAATCCTACCGGAGCAATAATGGAGAGAGAGGACCTTGAGAAGATAGCCAAGGTCATTATTGAGCATGATCTCTTTGTGATAAGTGATGAGATCTATGCAGAGCTTACCTACGGAGATGAGAGATTTGTAAGTATTGCTTCTCTTCCGGGTATGAGAGAGAGAACAGTGGTAGTAAACGGCTTCTCCAAGGCGTTTGCCATGACAGGATGGAGACTGGGTTATGCGGCAGGACCCGAGCCTATAATGGAGCAGATGAAGAAGGTACACCAGTTTGCTATAATGTGCTCTCCGACATTATCACAGTATGCAGGAGTATCCGCACTTCGTTACGGAGAAGAGGATATCAAGATAATGCGCAGCGAGTATGATCGCAGACGCCGTTATCTGCTCAATAAGTTCAACAATATGGGTATTCCTTGTTTTGAGGCAAAGGGAGCGTTCTATCTCTTCCCTTGCATCAAGAAATTCGGAATGAGTTCGGATGAATTTGCCAATGCCATACTTAATGAGCAGAAGCTTGCCGTAGTACCGGGCAGTGCATTCGGAAATTCCGGAGAGGGCTTCCTGCGTATATCCTATGCATATTCTCTTGAGGATCTGCAGAAGGCTATGGAGAGATTAGAGAAATTTATCGAGACAAGACAGAGTAAATGAGTAAAGCTATAGAAGTCAGAGACGTTGAAAAGGTCTACAGACTTTATGATAAAAACACAGACAGACTGAAGGAATCACTTGGACTTACAAAAAAGAAGCTTCACAAGGACTTTTATGCCTTAAAGGGAGTATCCTTTGATGTTGAGGAAGGCCAGTCGGTCGGAATAATAGGCACCAACGGTTCCGGCAAGTCTACTATGCTTAAGATCATAACGGGAGTGCTGACACCTACAAGCGGCACAGTAAGTGTGCGCGGCAAGGTGTCCGCGCTCCTGGAGCTTGGTGCGGGCTTCAACATGGAATACACGGGTATAGAAAACATCTATATGAACGGAACCATGATGGGCTTCACCAAGGAGGAGATGGACGGCAAGCTTGATGAGATACTTAAGTTTGCCGACATAGGGGATTTCGTATATCAGCCGGTCAAGTCATATTCGTCGGGTATGTTCGTGAGACTTGCCTTTGCGCTTGCCATCAATGTAGAACCGGAGATACTTATAGTCGACGAGGCACTTTCCGTCGGAGATATCTTCTTCCAGTCAAAATGCTATCACCATATGGATAAGCTCAGGAAGAACGGCACTACCATACTGATGGTAACGCATGATATGAGCTCGGTGCTTAAGTACTGCGACAAGGCAATACTCCTTAATGACGGAGAAAAGGTATCCGAGGGACGCCCCGGTGAGATAATCGATCTGTATAAGCGTATACTGGCAGGTCAGTACAATGCGGATGAGGTGCTTAAGTCACAGCAGGAAAACGCGGCGGGACTAAGCGATAATGCAGAGAGAGCAGGAGAAGATAAGCAGGCAGCGCCTTCCGATGACGGCAAGCTTACAGGAGTTTCGGAAAATGCCGCAGAACATGCGGCGGCAGATGTACAGGATAACGGCACGGGGCTTATGCGCGTCAGCATGAATATCAATCCTAATCTTAACGAATACGGAGATAAAAGGGCAGAGATATACGATTTCGGGATCCTTGATAAGGACGGAAGACTTACCAATCTTATCCTTAAAGGCGAGGAATTTACGATAAGAGAGCGCATTCGCTTCAATGCGGCTGTTGAAGCTCCGATATTCACATATACATTCAGAGACAAGAAGGGCAACGACTTAAGCGGCACCAATACCTTGTTTGAAAATGCCGAGGTGGAAGCTGCGAAAAAGGGAGATACCTATGAGGTGGAGTTTAAGCAGAGGATGGATCTGCAGGGAGGCGAGTATCTGCTCAGTATGAGCTGTACCGGCTTTGAGCAGGGAGAGCATGTTGTTTATCACAGGCTTTACGACCTCTTAAATCTCACTGTTATATCAAATAAGAATACCGTAGGTGTATATGACATGAATTCTGCGGTCAAGGTCAAAAAGAACTGATGAAAGATATCTATTACGGTCTGATAGAAAAATATAACGAATTAGGAACAACTTCGGAGGAAGCAGACAGAAGTATACTGTCGGAGACCTCCGATACCGATATTTATACGGCATTGAATCCCGACAGAGCCGATGTTGCGGAGTGCTTCCCGTGGAGCAGAGAGCATAAGCTGCTTTGTCTCGGTGCGAATTTCGGAGCATATGTGAGACTTTCCGAACGTGTGGCAAGACTTGATATAGTCGATCCTGCGGAAGAGAGACTTGAGCTTATCAAAAAGAGATATTGCCTGAGCGGACATACTACTTCGGAAGCTAATAACAGCGATGCCGGTATAACAGAAAATATAATGCTTCTTAAGGAAGCGGAAGATAACGACTACGACGTGATACTTGCGGATATCACCGGAGCCGATGATGAATGGGAGCTTAAAAAAGATAAGCTCTCATTTGTGCGTGATGCATGTACACATCTTAAGGCAGGCGGAACGCTTATATTTATTGCAAATAATTGTGATGCGCTTAAGTATAAGGCAGGTATACTTCCTAAGCATCCCGAACTTACGGTTGATCGGGATTTTGTTGAAGAGTTGGGAGAAATTTGCGGCTTTGCAGGAATCAAGAGATATTATCCTCTCCCGAATGCCGCATTTTCCAAAAATATATATTCGGACAGCTTCATGCCGAATGCGGGAAGCTTTAAGGATATACAGGACGGAAGCTTTGAGGAACGCAATGTGGTCTATAATGATGAGCTTCTGTACTCAAGTCTGCTTGAAAAGGGAATGTTCCCGGCGTATGCACCGTCCTTTGCTTATGTATATACAGGCTATAAGCAAAGCAAGGCAGAGGATAAGATACATTTTGCCGATTATATAAGATTTAACAGAACAAGAGCATCCGAGTATGCACTTAAGACCGAGCTTTTCATATCGGAAAGCGGGGACAGACGCTTTGTCAGAAAATCCGCATTAAGTAAGGCTGCAAATGCACACATAGACAGCTTTTCGCATAAGTATGAGCTTTTATCCGCAGATCTTAAGGAAAGAGGAACAGCTGTAAGAGCTCATACAGGCAAGACCGGATACGGAATAAGCTATGCCGATTTTGATTATGTGGAGGGCACGGAACTCTCAAAGCTTCTGGCAGAGCAGATACGAGACGGAACAGCGCCTGAGGATGAGATAAACAAGGCTTTAGACAGGGTAATTGGAGGAACTTCTGAAGCTTGTCATAATCTTGATGCATTATTTGAAAATGTCATAGTATCTGATAACGGCAGCTATAATTTCATAGATTATGAGTGGGTTTATGACGAGCCTTTGGAACGCGGCTTTGTAAGATACCGTATATTGAGTTATTGGTATGATGCATACAAGACTATGCTGTATGCATATCCCGATAAAAAGGGATTTGTATCATGCTTTGGCATAGATGCCGAAAGTGTGGATAAGTATGAGGAGTACGAGGCTGATTTTCAACAGAAAGTAAGAGGTTCGGATACACTTAATGCAGTTTCAGACAGATTTGCAAGAGAACCCGTATCGCCGCAGCTTATCAGAGAACAGAAGCAGCGTATCGAAGAGCTTACCGAATGGAATCTCAGACTGCAGGATGAGATAGAGGAGCATAAGACTGCGCTTTCCAAAGAGCGTGAGGTTGAGAGGCTTTCACAGAACCATATCAGAAACATAGAACGTATAAATGCCTCACAGCAGGAACAGCTCAAGGCACTTGATGCAAGAAATGCCTATCTTGCAAAGCATCAAAGCATGGCGAGCAGAGCTTCGCGCAAGCTTATTGCCGCTGTTGACAGCTGGGCTCCGGCAGAGTCTAATAAGCGCAGGCTTATACATTATGTCAAGAATACTCTGCGTCATCCGGGACATATGCTTAAGCTCTACTGTACGGCAGATGGCAGAAAATACATTCGCGGAGATTTTAAGATAGGCGGAGAGTTTTCCGAGGGTGGTCTGCTCGTTATACCTAAGACCGAGACGCCGCTGGTATCAATAGTGATCCCGGCATACAATCAGGTAGCCTATACCTATGCCTGTGTCCGTTCTATAATTGCGGAGACCGATTTTGACGAGACTCCGTATGAGATCATACTGGCAGATGATGTATCTACGGATGCAACAGCAGAGATAGGCAATTATATCGACGGGCTTATTATCAGCAGAAATTCCTCAAATATGGGATTTCTGAAAAACTGCAATCAGGCAGCGCTTAAAGCAAGAGGACAATACATACTGTTCCTTAATAACGATACCAAGGTACACAGGGAATGGCTGTCCTCGCTTGTTGAGCTTGCGGCTTCCGATGACAGTATAGGTATGGTAGGCTCCAAGCTTGTATATCCGGACGGAAGACTGCAGGAAGCGGGAGGCATTATATGGTCGGATGCTTCGGGCTGGAATTACGGAAGACTGGATGATCCGTCAAAGCCGGAATACAACTATGTCAAGGACGTGGATTATATCTCGGGTGCGGCGATAATGATAAAGACCGGACTTTGGAAAGAGATCGGAGGCTTTGATGAATACTTTGCCCCGGCTTATTGTGAGGACTCGGATCTTGCCTTTGAAGTAAGAAAGCACGGCAAGAGAGTAGTTTATCAGCCAAGATCGGTAGTTACGCATTTTGAAGGTATATCCAACGGAACGGATGTGCAGGGAAGCGGGCTCAAACGCTATCAGCTGGTCAATCAGGATAAGTTCAGGACAAAATGGGCGGCGGAGCTTAAGTTTCAGTCGGTAAATACCGGCAATCCGGATCCGTTTACGGCAAGAGACCGCTCTCAGGATAAGCCGTGCGTAGCGATAATAGATCATTATGTGCCTACCTGGGATAAGGATGCCGGTTCCAAGACTACTTACCAGTACATTAAGATGTTCCTCAAGAAGGGCTTTAATGTCAAATTTATCGGAGATAATTTCCTTCATGAGGAGCCGTATACCTCTGCTTTGGAGCAGTTGGGCGTCGAAGTTCTCTACGGAGAAGAGTATCGTGACAATATATACGAGTATTTCAGAAAAAATAATGACAATATAGATTTCTGTTATCTGAACAGGCCGCATATTGCTGTCAAATATATTGATTTTCTGAAGAAGAATACGGATATAAAGTGCATCTTCTACGGACATGATCTTCATTATCTCAGACTCTTAAGAGAGTATGAACTTACGGGAGAGATACGAAAAAAACGTGAATCCGATTATTGGAGGAGCGTCGAATTCTCAGTGATGGAGCAGGCCGATATGGTCTATTATCCTTCAGAGGTAGAGATCGAGGCTATACACAAGTATCATCCGGAGATACAGGCCAAGGCTATAACGGCATATGTATGGGATGAATTTGAAGTAAACGATGTGAGCAAGGAGGCCTTCAAAAAGAAGGAAGGACTCTTGTTTGTAGGAGGCTTCAAGCATCCGCCGAATGCCGATGCGGTCAAGTGGTTTGCTTCACGCATTATGCCTAAGGTGAGAGCCGCATTGCCGGATGTATGTTTTCTTGTTGCGGGATCCGGAGCGGACGAGGAGGTACTCTCTCTCAATGACAGCTCTAAGGGAATAGAGATACTCGGCTTTGTAAGTGATGAAAGACTGGCGGAGCTCTATCATACGACAAGACTCACAGTGGTACCGCTCAGATACGGCGCCGGAGTTAAGGGCAAAGTCGTGGAGGCAATATACAACAATACTGCGATAATTACCACTTCGGTGGGAGCTGAAGGCATCCCTGATGCCGATAAGGTGATGACGGTGATTGATGATGATCCGGAGAAGCTTATCGAGAATTCGGAGGCGGTGGAGCAGCTGTTTGCCGATAAGATAATTGCCTTGTATACCGATGCAAAAGCCTGCGCGGATTTTGCGGGAGCCTGCACAGCTTATATAAAAGAGCATTACAGTATTGATGCCGCATGGTCCGTGATAGCAGAGGATTTTACCCGTTGAGCAGTTTGAAATTAAAAAAGGAACTATAATTGCGGAGCCTGAGTCCTTAGTTTAAGCTTATCACAGGCTTTAATCAAGGTAGCAGGCTTCGCATATGAAACGGAGACGGTAAACTTAAGATGAAGCATTGCTTTGCTGTAAGTGCATATGGGGAAAGTCCTTATCTTGAGGAATGTGTCAAGGCTCTAAGGGCTCAGAGTGTTAAAACGGATATAATAATATGCACCTCAACGCCGAATGCACTTATCAAGTCTGTTGCCGATGAGTATGAGATACCGCTCTATGTCAGGCAGGGAAGAAGTTCGCTTAAGGATGACTGGAATTACTGTGTCGAGACCGCGGCACATGAGAGAGCTGCCGAGCTTGTTACCATAGCTCATCAGGATGATGTCTACAGACCTGATTATGCCAAGTACCTGCTTGAGGCTGCAAGGCGTTATCCGGATATGATTGTGTTTTGTACAAGGCTCACGACCATAGATAAGGACGATAATGAGCTAAAGACGGAGTCGGAGCTTGTAAAGCGTTTGCTGAGACTTCCGCTCAGACTGAGATTTTTATCGGGAACAAGGCTTATCAAGAGGCTTCCGCTCATCTTTGGAAACGGAATGGCATGTCCGAGCTGCAGCTATAATGTAAGCCTCACCGGGCTTCCGATATTCAGAAACAATTATCTGTTCGTTATAGACTGGGATACTCTGTTGAGACTGGCGGAGCGAAAAGGAAGATTTATCTGCGAAGAGAAGGAACTATTATTCTACAGAGTACATGACGGTGCAGAGACCAAGAAAAATATAAAGGATCACAACAGAGAGCATGAGGAGAGAATGATATTCTCAAAGCTTTGGCCGAGGCCTGTCGTTGCTCTTCTGATGCATTTCTATAAAAAAGCATATAAGGATTATGACACAGACACTGATTGAGGTATTAACTGCAGATCACAATGTTGCCATGCAGTATGAGATAGCACTTATGCTGGGGGCTTTTTTGGCATCTGCAGTATGCTTTAAAAAGAGGTCGGCATTAAGCTGTATATGGGGAGCAATATTCCTGTTTTTTATCTACATTCACAGGATCCTGCTTCCTTTTTTGATATCCGGAGCTTATCTGATCCTTATATGTTCCGTATTGTCGCTGCTGCTGCAAATGTCTCCGAGGGCATTTTTTGCACCGATCGTATATTTAAGGAACAAAGCTGATGTATATATGAAGCGCGAAAATATCATATGTACTGCGATAATACTTACGGTCTTGCTGATACAGCTTTGCAGGATCAATGTCTGTATAGATTACGATTCGATAAGATACGGACTGCGTTCGGATGTGCTGCTTACAAGCAGTGAGGGGATAAAAGGCTTCTTTAGCAATACGGGACTTGTCAATAATGTCTATGTCTATCCCAAGGGCTTTGAGCTTTTGACACTGCCTATGTATTTCGGAGATACCTACGGCAACATACTTTGCGTAAATATATGGATGCTCATAGCAGTCATATTAATATCCGGAGAATGTGTAAAAACGTTATATGCTTCAGATCGTGCGGAATGCCTTGCGGCAATGTTTATTGCACTTATTCCGGGCATCACCAATATGGCAATGAGCGCCAAGAGTGATCTTACTACACTTTTGTGTCAGCTGGTATTTATATATTGCGTTCTGCGTTATACTGCGGGCAATGAAGAACAAGGAAAAGAAAACGCTGCGGATAATGTTGCACTTACAGGCATTGGTGTCGGAGCTTTGATACTGAGTCTTTCGTTTAAGCAGACTGCATTTATATTCTCCTCCTTTATCGGAATTGTGAGTCTTATATACCTTCTTGTAAGGAAAGTTGATATCAGGATAAATGCGAAGGGGCTGAGGATGCTTGCTCCGGCATGCATATTTACAGCTGTTATCACCATGAGGACATATCTTATCACCGGATATCCGATAACCGGAGTATTCGGTGAGGTATTTGAGCAGCTTGGCTTCAGTCTTAATTATCCATTCAGAAATATGAGTCTTACGGACGGCTCCGACGGACTTATGTTTAAGGACAAGCTGATACAGCTTGTGATGAGACTGTTCAGACTCATACTATGTCCGACCGGAGATGATATGAGTCATGTATTCATGTGCTGGAGCGGACTTGTATTTATACTTATGCTTAGCGTGATCGTATTTTACGCACATAAGACAGCAGAAAGAGCAAAAGAGCTTAAGGCTCTCAAGGCTGTTAAGAATGAGGGAGCTGCGGTTTCGGACAGCGCATATGCATACCTTAAGCTCATATGGTTTGCGGCAGCTTTCATATCGATAATTGCACTGTATTTCATATATCAGGTTGACGGAAATTATTTCATGCTGTGGTATGCTTTAAGTGTGATCTTAGGAGTCGGCATATATGCCATAGGAGCAGGATATGAGAGTTTGCTTCCGGCATTGATAAAAAGACGTGTATTTTCACTGAATTACCGTGCGGCAATACTGCTCATGTCGGCTGTAATGATATACTTTACGGCATTTACAGGCTGGTGCGGACCCATAGGCTTCACCAAAGTCGATTTCATCAATCGAGGCTATTATGTTCATTCAATAGAATATGATTATCCGCCATTATGGAGCGATGATTCGAGAGTAGTGGCATTTGCATATGAGCCTGACTGCTACAGACTTAACGGAAGAGTGGAGAGCTGGGTGGATATAGACGGCAGCGGAGGTAATGTATTTCTTACCGATACCAAGCTTGACATCTTTAAGGAGTATTTGAGCTTTGCCGATATAGACTATATCTATGCGGATCTGGACTTCTTGTTTGATAAAACAGATCTTCGCAGGGACAGAGCCGGAGTATTGTTTGTCTATCTGCTTGAGGATGGTTGCTTCAGTAATATTTACCTGACTGAAGGAAGCTCAAATCGTATAGTTGCCGAGATAGACAAGGAGAGAGCGGCGGTAAGCTGGGAGGATTATATGGGCGTGGAAAGATCCGAACGCACTGACGCACAGATGAAATGGTTCAGAAGCATAAGCTGACGGAGACGATTTAATGACTGATACAAAAAGTAAAAACAAAATATTTTTTGATGTGCTTTTGCTGATACTGCTTGCGGTCTTCGGTTTTTGGGTAAACCGGGACATCGTGATAAAGGGTCTGTATATGGATGATCTCTATATGTGGTCATGTTACGGAGAACAGAGCCTTAAGGAGTTTGTGCTTCCGGTAGGGACATCAACGAGATTCAGACCCGTATACTGGCTTGCTGCGTATATTCAGATGTTTATTGTCGGCAATCACATCAACAGATTCGTAGGCTTTAATATAGTTGTCAATCTTATAGTTGTGATAATGCTTTATTACATGTCGGCAAAGCTTTCACGCAGTCGTATCACAGCTTTTTTTGTCGGAGCGGCATATCTTTCATCAAGGTTTGCTTACTATCAGATAGGGCAGGCACTAGGGCTTATGGAGACCATGGCACTCGGTTTTGCCATAGCCATACTATGGCTTTTGTACAGACATATGAAAGAGGGCAAGGGATATTATCCGGCACTCATAGTTTTTTTCCTTCTCGTCTTTACGCATGAGAGATACTTAAGTCTTTTTCCTTTATTTTATCTCGTGCTTATACTTAGAGTTATCGGAGCTAAGCCGGGAGTAAATGGGGAAAGCTTATCTGCATGCGGAAGCGGAGCAAACAAAAGTATAATAAATGCAGTTTCCGGTGAGACTGACGGAATCATCAATAATAGCAAGAGTGATACAAGAGAAATAAGATCGCGGTTCGGCATAAGAAATATCGCAGCATGGATAACACCGGCAGCAGAACTTATACTGATCGTGATCATACGTATGTTTACCATAGGCAAGGCTATGCCTGCGGGAACCGGAGGAACCGAGGTTACGGATACCTTTGGGCTTATGCAGACCATAAATTTCTGCAAGGATCAGATCAAATACATTTTCGGTATAAATGCGGGACCTGAGTATCTGAACGGACTTCCATGGGAGATGAGTCCGGCGTATATACAAAAGACTGTTATAGCAGGCTGTGTTGTGATAGGCTGCGTAGTGCTGATATATATTGCGGAGCTTATAAGGAGAAAGGACAAAAAAGTTTTGTTTGATGCCGTAAGCTCAGGCTTGCTTTTTGCCGGATTTATAGCGCTTTGCATAGGATGCTCATCGGTGACCATCAGACTTGAGATGAGATGGATATATGTGTCATTTGCAGCAGCATTGTTGTATGCGGCATATATGATAGGCTTTATCGTAGAAGACAGACAGAGAGTGTTAAGGACAGCGGCACTTTCACTGTTCGCAGTCTATGCTGTCATAACGATATACGTCAATATTTTCTACAGAGGATATTTTATCAACATTTATTTCTGGCAGGATCAGCTCAGGATGAACTCTCTTGCGGAACAGACAGTTGAAAAATACGGTATGGACAATATACTCGGCAAGGATATATACATACTTGAAAACAGCTACGGTATGAGTGAGTTTTATGCCGACACCTTCTTTAAGACCTTTGACAAGGACCAGAAGGCAGAGGGAACAAAGGTGATATTTGCCGACAGTGAAAGAAATATAGACACCGAGGCTGTTAAGGAAGGCAGAGCCCTTGTTATCAAAGAGCTGCCGGAAGAACATGCCTATCTAGACATTACAGAGGAAGTAAAAGCAGCACAATGAGATCGAGGGAAGCTTATCACAGGATAAAATATATAATTCTGCCTGTATTAGGTATAATTTTTACCGCATTATATATCTATGCGGCATCCGTGGATGTAGTGTATTCGGATTATATAAGGCTGATCAATGAATACCTTCCGGATGTTTCCGATATATCGAAGCTGCTGGTGCCGGATATACTTACACGTATCCCCATGACCTTTCTTGCAAGACTTGTAAATGTATTGTCGTTTGACTATAGCGTCACCTTTGACAGGGTTCTCGGGCTTATAGGACTGCTTTTAATTGCACTTGGCAGTGCCGGCTATATGTACAAGATGAATATAAGCTTTAAGTGGCAGCTTGCGTTTTATATAGTGCTGTTTTCACTCAACAAGTGGGAAATACTGCTTAACGGGAGCTCATGGCCGCATCTTGTTTCCTTTGGCTTGTTCATCATAGGGTACAGGCTGATAGATCTTGTCTGGACAGGCGAATCTGATACCAGAGAGGAATTCGCCTTATGTGTGCTGCCGCTTATAATGTTGCTCTTTGCCGGTGAGTATATAGTTTCGTTTGCATGTACGCTTATACTGGTCTGTGCCATGGGTCTTTTGCTCGGAGGCGCAAACAGTATGGCAGGAAAAAGAGAGCTTGGGATATACAGACTGGTATTAATGAGTGCCGCTCTTTCTTTGTTTTTGTATATGCTCAGCAGACATTTTGCCGTATGGGAGCATGCCGGAGCTACAGATCAAAGCCTGTTCAAGATAATGATCGAAGATCCGAAGTTTATTCCGAAATTCCTGATAAAATCCTTCGCAGGAGCAGCGATAGGAAAGGAAGTAGTGGATTCTGTAGTGCCGGGAGGTGCGGCAATGCCGAGTAAGCTTGTGCTTGTGATCGGCTGCGTGGTCATACTGGGATATTTTTTTGCACTTATCTTATATTTTGCCAATGACATGCTTGAGAAGACAGTATTTCCGATCATGCTGATAGTATCGGGCGGTGCAAATCACGTACTTGTAACTTTGGCAAGATGGATATTCTTAAGAGAAGACTATGCCTTAAGCTCAAGATACGGTGCACAGTTTATGATAGGCATACTGGGAATGATACTTGTTTTCTCAATGTTCGGGAAAATGCGCAGAAGCTACAGACGCACGGATGAGAGAAGAAGAATGATAGCCGGGGCGGCAGCCGTCAGCATAACGGTTTTAATTGTTGCCGGAAACTGCTATACTGATTATCGTGAGCTTCGTATCGCTAAATACAGAAAAGCCAATTACAGACAGATGGCTGAGACCATAGTAAATTATGAGGAATACGAGCCGGAGGAACTTGCCGCAACAATGGAGTGGCATAAGGATCCGGCAGATCTTATCTCAGCAATAGAGATACTTAAAGACAATAAGCTCAATGTCTTTTCAAAACCGCAGATTGCGGATAACACTACAGAAAATCAATGACGTTTTGTGTCAAAGACAAGCGGAGGAATATATGAAAGTTGTTATTTTAGCCGGGGGACTCGGTACACGTATCAGTGAGGAGAGTCATTTGAGACCAAAGCCTATGATAGAGATAGGAGAGCGTCCTATACTCTGGCATATCATGAAGTATTACTCTACCTTCGGCTTCAACGAATTCATAATATGTGCGGGCTATAAGCAGTATGTTATCAAGGAGTATTTCTCTGACTATTTTCTGCATAACTCCGATGTGACCTTCGATCTGTCATCCAACTCCATGACTATACACAACAATAATTCCGAGAACTGGAAGGTGAGTGTTATAGATACCGGACTCAATACCATGACCGGAGGCAGGATAAAGCGCGTACAGAAATATATCGGAGACGAGAGCTTTATGATGACCTACGGTGACGGTGTATGCGATGTGGATCTCAATGCTTTGCTTAAGTTCCACAAATCACATGGTAAGACAGCCACTATCACCATGGTGAATATCTCCGAGATGAAGGGTGTGCTTGAAGTAGAAGAAAACGGTATGATAACAGCATTCAGAGAAAAGGAAGAACGTGACGCCTCTCTGATAAACGGCGGATATATGGTATTCAACAAGGAGATATTTGATTATCTGGATTCGGATGAGACAATATTGGAGAAGGGACCGCTTGGAAGATTAAGCAGTGAGGGTCAGCTCATGGGCTTTAATCACGGAGGTTTCTGGCAGTGCATGGATACACAGCGAGAGAAAAACAAATTAGAGGAGCTATGGGCCTCGGGCAAGGCACCTTGGAAGAAGTGGTAATATGACTGATTTTAAGAAGTTAGCTGAATTTTATAAGGGTAAACGCGTACTGATCACAGGACATACAGGCTTTAAGGGCAGTTATTTAAGTGTCATACTGGGTATGATGGGTGCCGAGGTCTACGGCTATGCACTTAAGCCGAGCACCGATCCCTGCCTCTTTGACATTATCTACGGAGACGGTATGTCGAGCAGGACCGAGACCGAGCTTAACATTAAACTCGGCGGCACGGAAAAACTGGGAAGCGGCATAGTTGAGAGCCGTATAGCTGACATACGCGATATGGACAGACTCTGGGAGTATTATAACCGAATAGATCCGGAGATAGTCATACATATGGCGGCACAGCCGCTGGTAAGGGAGAGCTATCGCATACCGAGAGAGACTTATGAGATAAATGCCATGGGTACAGTCAACATATTGGAGTGCATACGCAGAAAACCGGGATGTATATCCTTTGTAAACGTTACCACCGACAAGGTTTATTACAATGAGGAGAAGCCCGGATATGGCTATAAGGAGGATGACAAGCTTGACGGCTTCGATCCGTATGCCAACTCCAAGTCATGCTCCGAGCTTATTACACACAGCTATGCGGCTTCATTTCTTAAGGCACAGGGCGTGGCAGTATCTACGGCACGTGCCGGCAATGTCATAGGCGGAGGAGATTTCAGTCTCGACCGTATCATACCTGACTGCGTTAAGGCGGCGGTCAACGGTACAGAGATGGTATTGCGTAATCCGGGCAGCATCAGACCGTATCAGCATGCCTTTGAACCTCTTTTCGTATACCTGACCATAGCAATGGAGCAGGCGCTGGACCCTGAGTATGCGGGCTGGTATAATGTCGGACCTGACGAGGAGGACTGCGTGACCACAGGCAAGCTCTGCAAGATATTTGCATATGAGTATGGCAACAACATGCAGATAAGCACACCAAACGGTGACAACGGACCTCACGAGGCGGGACTCCTGCTGCTTGATAACAGCAAGATAAAGAGCTGCTTTAAATGGGAACCTATATGGCACATAGACCGGGCAGTAAGAGCGGTCTGCGATTGGACCAAGGCATGGCAGAGAAGCAATATAGAGGCCAATGAGGAACTGATAGCACAGATAACGGAATATGCCAAGCAATGAGAGAGAATATGGAATACAGTGAATTTTTTAAAGGCTTAGATGAAGCCGAGGCACATAAGAAAATAGTTGAACTGGTCGGAACATATTGCGATCTTTATCACAATACCGACAAAAATAAAGAATACCATAAGGGAGATCGCATTCCTTATGCCGCAAGAGTCTATGACCGCAGGGAGATGATGAATCTTACCGACAGTGCATTGGAATTCTGGCTCACTATGGGCAGATATACCAATGAGTTTGAAGCAGGACTTGCAAAGTATATAGGGGTTCCGTATGCGGATGTAACAAACTCGGGATCTTCGTCCAATCTGCTTGCCTTTATGGCACTTACGGCACATCAGCTTGGAGACAGAGCCATTAAGAGAGGTGATGAGGTCATCACGGTATCGGCAGGTTTCCCTACAACAGTTACACCTATGCTGAACTTCGGCGCGGTACCGGTATTTGTTGATGTTAAGCTACCCGAGTACAATATAGACGAGAGCCGGCTTGAGGATGCGTTGTCAGACAAGACTAAGGCAGTCATGGCGGCACATACTCTCGGAAATCCGTTCAATCTCAAGGTAGTAAGGGATTTCTGCAAAAAGCACGGGCTCTGGCTTATAGAGGATAACTGTGATGCTCTCGGAAGCCGTTATAAGCTTGACGGAGAGTGGAAGATGACAGGTGCTGTCGGAGATATAGGCACTTCTTCATTCTATCCGCCGCATCATATGACCATGGGAGAGGGCGGTGCTGTATACACCTCCGATCCTATGCTGCAGAAGCTGCTCTTAAGTGTCAGGGACTGGGGCAGAGACTGTGTATGCAAATCAGGTCAGGACAACCGCTGCGGACACCGCTTTGACGGTCAGTTCGGAGAGCTTCCGAAGGGCTATGATCACAAGTATGTATATTCTACCTTCGGATATAATCTCGGCATTACCGATATGCAGTCTGCCGTAGGCTGCGCTCAGCTTGAAAAGCTTCCGGATTTTGTTGAGAAGAGAAAACACAACTGGAATTTCCTGCATAAGGCACTTGAGGATGTCAGTGACAGAATATTGCTGCCTGAGGCAGAGGCAGACTCAGATCCGAGCTGGTTCGGCTTCTGTATGACTCTTGCCGAGGGACTTGACAGAAATAAGGCTGTCAGATATATCGAGGATCACGGCATACAGACCAGACTGCTCTTTGCGGGCAATCTTATCAAGCATCCTTGCTTTGACGGGATCAGAAACGACGGAGTATCTTACCGTGTATCCGGAGATCTCACAAACACGGATATAATCACGGAGAGGACCTTCTGGGTGGGTGTATATCCTGGTATGACAGAGGACAGACTGGCATATATGGCAGAGACAATCAAGGCTGCGGTGAATGAACAGTAAGGAACGGCAGCATCGGCGTATTTTATGGAAAAGTATAACAAACAAAAGCTGATAGAGGCGCAGCAGGCGAGCCTTGATATATTGCTTGAGGTAGACAGGATCTGCAGAGCGCACAATATCGTATACATGCTGGATTCAGGAACTCTCATAGGAGCAGTAAGGCATAAGGGCTTTATTCCCTGGGATGATGATATAGATATTGCCATGACAAGGGATAACTTTGAGCAGTTCAGGGCGGCAGCAGTCAGAGAACTCAAAGAAGGAATGGAGCTTGTCATGCCTGACGAGCTCGGAGACGGCGACAGCTTCTATGACTTTACACCGCGTATCATTTTCCTTAATTCCAGGAGACATGCAGGATCCGAGGAAATGGATTATTACGGAGGAAAGCTCAATCATCTCTGGGTAGATATATTTATATTGGATAATATACCGGATAACTCACTTAGTGATAAGCTGACGAGATTTAAGCAGAAGATGCTCTACGGTTTCGCAATGTCCAAGAGATATAAGCTTGATCTCGGAAAATACAAGGGGCTTGACAGATTTAAGGTCGCAGTGCTTGCGGCTATAGGCAGGACCATGGATATGAAGGATATTTTCCGCAGACAGGAGCGCTTAGCGGTAAGCTGTAATTCAAAAGAGACAAAGAGATTGTATTATTCGAATTATCAGCCGGATTATCTCTATGTGACCGTTAAAAGAGAATGGATATCCGAGGTCACAGAGCTTGAATTTGAGTCTCATTTAATGATGGTGCCGAAGGCATACCGCGAGGTATTAAGTGAGGTATACGGAGATTATATGCAGCTTCCGCCTGAGGAATCCAGAGTGCCGTCACATTCTGACGAAATAGAAGTATTTACGGAAAAAAAAGGCATAAAAGGCAGCGATGATAATTATCAGGGTCATGTATGAAGTAAGGTATATAAGCTGCCGTAAATTGATATAGGGGTATCGGATTGGACAAGAAGATAAGCCTGATAGTATCCGTCTATAATGAACAGGACGGCTTGAGACTTTTTTATACAACAGCAAAGAAGGAAATGGATAAGCTTATTGAAGCAAAGCCTGAATACAGCTATGAGCTTATCTTTGTTAATGACGGAAGCACAGATAAGAGCCCGGAGATAATGATGAGGCTTAAAAATGATGCTCCCGATAATGTTAAGCTTATCATGCTTTCGCGTAACTTCGGGCATGAGGCAGCAATGACGGCGGGGCTTGATTATGCCGAGGGTGATTATCTTATATTCATGGATGCCGATCTGCAGCATCCGCCGGCAAGCATTCCTATGATAATGGAGATGTTTGAGGACGGTCACGACATTATCAGCATGGTCAGGACAAAAAATGAGGGCAGCAGTGCTGCAGGAAGCTTTGCCTCGGCTGTTTTTTATAAGATCATCAACCGCATATCTGATGCCAATATCACTCCGGCAGCCTCAGACTTTTTTGCTATAGATAAGAGTGCCGCCGATGTTCTTCGCAATAATTACAGGGAAAAGGTACGTTTCCTGAGGGGCTTTGTACAGAATATAGGCTTTGACAGGACAACGCTGAGCTATGAGGCGGGAGCACGTATTGCCGGTGAGAGCCATTACAGCTTTAAGCGCCTGTTCCGCCTGTCTGTGGATGCTGTCACCTGTTTTTCGGATATGCCGCTTAAGCTCGGTATTTATGCAGGTCTCATTTCCGGACTGTTAGGCTTTGTACTGCTTATTTATACTCTGTTTACAAGAGGCGGAGCACCGAGCGGTTATGCCACAATAGTTGTACTGCTGTGCTTCATGTTTGCGGTATTGTTTATGCTGCTCGGTATAATGGGCAGCTATCTCTCAATATTGTTCAGGGAGATGAAGGACAGACCTATATATATAGTTAAAGATATAAAGTAATGATTATTTCTTAAAGTGCATATGAGCATAAATAAGATAAGCAGTAAAGTATCCGTTAATAAAAATACAGCAGATTTGCGTCATATGTATGAGGATTGCACACTTTGTCCGAGGAACTGTCATGCAGACCGTACCAAGGCAGGAGGCTTTTGCAAAGCCGGGAGCAGGCCAAGGCTTGCCAAGGCTATGCTGCACAAATGGGAGGAACCGTGTATAGCAGGAACAAGGGGAAGCGGCGCGATATTTTTCTCGGGCTGTACCTTAAAATGCATATATTGTCAGAACTTTGATATAAGCCATGATAATTTCGGAGCAGATATCGATGCGGAAAGACTGGCGGATATAGTGCTTGAACTTCAGGACAGCGGAGCACAGACTGTGGAATTTATCACAGGAACACAGTTTATACCTGACATAATATATGCTTTGGACAAGGTGAAGCATAAGCTTGATATACCGACGGTTTTTAATTGCGGGGGCTATGAGTCGGAAGACTCGATAAAGCTGCTTGACGGATATATTGATGTATATCTGCCTGATATTAAGTATTTCAGCGAAGAGCTCGCGATAAGGTATTCCGGGGCACCGCATTACTTTGAAACAGCCGCTGCAGCTGTACGTGAGATGATAAGACAGACCGGAAAACCGCAGTTTGGAGACGACGGAATAATGACAAAAGGTGTTATTATACGTCATCTGGTGCTTCCGAATTGCCGCCATGATTCGATAAGAATTATGGAGGAGCTTTCCGCAGGCTTTGATAAGGACAGCTTCCTTATCAGTCTGATGAGTCAGTATACTCCGTTTTATAAGGCAAAAGAGATAAAGGAGCTTTCCCGCAGACTTACAAGCCTTGAATATGATTCCGTGCTGAGACGTGTCGAAGAGCTTGGATTTAACGGCTTTATGCAGGAAAAAAGCTCCGCCAAGGAGGAATACACACCGGTATTCGACCTTAGCGGAGTTGTGGATTAACCTTCGAAATCGCGGATAAGGAGCAGGAGTCCGTCCTCTACCCTTATTCGTGCAAGCTTTCCGGGAAGTACCTCATTGCTGACACCATACTGGTAATCATATCTGATCTCGGCATTATTGAGAGGGTACTTGGCATTTTCAATATATATGCCTTTGGCCTTGCCTGTTATATTGATTAGAGAGAAGAAAGGCAGGCTGTCATCTATCTCAACCGGAGAGTTTCCGACAAGGGATATCTCGGAGTAATCGTCTACCATGAGTGCATTTAAGCCATTCTCGTAAATGTACACAAGCATGTAAATGTTTCCGAGTGTATGATCAAGTCTGCGTCCGGTCATGCCTATAAGCAGAAAATCGGTGCAGCCTCTGGAGATGGCTTCTTTAAGTGCGTGAACGGTATCTGTGTCATCCTTTACCGTAGGAAGCACAATGGTCTCAGTGTCTGTCTCGGGTCTTGCATGAGAGTCAAAATCGCCGACTATAAGATCGGGCTTTACCCCGAGAGCTTCGGCATGTCTGAGTCCGCAGTCGCAAAAGATAAGGTAATCATCCTCGCAAAGATAAGTCTTTATTCTGTCATATCGTTCTATCGGCGCACCGCCGACTATCACACATCTTTTCATTTTTATGCCTCATTCTGTAAATATTATGGTATTTACTGCCGATATTCATGGAAAATTCATTAATGATATCTACTATCTCATTAAGCTATTATACTGTTGTTTAATGTGCAGACAGCGTATTCGTAAAATGAGCCTCATTAAGCTCAAACCGAAAGTATATCTGTGTGCAGAATAGTAGCAAAAGATCGTTATGATATCAAGGAGAAATACTATGCTTCTTAATCGAATAATGGTAGTAGAGGATGACAAACAGCTTAATGATCTGTATTCCACCGTGCTCAAAAAGGCGGGCTTCGAGGTGGTTCAGGCAATGAACGGAGAGGATGCCTGCAACAAACTGGAGAGTGAGCATGTTCACATGATAATCACCGATATAATGATGCCGGCCATGGACGGCTACAGTCTGGTTGAAGCGATAAGAGAATATGACTCAGAGATGCCTATACTTATGATAACAGCCAAGGATGATTTTCCTTCCAAGCAAAAGGGCTTCAATGCCGGTGCGGATGACTATATGACCAAGCCTGTCGATGTAAATGAGATGGTGCTCAGAGTCAATGCTCTGTTAAGGCGTGCCAATATACTTAACGAGCATAAGCTTGTTATAGGCAGTACAGTGCTTGATTACGATGCCATGACCGTGACGACTCAGGACGGCGAGGTGGAGCTTACCAATAAGGAATTCCAGCTGCTTTATAAGCTGCTCTCATATCCCGGCAAGATCATGACGAGACTGCAGCTTATGGATGAGATATGGGGACCCGAGTCAAAATCGGATGCACAGACCATAGATGTTCATATCAACAGGCTCAGGAGACATTTTGAGGATAATAAGGATTTTGATCTGCTTACAGTCAGAGGACTCGGATATAAGGCTGTGATCAACAAGGCGGAATAATTTACATGGATAAGAATAAACTTAAAATATGGCATAAATTCGCTGTTATGATAACTATGGTCGTGTTGTTCTATCTGCTGATAACAACATGGATCACGCTTAAGATACTGTGTAATGACAATTGGTCTCTCGGCCTGAGCTATCCGCTTTTGATAGTCATATTTCTGTCACTTACCGTTGCGGGAGTCGTTACTGCCATAATATCGGGCATGTTCCTTGATCCGATAGACCGCATGAGTGAGGCTATGAATAAGGTTACGGACGGAGATTTCGGTATACACATAGACGAGGCAGCTGCGAAAAAATGCCGTGTCAGGAATATCGAGACCATGTATATGAACTTCAATAAGATGGTTGACGGGCTTAATTCCAATGAGATGCTGAAGACGGATTTTATAACCAATGTATCTCATGAGTTCAAGACTCCGCTTGCTGCCATAGAAGGCTATGCTTCACTTCTTTCCGCAACCGAACTTAACGAGGAGCAGAGGGAGTACACCGCCAATATCATAAGGTCAGCAGCAAGACTCACCACGCTTACAGGAAACATCCTCAGATTGTCAAAGCTGGATAATCAGCAGATACCGCTTAAGAAAAGTGAGTTTTCGCTTGACGAGCAGATAAGGCAGGCTATACTTCTTCAGGAGAAAAGCTGGTCTGATAAATGTCTTGATATAGAACCCGAACTTGATTTGGTAAGCTATACAGGATATGAGGAGCTGATGCAGCATGTCTGGTCCAATCTTACTTCAAATGCAATTAAATTCACGCCAAAGAACGGCTGTATAACATTTACCTTGCATGAAAATGCCGATTCGGTAATTGCGACAGTTACGGACAACGGAATAGGTATGAGCGAGGCGGAGCAGCATCATGTGTTCGATAAGTTCTATCAGGCAGATACAAATCACAGCGCCGAGGGTAACGGACTGGGACTTCCTCTTGTCAAGAAGATAGTTGAGATGCATAACGGCAGTATAAGTGTAAAAAGTGCTCCTAACGAGGGCTCGACATTTACGGTGACTTTGCCGAAAAAACATTAATAAGAACAAAAGGATAAGGCTATGAATATAGTATTGCACGAGCCGGGAATAGCTCTGAATACCGGCAATATCGGACGCAGCTGCGCCGCAACAGACAGTTCGCTGCATCTGATACGTCCCTACGGCTTCCATATCTCAGAGAAAGAGATAAAGAGAGCCGGTATGGATTACTGGGACAAGATAGATCTGCACGAATATATAGATTACGAGGATTTTCTTGAGAAGCATCCGGAGATAAGCTTCGGAGGAGAAAGAGAAGAGGCAGGAGCAGAGGCTTCCGAAGCGGATAATAATGGTGTCGGAAGCTCTTTGTCGAATAATCCGGACAGCCCGGCTGCAGAACAAAACGACAGAGCTGAGGGTGAGGCACCAAAGCTCTGGTTTGCCACAACCAAGGCACATCATGCATACACCGAGGTCAGCTTCGGACCGAATGATTATATCATGCTCGGCAATGAATCAAGAGGTATACCGGAGGAGATACTTGTACAGCATCCGGATTCCTGCATACGCATACCGATGTGGGGAGATATACGTTCCCTTAATCTTGCCAATTCGGCAGCAATCATATTGTATGAGGCGCTGCGTCAGAACGGTTTTGAGAACATGGAAAGATATGGGGAGCTCCACAGACTGCACTGGGAGGATGACAAAAAACATGAAGACTGAGCTTTGTGCTTGAAAAGGTGAAGTCTATTTGTTTATATAGGGAACTGCTCAGAGGCAGAATTATACTGAAACACCCGCAGGATACAGTAAGGAAAATACTTTACTGTCCTGCGGGTGTTTTGCCGGAATTTCGCGTGGCTCTTATATTGAAATTAAAGCCCTATTTCAATTGATTATATTCAGGTAATTATCATGAGCCACGCGCAGCTCAAAAATGCTTCGCATTTCCTCGCTGTGGCTATTCGCCAAATGTAATTTCGGACACAAGCATTTTCTCATGCAAGCATGATCCATGCTTGTGCCCTAAATCTCGCGTGGTTCATTTAGAGTTCAGGTATCTATCGGCGTCTTTGAAGAAGCTTGCTATTATGAGCAGTATTACCATTGCTATAGGAAAAGCGGCAATGATGGATACAGTCTGCATATTGCTCATGCTGCTCTCCGAGAAAAGCAATGCTATAGGCAGCATGATGAGCAGTACCGCCCAGAAAAGATTCATGCCTTTGGAAGCGGATTCGCCGTCTGCGATCTTCTTGTAGGAATAAGCGGATGCAACCAGGGTGATCGAATCAAAGGAAGTTGCATAAAAGGCTATCATTGAGAAAATCAGCAATACGAGCATCAGTCTGAAGCAAGGCATGGTCTCGATTATACTTATGATAGTTGCATAGAGATCGTTTCCGCAGGAGGCATAGACGCTAAGGACATCAAGTATCCCATGTGTCTGGAGTCCGAGCGAGTAATTGCCCAGTATGATAAAGGATGAGAAGGTTGAACCCATTCCGAACACATAGGCACCGAGTACGACCTGCTTAACACTGCGTCCGCCGGATATGCTGCCCATGAAGAACGGAGAAGCAACACACCATACCATCCAGTATGCCCAGTAGAAGATGGTCCAGTTCTGCGGGAATGAGGATGTCCTCAAGGCATCGGTCCAGGTGCTTAAGCCTATAAAGTTCTGTGCGAGATTGCCTACTGCGGAAAAGCCTGTCTCGATTATGTAACGGGTCTCTCCTCCGAACAAAAGCACTATACCTGCAAATGCATAGAATATGTACATACATATACGGGCAAGGAAGTTGATGCTCTCCATACCGTTTAATACGCAGAATGTATATACGGCACAGATAATAAGCAATATTGCTATAGTAAGGAATTTGGTATCGTTGATACCGATAAGGCGGCAGATGGCACTTGAGAGCAGCGGAGTTGCAACGGAAAAGGTCGTTGCGGTACCTGCGATAAGAGCTACGACTGCAAGGACATCTATGAGTTTTCCGAGTGCTCCGTCGGTGTGCTTACCGAGTATCGGACGGCAGGCCTCCGAGTATTTTTGTTTATTGCAGCCGCGAACGTGCAGCATAAAGCCGAAGCAGGCAGCGAGAGCCGCATAGAAGCTCCACGGTATAGGACCCCAGTGGAAAAGGGGAATGGTGGAAGCCCAGTCCTGTACAGAACCGAGTTCTGCGAGATGCGGCTCATTTGCATATAATATCCATTCACACAGAGAATAAAAGAGTATGTCTGCGGCAAGTCCTGCGGTAAACATCATTGAACCCCAGGCGAAGAAGCTGTATTTCGGCTTCTCTCCGGGCTTTCCGAGTATGATCTTGCCGTATTTTGAAAAAGCCATGTATATGGATATAAGGAATACACCGAGACCTACAGCGAGATAATATACTCCGAATTCATCGCCGAGGAAGGCTCTTATGCTTCCCAGAGATGCGGTTGATGCCTGCGGATCCAGTATAAAAAACAAACACAGTACAAATATTGCCGCAAACGGGACAAGAGTTGTAAAAGGATCGATATTTTTTAATCTCTTCATGTTATACTCCTATATATCGGATAAGGTTTTTTCGGTAATTATCGTTTAACTGATAATAATGCTTCAAATTGTAAAAGACAAAAACTTACATAGTATGTATCTTTAAAATTATAAACAAGATGTTCAAAAATACTGAAAACTATCAAATTTTGAACATTCTACACACAAAGCGGCGTAATGTCAATATTGACCCAAATATAAATTAAGTATAAAGTTATTATAAAATGTTTATAAAATCGTTGCTTAATTCATAATAAGTACATATTTTGATAATAAAGAATAATAGTGAACAAAATCGGCAGGTATATCTTAATAATGTTATCTGCGGATAATATGATACAGGCACGGAGCTTTGCCGAATATAAGCTTTCGTGTATACAAGGAGTTTTATGGCAAATTTAGGCAACATTTTCGATTATCAGAAAGACCCCAATCGAAGCAATTATGATGGAAGCAAGAGGCAGCCGCCGAACAAGCAGATGACATACTATGTGCTGTTTGTGCTTGCCGTAATGCTTATCATCAATCTGGTCATAGCACCTGCAATAAGTAATCGCAGGATAGTTGAGACAAGCTATGATACCTTCCTTGATGCACTTTCCGACAGGACGGTAGATCAGGTTGAGCTCGATACCACGACCATCAAGTACACGCTTGACGGCAACGACACCATATATGAGACAGGACGTATCAATTATATAGGTGAAGTTGAGCGCATGTACAATGCAGGCGCAAAGTTTACCCAGGAGATACCGCAGCAGGTATCGCCTATATGGGCAATACTCTACAATCTGCTTCCTCTGGCATTTATGATATGGCTCGGATATGCCATGATGAAGAATATGAAGCAGCGCGGAGGCGGAGGCTTCATGGGCATGGGTAATTTCGGAAAGGCCAATGCCAAGGTATATGAGAACAGCAATGTAGGCATCAAGTTTAAGGATGTTGCGGGAGAGGAAGAAGCCAAGGAGCTTCTTGCCGAGATGGTGGATTTCCTGCATGAGCCTAAGAAATATAATGAGATAGGAGCAAAGATACCTAAGGGAGCACTGCTTGTAGGCCCTCCGGGAACAGGTAAGACCATGCTTGCAAAGGCAGTCGCAGGAGAGGCAAATGTTCCGTTCTTCAGTATCTCCGGTTCGGAGTTCGTCGAGATGTTTGTCGGCATGGGCGCAGCCAAGGTGAGAGATCTGTTCAAGGAGGCCGAGAAGAAGGCGCCTTGTATCATTTTCATAGATGAGATCGATGCCATAGGCAAGAAGAGAGGCGGCAACGGTATGGGCGGCAATGATGAGCGTGAACAGACCCTCAATCAGCTCCTTACCGAGATGGACGGCTTTGACGGCACCAAGGGTATCATAGTTCTTGCGGCTACCAACCAGCCCGATACACTTGATCCCGCTTTGCTGAGACCTGGCCGTTTTGACAGAAGAGTACCTGTTGAGCTTCCGGATATGAAGGGAAGAGTCGATATACTTAAGGTACATGCATCTAAGGTCAAGATGGCAGGCAATATCAATTTTGATGATATTGCCAAGGCGTGCCCGGGAGCTTCCGGTGCCGAGCTTGCCAATATGATAAATGAAGCGGCTCTTCGTGCTGTCAAGGCAGGAAGAGAGAGAGTCAACCAGCAGGATCTCGAGGAGAGTATCGAGGTCGTTATGGCGGGCTACAAGAAAAAGAATCAGGTGCTTACCAGCAAGGAGAAGCTTATCGTTGCTTATCATGAAGTAGGTCATGCGCTTGTTGCGGCAAAGCAGGATAATTCCGCTCCGGTACATAAGATAACTATCATTCCGCGTACCTCCGGAGCACTCGGATATACCATGCAGGTGGATGATAACGGCAACCACTATCTTATGTCCAAGCAGGAGCTTGAGAATAAGATCGCAACCTTTACGGGAGGACGCGCAGCCGAGGAGCTTATATTTAAGAGCGTGACCACCGGCGCATCCAACGATATCGAGCAGGCAACCAAGCTTGCAAGAGCAATGATAGCTCAGTACGGTATGAGCAATGATTTTGATATGGTGGCATTGCAGACAAAGAACAATGCTTATCTCGGAGGCGATATGTCCATAGCCTGCTCCGAGGAGACCATGAAGTCTGTTGATGATGAGGTAATAGCACTTGTCAAGGCTCAGCATCAGAAGGCTTATAAGATACTTGAGGATAATATCATGAAGCTTCACGAGATAGTTAAGTATCTCTACGAGAAGGAGACTATCACCGGTGAGGAATTCATGAGGATACTTGAATCAAGCGAGAATTCTATAGAGGAACAGGCAAAGGCTGCCGAAGCAAGCCGTGCCGCATCAGAGGATGGAAGAGAAGACACTTAAAGTATTAGAATACGACAAGATCATAGAGAGGCTTAAGGCACACGCGACGTCCGATGCGGGACGAAGCTTGTGTGCCAAGCTTAAGCCTTCATCAAACTATCGCCATATCAGGGAATGGCAGCGCAATACAAGCGACGCCTTAAGACGCATCACGCAAAAGGGAAGCGGCATCTCTTTTGCCGGAGTAAGAGAAATAGGCGACATATTGAAGCGCCTTGAAATAGGCGGGACATTGTCACAGACAGAGCTTATCAAGGTAAGCTCTGTTTTGATCGTTACAGAGAGAGCACAAAGCTTCGGAAAGACCGACTCTGAGGAACAAAAAGAGGATTCATTGTCGGAGATATTCGATATGCTTACACCTCTTGTCAATATCAACAGAGAGATAACAAGATGTATAATCTCTGATGATGATATGGCAGATGATGCATCACCGGGATTATTGACTGTAAGACAGACGATTAAGCGTACTGCTGACAGTGTGCATGAGGTGATGCAGTCCAAGCTTAATTCCTGCAGAGATTATCTGACGGATGCCATCATAACACAGCGAGACGGCAGATATTGCCTGCCTGTGAAATCCGAGTACAAGGCCAAGGTACCGGGCATGGTGCATGATGCTTCTTCAACCGGACTGACGCTCTTTATCGAGCCTATGGCTGTGGTAAGCCTCAACAATAAGCTCAGAGAGCTTGCTGCGGAGGAGCAGCAGGAGATAGAGAAGGTGCTCATAGCTCTCAGCGAGAGCCTTATGCCGTATACCGATGTCATTGCCGACAATATCAAGCTGCTTAAAAAGCTTGATATGATATTTGCCAAGGCGAAATTCTCAGGAGAGCTCGACGGTGTAGAGCCGCAGTTCAGCAAGAACAGAAGCATAGATATCAGAGAAGCAAGACACCCGCTTATAGCAAGAGATAAGGTAGTGCCTATAAGCATGAGACTCGGAGATGATTTTTCCACTTTAGTCGTAACCGGACCCAATACCGGAGGCAAGACGGTGTCACTTAAGACAGTAGGTCTGCTTACACTTATGGCGCAGGCAGGACTGCATATACCGGCAGCAGCTGATTCGGTCATGGGCATCTATGATGATGTATATGCAGATATCGGAGATGAACAGAGCATAGAGCAGAACCTGTCTACATTCTCGGCACATATGACCAATATAGTGCATATATTGGGCAAAGCCGATGCAGCATCTTTATGTCTGTTTGATGAGCTTTGTTCGGGAACGGATCCTACAGAGGGAGCTGCGCTCGGAATTGCCATACTTAACTTTCTGCACAATATGCAGACAAGAACTATGGCAACAACACATTACAGTGAGATCAAGCTCTATGCACTCGAGACCGACGGTGTGGAGAATGCCTGCTGTGAATTTGATGTGGCAACGCTTAAGCCTACCTACAGACTGCTTATAGGTATACCGGGCAAGTCCAATGCATTTGCGATATCCAAGAGGATAGGCCTGCCGGACTATATCATAGGCGATGCCAAGGACAGGATAGCTGCCGAAAATGAATCCTTTGAGGATATCATAAGCAAGCTTAACGAGGACAGATCACGTACGGCAAAGTCAATGCAGGAGGCGGAAAATTACCGTAAGGAGGCCGAGCAGCTTAAGGAACGCCTCAGAAAGAAGGAAGAAAAGCTTGAGGCGGGCAGAGAAAAGCTGCTGAGAGATGCCAAGGAGGAAGCAAGAAGGATACTGCTTAATGCCAAGGAGACGGCGGACGAAGCTATAAAAAACATTAACCGTTACGGTGCCGAGAGTGACCAGTCGGCAGCAGAAGCGGAGCGTGATAAGATAAGAAAGAATCTCAAGGATACCTCAAGCGGAAGCAGCATAGTGGTTAAGGGACCGTCCAAGCCTGTATCCCCAAAGAAACTTCAGATTGGTGATGAAGTACGCATCATGAGTATGGGCGGCGTTACGGCTAAGCTTACTTCACTTCCGGATAAGGACGGCAACGTGTTTGTACAGATGGGCTTCATGAACTCCAAGGTTCGTGTGCGTGATATAGAGCTTGCAGATAGCGGAAGCTCCGAAAGCGGCGTCAAGAAAAAACGGCAGAACAATACTCCGCAGAGCGGATATACCAAGAGCTTCGGCGCAAAGGCTTTAAGTGTAAGACCGGAAGTGAATCTTATAGGAATGACTACGGATGAGGCTCTGCCGGAGCTGGAAAAATACCTGGACGATGCATATCTTGCCGGACTTAATTCCGTGAGAGTCGTACACGGAAGAGGAACCGGTGCACTTAAGAATATGGTGCATCAGAGACTCAGGAAGCTTAAATATGTTAAAGATTTCAGACTCGGAGTGTTCGGGGAAGGAGATACCGGAGTAACAATAGTCAATTTTAAGTAATACGGGAAACAGGAATGCCATGGCAGAAAAACAGAGAATAATGATAGTAGACGATGATCCGTCCATAGCAGAGCTTATCAGCCTGTATCTTGAAAAGGAATGCTATGACACAAGGATAGTTGAAGACGGCGAATCGGCAATCAAGGTATTTTCGGAATACAGGCCGGATATGATATTGCTTGACCTTATGCTTCCGGGCATAGACGGATATCAGGTATGCCGTATGATAAGGAATGAATCGGATGTGCCTATAATGATGCTGTCTGCAAAGGGAGAGGTATTTGATAAGGTGCTCGGACTTGAACTCGGAGCCGATGACTATATGATCAAGCCCTTTGATACCAAGGAGCTTGTTGCAAGAGTCAAGGCTGTGCTGCGCCGCACCTTAAAACGTGACAGGCATGATGAGCCTGAAAAACAGGATAATCTTGTAGAGTACGTGGGACTTCAGGTCAATCTGGCAAATTATTCTGTCATCTACAATGACCAAAGCGTAGATATGCCGCCAAAGGAGATAGAACTTTTGTATTTTCTTGCGGCGTCACCGAATCAGGTTTTTACCAGAGAACAGCTGCTTGATCACATCTGGGGATATGAGTATATAGGAGATACACGCACCGTGGATGTTCATATCAAGCGTATAAGAGAGAAGCTTCCGGGCAATGAATACTGGAGTATCTCGACTGTCTGGGGTATAGGCTACAAGTTTGAGCTCAAACCTGTAAAGCAGTGAGTTAAATTGTCAAATTGTCTTGACATAGGGAAAAGTTTAAGTATTATAAAGTTATGCTT